>JACCEA010940807.1_pt1 | contig 25141 bp, 3 predicted proteins | sample 7449851 | NCBI WGS metagenome assembly JACCEA01 (sample SAMN15323453, study PRJNA562643) | freshwater metagenome | isolation source: river surface water | place: USA:Blue River Watershed | collected 2017-08-18 | reverse complement strand
TCACGGGCAACGTGGACGTGGCCGGCAACGCCGTTGTGCAGACCGATGTCACCGTGCGGACCGGCCACGTCGTCGTGCGGTCGGGCAACCTGTTCGTGGGCGGGTCCAGCGCCTTGGCCAACGTGCAGACCGCGGGCAACTTGACGGTGAACGGCCAGGCCGCGTTCGCGCAAAACGTGCAGACCGCGGGCAACTTGGCGGTGGCGGGCAACGTGTCCGTCACGGGGCGCCTCACGGCGTTGACGGGCCAACTCACCGTGCAGGGCAACGCGGTGGTGGGCAACCTGACGACGGCCGGCGCGGTCACGCTGCTGGGGGGCGGGTTGTTTCCCTTGCAGGCCAATGTGGACCTGGCCACCACGGCGCGCACGGACGCGAGCGTGTTCGTCGGCGACACGGGCCAGTTCCGCCAGGGCTCCTCGCTCCGCAACGTCGCCATCGGGGGCAACGCCTTGCGCGGGGACGCCGGCGCCGCGAACGGCTACTTGAACACGGGATCGAACAACGTCGCTGTGGGGGTGCAGGCACTGCAGAACACCACGACGGGTGCGTCGCAAGTGGCGGTGGGCTTCCAAGCGGGTCGGATGGCGACGGCGGCGGCCCAAAACGTGTTCGTGGGCACCGCGGCGGCGGCGATGGGGTTGAAGGACGCGGGTTCCGTCAACAACGTCGTCGTCGGGGACAGCGCGGTGTCGACCACGACGGGCAACATGGCGAACGTGTGTGCCGTGGGGGCGTCGAGTCTGCTGTTGGCACCCAGCAACGCGGCCTTGGACGGGTTGACCGCGGTGGGGGCCTTCGCTGGCCAGTCGGCCAGCTCGGCGGTCGGCGCCACCCTGATCGGTTTCCAAGCCGGCACCCAACTCGCCTCCGACTACGCCACCGCCGTGGGCTACCAAGCGGCGGCCCTCACGTCCAACGCCTCCCTCAACGTCACCGCCCTCGGCAACTCCGCCGGCCAAGCAGCGGGCACCAACTCTACCTACCTGGGCGCGCTCACGCGAGGCACCTACCAAAACGTGACCGCCGTGGGCTACAACGCCCAAGCCAACGCGGACTACGAACTGGTGCTGGGCGGCGACGACGGCAACGCCACGGGAACCCTGCCCTTGGTGACGCTGCCGTACAAAATGCAAATCGGAGCGGTCCAACAATTCACTGGCACCACGCCTATCTCCCTCTCCTTCCGCACCCCCGAAAACGTGTTGCTGATTGGGAAAACGTCGACGGTGAACTTGCCGGTGTGGGACGCGGCCCCCCGCGGCCAAGCCCACGTCGGCGCCCAGTTCCGCCTGTTCAAGGCGTTCTCGGGCGACGTCACCGTCAATGCGCCCAACGGCGCCATTATGTACAACGGCAACTCGTCTTCGTCCTCCTACGCCTTCGGTGCCAACGAATACTACGCGCAGTTCGTGTGCGTGTCCAGCAGCGGCAACCTCTGGGCCGCGACCGAGGTGCAGGGGGTCGACTTGAAGTCCGCACAGACCATTGCAGGCGGCGACAAAACCTTCCGCGCCAACGTCGTGCTGGCCGGTCCCACGACGACGTTCGCATCCAACAACGTCTTCTTCTCGTCCAACGTGGTCGTGTCGCCGCTCTCCATCGCGGGCAACGCCGTCGCCACCTTCAGTGTGGGCAACGTCGTTCTCAACCGGTCGTCGCCCATCGTCACCGCCTCCGGCGATTTGGTGGCTCCGTTTTACCAGTCCTACTACGTCAAAAACCTCGCCGACATTTCGCTCAATCTGCCGAACATTGCCGCCTCTCAATTTGCAGGAAGCGAACTCTCCTTTTACAAGGACGCGTCGTCCGTCAACTTCAACGTGACGCTCACCCCTACCACTGGCGAGTACGTGCTGCCCTTCGGCGCCAACACCTTCGCCTCAAACTACGCCTTCTCATCGGGCAAATCCTTCGTAAAATTCGTCGCCAACAACGGCGTCTGGTACGAATCGGGCGGGGGAGCGTCGTCGTCGTCGTCGTCGACGGCCAACGGCCTCACCGTGAGCACCGGCGGCGCGAGCATTGCCGGCACCTACCCCGGCACGGCCTACACGCTCAACGTGACCGGCAGCGTGATCGCCACCTCCTACAACGCGTCCTCCGACCGACGCCTCAAACGCAACATTCGCCCCCTCTCCTCCCAATGGGACACGATCCGCGGCATCGAACCCGTGGCTTTCCAGTGGGCCGCCGACGGACAGCCCGAATACGGGTTCATCGCCCAACAAGTGTACGATGTGTTTCCCGATTTACGTCCCACCTTCCCCCAGCAACACCCTCTCTCTACGGCGGATGCGCCGGTGGACACAGCGGGAAACCCTCTCTATTACGCCTTGGATTACGGCCGCATGACCCCCTTCTTGTGGCAAGGGGTGCGCGAATTGATGGACAAGGTGCAACGATTGGAAGAAGAAGTGCGCAAGCTGCGAGAGGAACGATCGTAATCCATACACCCATGGTTTCATAATTCCGATTGTGTTTTTTTGTTCCACTGAAAAACATAATCCTTCTGCTCCGTTTATTGAATTCTATGGAGAGGACAGATGAGTGCAAATTGCCTTTCATATTTTCACATCACATCACGTACTTTCCCCACGACATACCGCGCGCGGGTTCGTAGTTTCGGGTGGCAAGTTCCACCAACTTTCCCTGAGCTATCCATTCCCTCCAAATGCGAGAGGGACCCTCATTGAAGGAAGCCACCCATCCGTCCACGAACATGGTGTCGTCCATGATCACCACCGTGTCCGCGTGGGCCAGGCGGCGGCAGTTCTCCAGGTCCGCTCGGGCCTGTTCGTAGTCGTGCCCCCCATCGATGAAAATCAGATCAAACTTGGTGAGAGGATACATGTCTGCAAACGACTTCACGGTTTGCGCGCTGTCGCCCAAGATCAACTCGTGACGGCCCGGAAAGCAGGCGTCCATGTACTGCTTGCCGATGTGCACGTAATCGTGCACTCCCAAGTCAAAGGAGGTAAGGTGCGATCCCGGACTGTTTTTCAGGAAAATTTCGGCCGAATGACCGGCGTTGAAGCCGATTTCCATGATTTTTAGGTTGCGTTGCCCGCAGAGTTGGGCCAAATCCTTCACTTGCGCGGCCACTTGCTGGCTGTAGCCCTCGAACTCGTGCAAATGGTGGGTATTCAAAAAGGTTTTTAGATCCATGGTTCAATGACCAAACACGCAAAGACATACAGTGAGTGTATGTGTACTACGAGAGGTCTTTATGTGTTTCCAACCTCTCTATTTACTTATAAAACAACCATTGAATGAAGTGTCTTCGTGGAAACAACAACCATCATGGACCCCCTTGGGAGGATAGTTTTGCAGGAAACATCCATCCACAAGAGTATTTTTGGCCATTCATAGAGAGGTGGTTTACAAACCACACCTACCTCTCTATTCACTTGCAAAACAACCACGAAATGGAAGGCCTTCGTGGCAACAACAACCATCATGGACCCCCTTGGGACGATTGTTTTGCAAAATGATTCCCCCACACCGTTTTTTTTGCGTAATAGTAGAGAGGGTGGTTTACAAAACAACACCTACCTCTCATTTTATTTGCAAAACAACCCTTGAATAGAGTAACGTCGTGGAAACAACAACCTCCACGGACCCCCTTGGGAGGAATGATTTGCAGAAAACATCCATCCACAAGAGTATTTTCTGCCATCAATAGAGAGGTTGTCAACAAATACACCTACCTCTCATTTTATTTGCAAAACAACCATTGAACGAAGTGTCTTTGTGGAAACAACAACCTTCATGGACCCCCTTGGGAGGAATGATTTGCAGAGAACATCCATTCACAAGAGTATTTTCTGCCATCAATAGAGAGGTTGTCAACAAATACACCTACCTCTCATTTTATTTGCAAAACATCCGGAATTGATTATTTTACATTTTTTGGTGAAATAATGAATTGTTTTGTAGAAGGAGGCCGATTTTTTCACGCCAGGAAATCCAATGGCAACGACACCGTGGTGTTGGACACGCCGGCAGGGTACGCGTCGGGTCCGTAGACCACGACTTTGTCGCCGCGTTGGAACAACAGCCGTTGGTCGGGCACGAACGCACCCACGGCGGTGGGCACCCCCACGCACAGCACGGTTTGCAAGGGCAACGTGCTGGCTCCGGCGGGCCGAGCGAAAACGCGAATGCTTCCTGCTGCGGCGACGTCCGGCAACCCCACGTAGTACTGGCTGTTCTCTCCGGCCAGCACAAATTCGCGTCCGGTCCATTCGGCGGTGCGCAAGACGCCATTGAAGGAGAGGTCGGTGTTCAAGGTCCATCCGCTGCTGCCGTTTGCGGAGACGGCGACGCCGCCGCCACCGGTGGCTTCCGCACCCACCGCGACCACCTCTCGTCCATTCCATGCCAAGGAATTACACACAGTGAGAGGAAGGGCCGCATACGTCCAGGTGCTGGCGTCTGCGGAGACGGCAACGGCCCCCGCGTGGGCGTCGTCCGCGGTGGTCACCACCATCCACTGCTGGTGCGCCCAGCGAACGCACTGGGGATACGTGAAGGCGGACGTGCCGAGCCCGGTCCAGTTGACGCCGTCCGACGAGACCGCGGCGGTGTGGCCGCTGCCGAACCCCACGGCCATCCATTTCCGCCCGTTCCAAGCCACGCTGCGTCCGGCCACGCTGAAGACGGTTTTGCCGAGGCCCGTCCAGGCGATGCCGTCCACACTGTAGGCCAGGGTGTGGGCCGCCCCCTCGCCCACCGCCACCCAGACCGCGCCATTCCAATGGACTTGGTAACAACAAGTGGAAAACACGGATTTGCCGAGACCGGTGAATTCGCGTCCGTTGTAGCTGTAGGCGAGTGTGTTGTTGGCGCCTTCGCCGCCGGCGATCCAAAGGAGTCCGTTCCAGTGGACGCTGCGCACGGTTTGCGAGAAGCAGGTCGCCGTGAGTCCGCGCAGGCCGAAGGCGGCCGCGGTGCCGGCGTCGGGGGCCCACGCGAGGCTGTGGGATTGGCCCGAACCGCCCACCACGACGTAGGGTTTGGGGAGCACGGCGGCTTCGCGCGGCCGACTCCAAGCCAAGTTGCGCACGCGGCTGTCCACGTTGGTGGCTGCCGGAACCCACTGGTCGACACCGGTGGAACTGCAGACGACCGCGCCCAAGGTGTCCACCGCAACAAACGACGCCGCTGACGCTGACGACGCCACCACGTCGGCGTAGGGCTGGTTGCGCGTGGAGCCGGCAATGTGCGTCCACGTGCGCGCGCCGTCCGTGCTGCAGAGCAACTCGCCGCTCGCGCCGGAGGTGCCCAACGTGCTCAGGACCCACACCCCGAGTTCTTCGGAGTACGCGAGGGCGTTGGGCCGTCCGTAGTTTCCTGCAGATACGGCGGACCATTTTGTGCCGTCGGCGCTTCCGATGTGCACCACCGTGGCGGGTGACGCAAGGCCTCCGCACACAAAGCATTGGTCGGCGGCATTCCATTGGAGGGGGCCGCCACCGACCCCCGAGGCCGAGGACACGTCCGTCCACTGCGCGGCCGATGCGTCTCCCACGAGCAGGAACGGTGTCCAGGTGGAGGGGTCGCTGTTGCCGCTGCTGCCGGAGTGGCCGGAGACCACCCACCGTCCGTGGGTGCCGTTCCATGCCGCGCCCGTTGCCACGGTGTCGCTGGTGGCCCCGAACGCGACGGGCGTCCAGGTGTATCCGTCGTAACTGCGGATCACGGTGACGTTGCCGGTCGTTGCGGCGGCGGCGCCCGATGCCACGCGGCCCACGGAGAGCCAGCAGCGTCCGTTCCATTGCGGCGCTTGGTTGCAGGACAAATCGGCGAGTTGTATGGACGCCACCGGTCCTCCTCGGCACCCAAAGAGTTGGCTGCTGACGTAGGAGTTGCCGTTGTCGGCCGCGCCGCAGTCGACGAAGAGCGTTTGCGTCACGGACCGTCCCACGAGGCGGGCGGCAGCGGGGGGCGCCGCCGCCGCACCCTGCAAGGGTTCCCACGTGACGCCGCCGTCGCACGATTGCGCGTTGCCGGCCAGCAAGACGTCGCGGTCAAATACCAGCAAGTGTTCGCCGTGCGCGGTGTTGGTGCCGACCGCGCGGGCCACAGCGAGGGCGCTGCTGCCATTGCTTGCAGAGGACAGCACGGACCACTGGACGCCGTTGGTGCTGGACGCGATCCGGCAGGGACCGTTGCCGCCGCTGACCGTGCCCACGGCGACAAATTTGCTGCCGAGCCATTGCACTTGCGCGACGGCCCCGTCGAATACGGTGGTGCCCAGGGACAGCCAGTTGCGGCCGTCGTAACTGTAGGCCAGCGACGCCGTGGCCCCGCTGCCGTTCGCCAAGGAGCCGCCCGCCACAAACACGGAACCGTTGTAGGCGATGGAAGTGACGGTCTGGTCCATGCCGGTGACGGACACTTTGGTGGAGAGGTCGAATCCCTCCCCTTCGTAGACCACCGTGCCGTACCCACTGGTGGTGGTGCCGCTGAGCACCCACTGTTGTCCCGTCCAACACACTGCCCGGACGGCCGTGAAGGACGCGTCGAAGCCGGCCACGGCTGACCACGCGACGCCGTCGGCGCTGCGGAAGAGTCCACTGGACGCGCCGCCCGCCGTGTCGCAGCCGACCATCCACTCCACCCCGTTCCAGACAGGAGCACTCGCGGCAGACACCAAGGCGCCCCCCGTCCGCCAGTGCACACCGTTGGGACTGTGGAGTGTGTTTCCGGAAATATCTATGGCTACGAAGGTGTCGGCGCCGTTGAAGACCGCGTGGCGGATGGCGCCCAGTACGTGCGTGTGCACGGGGATCCATTGCGTGCCGCCGTTGTCGCTGCAGAAAATGCGTCCGTTGCCGTTGCTGTCGGCGCCGGCGAGTACCCAGTGCGAGCCGTTGTGCGCCACGGCGTAGGCGGTGGCCAGGTCGGCTGGTGGAGGGAGGGCGGTCCATCGTCGGCCCGCGTCCACGGAGAGCAGGAGCGGGGACGTCGCCCCCGTCGCGGGTTCGCCGACCACCATCACCGTTGACGTGCGTGGCGCCACGCCAAAGCTGTATGTGGTGGGCGTGCTGCCGTAGCCGTCGGTTTGTGCCTGCACGTTCTGCGTGGAGACGGAGACGGCGTGGGGCACCGCCCGAGCGAATTGCGCGCGGGTGTGGGTGGCGGTGTCGTGAATGTCCAAGGTAACGAGGGGGAAGGTCGCCAACAGACGTCCCTGCGGACCGGTGGCGCCCGTGGGACCGGTGAAGGCTGGACCGGTGGGACCCATTGCGCCCGTCCATCCGGTGGGACCCGTGGCCCCCGTGGCTCCGGTCGCTCCGGCGGGGCCCATCGGGCCCGTGAACCCCGTCGCGCCCGTCGCGCCCGTGGGACCCGTGGGACCCGTCGCGCCCGTGTCTGCCGCTGGACCTGTGGGACCGGTAGAACCCGTGTCTGCCGTGGGGCCCGTGGGGCCTGTGAAGGCCGCTCCCGTGGGTCCCGTGGTGCCCGTGGCGCCCGTCGATCCGGTGAGGCCTGTGGCGCCCGTTACTGCACTGCCCGTGGGGCCCGTCGGCCCCGTGATGCCCGTCACGCCCGTGTTGCCTGTGGCACCGGTGTAACTGAGACCGATGGGGCCCGTCGTGCCGGTGGTGCCGGTGGGGCCCGTTCGGCCGTCGCTGCCGGTGAGGCCTGTCGCTCCCGTGTTTCCGGTGTTGCCCGTGTTTCCGGTGGGGCCGGTAAAGCCGGAAGGACCCGTGGTACCTGTAACGGCCGGACCCGTGGTGCCCGTGAAGCCCGTGGTGCCGGTGGGACCGGTGTTGCCCGTGCTGCCGGTGGGACCGGTGTTGCCTGTGCTACCCGTGGGCCCCGTCATGCCGGTCGCTCCGGTGGGGCCCGTGGTGCCCGTCGGACCCGTGGTGCCCGTGGAGCCCGTGGGTCCCGTGGCGCCCGTGAAGCCCGTGTAGCCCGTGTAACCCGTTATGCCGGTATTGCCGGTGCTGCCGGTCATGCCCGTGGGACCCGTGGGGCCGGTGGTGCCGGTGGTGCCCGTACATCCCGACATGCCCGTGGGGCCCGTGGGGCCGGTGTAACCCGTGGGACCCGTGGTGCCGGTGGCGCCCGTCGTCATGGGACCGGTGGGGCCGGTGGTGCCCGTCGCGCCCGTCACGCCCGTGAAGCCGGTGTAGCCCGTGGAGATGGCGCCTGTGGGACCCGTGGGCCCCGTCATTTCACCCGTGGGCCCCGTGATGCCCGTGGAACCGGTCGTTCCGGTGGTGCCCGTGCGACCCGTCATGCCGGTGGGACCCGTCGTTCCAGTGGTGCCCGTGGTGCCGGTCCACCCCGTGGTGCCGGTGGCGCCCGTGTACCCCGTGGAACCCGTCCACCCCGTGGGCCCCGTGCAGCCGGTGGTGCCGGTGGTCCCCGTCATCCCCGTCATGCCGGTCGCTCCGGTGTTCCCCGTCGCGCCCGTGGTGCCGGTGGGGCCCGTCGTTCCGGTGGGTGCCGTACAGCCCGTCGCCCCGGACATGCCGGTTTGTCCCGTTGTTCCGGTGAACCCCGAGGGGCCCGTCACACCGGTAATTCCAGTGTGTCCTGTGTTTCCGGTGTTGCCCGTGGGACCCGTGAACCCCGTGGTGCCCGTGGTACCCGTGGTACCGGTAGTGCCCGTGGTTCCGGTCAACCCCGTAATACCTGTCGACCCCGTCGTGCCCGTCAACCCCGTCGTGCCCGTGGTGCCGGACGCACCCGTCGCTCCCGTGGAGCCCGTGGTGCCCGTCATGCCGGTCATGCCCGTCACACCCGTGGGACCGGTCGTGCCCGTGTTGCCGGTGGGACCGGTGCAACCCGTGGTGCCCGTGGTGCCCGTGTTGCCGGTGGGGCCGGTGTAGCCCGTGCCACCGGTGATGCCGGTGGTTCCCGTCGCACCCGTTGTACCCGTCATTCCTGTTACACCGGTGCATCCGGTGATGCCGGTGGGACCCGTCGTTCCGGTATTTCCGGTGTTTCCAGTGTTTCCGGTGGTGCCGGTGGCGCCCGTGATGCCGGTGGGACCCGTGTTGCCGGTGTTGCCGGTGGCTCCTGTAGCACCGGTGTATCCGGTGGGGCCCGTTTGGCCGGTTTGGCCGGTGGTGCCCGTGCGGCCCGTCGTCCCCGTGGTGCCGGTCATGCCCGTGAGTCCTGTCGTTCCGGTGAGACCGGTGGTGCCGGTGCGTCCGGTGGTACCCGTGTTGCCCGTTGCCCCCGTGGTACCGGTGGGGCCCGTGGTACCGGTGAAACCGGTGGTGCCCGTCGTGCCGGTGCACCCAGTGGTTCCCGTGGCACCCGTCGTACCGGTGGTGCCCGTCATGCCCGTGGGACCGGTGTTGCCAGTGTTTCCAGTGTTGCCAGTGTTTCCGGTGTTGCCAGTGTTTCCAGTGTTTCCGGTGGGACCGGTGGGACCGGTGTTTCCGGTGTTGCCGGTGGGACCCGTCGGACCCGTGGTGCCGGTGAAGCCCGTCAACCCGGTGGTGCCGGTCATTCCGGTGATGCCCGTTGTTCCCGTGGTTCCGGTGGTGCCGGTCGCGCCCGTGTTGCCTGTGGAGCCCGTCGGACCGGTGGTGCCGGTGGGGCCCGTGACGCCGGTGCATCCGGTGACGCCGGTGTTGCCCGTGTTGCCGGTGTTGCCGGTGGCACCGGTGTAACCCGATGGGCCCGTGTAGCCGGAATATCCGGTGAACCCGGTCATGCCGGTTGCACCCGTGGTGCCGGTCGAGCCGGTGGGGCCCGTGGAGCCGGTGGGGCCGGTGGCGCCCGTGGCGCCCGTAAAACCTGTGGCCCCCGTCAACCCCGTGGGGCCGGTCGGCCCGGTGGTGCCCGTCGTGCCCGTGTTTCCGGTGGCGCCAGTGGAACCCGTGATGCCCGTCGCGCCCGTGTTTCCAGTGTTTCCGGTGGCGCCCGTGGTGCCCGTCGCACCGGTGACACCGGTATTTCCAGTGTTTCCTGTATTTCCGGTATTTCCAGTCGCGCCTGTCGCGCCGGTGCCGCCCGTCAACCCGATGGTGCCGGTGGGGCCGGTGGTGCCGGTGAATCCCGTGGGGCCGGTGAATCCCGTGGTGCCGGTGAAACCCGTGGGGCCGGTGGGACCGCTCGTTCCGGTAATGCCCGTGGTGCCGGTGCTACCGGTGTTACCGGTGTTGCCGGTGGGTCCCGTCGCACCGGTTTCGCCCGTGGTGCCCGTCACACCTGTGGGGCCGGTCATGCCCGTCAGGCCGGTAACACCGGTGGAGCCGGTGGGGCCCGTGTTTCCGGTGGCCCCCGTCGCGCCGGTGGTGCCCGTGGCTCCCGTCCGTCCAGTGGGGCCGGTGGTTCCGGTGCATCCGGTGAGGCCCGTCGCACCCGTCAAGCCGGTGGTTCCGGTGGCGCCGGTGAAGCCCGTGGTGCCGGTGCTGCCGGAGGGTCCCGTGTTTCCGGTGTTTCCGGTGGATCCGGTCGCACCCGTCATGCCGGTCATGCCCGTGGCGCCCGTGGCACCGGTCATGCCCGTTACGCCCGTGGCGCCCGTGGCACCGGTGCTGCCTGTTTCACCGGTCGACCCGGTCGCACCCGTGGTGCCCGCACTCCCTGTTCCGCCGGTGTACCCCGTGGTGCCGGTTATTCCGGTGGGGCCCGTCGTTCCGGTGGTTCCGGTGGGGCCCGTCGTGCCGGTGTTTCCGGTAGCGCCTGTGGCGCCGGTGGGGCCCGTCGTTCCGGTAGCACCCGTGGGCCCGGTCGCTCCGGTGGTGCCGGTGCAGCCCGTAATGCCTGTGCGGCCGGTCGCGCCGGTGGGGCCCGTGGTGCCGGTCGTTCCAGTGGCGCCCGTGGTGCCGGTCGTTCCGGTGGATCCCGTGGCGCCGGTGGATCCCGTGGCGCCGGTGGATCCCGTGGGACCGATGTCGCCGGAGGCACCCGTGGCGCCCGTGGCACCGGTGCAGCCGGTGAACCCGGTGGGGCCCGTGGCGCCGGTGAACCCGGTGGGGCCGGTAGGTCCGGTAGGTCCGGTGGCACCCGTCATTCCGGTGTTTCCGGTAATTCCGGTGGCACCCGTGGCACCCGTCGTTCCGGTGACTCCCGTAGCGCCCGTTTCGCCCGTTACGCCGGTGGGTCCGGTGTTTCCAGTGTTTCCAGTAACACCCGTGAAACCGGTAACGCCTGTTACGCCGGTGCAGCCTGTGGTTCCGGTGGCCCCGGTAACGCCTGTGGTTCCGGTGTTGCCCGTGATACCGGTGCATCCCGTGTTGCCTGTGGTTCCGGTGTTGCCCGTGGCGCCCGTCGTCCCCGTGCTGCCGGTATTGCCCGGTGCGCCGGTGGGACCCGTGGACCCCGTGGGACCCGTGGAACCCGTGCTTCCGGTGGGCCCCGTGGGTCCCGTTGTGCCGGTGGGCCCCGTCATGCCGGTGGGTCCCGTTTCTCCCGTTTCTCCCGTTTCTCCCGTGGCGCCCGTTGTTCCAGTGGCCCCCGTGGTGCCGGTGGGGCCCGTCGCTCCCGTTTCTCCCGTGGCACCCGTGGCGCCGGTAGGACCCGTGGTGCCGGTAGGGCCGGTGGTTCCGGTAAGGCCCGTTGTGCCCGTTGTGCCCGTGGGACCTGTGGGCCCGGTGGCCCCGGTTGTGCCGGTGGGGCCCGTTGTTCCGGTGGTGCCTGTGATGCCGGTGGGGCCCGTTTCACCGGTCGTGCCCGTGGTGCCGGTGTTGCCGGTTTCGCCCGTTGCACCCGTGGCCCCCGTGGTACCTGTCATGCCGGTAACACCCGTTGTTCCGGTGGCGCCTGTCGTTCCAGTAGCCCCCGTGCTTCCGGTGCAACCCGTGAGGCCGGTGGTGCCCGTGCCACCCGTCGCGCCCGTGAGGCCGGTAGCCCCGGTGGCGCCGGTCGTGCCCGTGGTTCCGGTGGCTCCCGTGAAACCAGTGGAACCAGTAGCACCCGTGGGACCCGTAGCACCGGTACAGCCGGTATTTCCGGTGTTTCCAGTAGCACCCGTCGTACCGGTGGTGCCGGTGGTTCCGGTGAAGCCGGTGGTGCCGGTGGGGCCTGTTTCTCCGGTCGCGCCGGTGGGGCCCGTCGTGCCGGTCATGCCGGTGGCACCCGTCAATCCCGTGAAGCCTGTGGCCCCGGTGGGGCCCGTGGCCCCGGTGTTGCCCGTTTCGCCGGTGCAACCCGTGGTGCCGGTGGTACCGGTCATACCGGTGGGTCCGGTGGTTCCTGTAGGGCCGGTTGCGCCCGTGCAGCCTGTCTCACCGGTGGGTCCGGTGGGGCCCGTAGTGCCGGTGGGTCCGGTGGGTCCGGTGGGGCCCGTAGTGCCGGTGGGTCCGGTGGTTCCGGTGGTTCCGGTGATTCCGGTGATTCCGGTGGTTCCAGTGGCGCCCGTTTCGCCGGTTGTTCCGGTGGCACCCGTTTCACCGGTGGTTCCGGTGGTTCCGGTGGTGCCGGTCGTTCCGGTCGTTCCGGTGGGGCCGGTGATTCCGGTGAAGCCCGTGGGGCCGGTGGCGCCGGTTTCGCCGGTAAGGCCGGTGGTTCCCGTTGCGCCGGTTTCGCCCGTCGCGCCCGTGCATCCCGTGGTGCCAGTGGCACCCGTGGTGCCAGTTTCGCCGGTGTATCCCGTGGTGCCGGTTTCACCGGTGTATCCCGTGGGGCCTGTGGCGCCCGTTGTTCCGGTGACACCCGTGCATCCGGTGGGGCCGGTGGCGCCAGTGTTGCCGGTTTCGCCGGTGGGGCCGGTTTCGCCGGTGGGGCCTGTGGGGCCGGTTTCGCCGGTGCTGCCCGTCCATCCGGTTTCGCCGGTGGGGCCGGTGGGGCCGGTTTCGCCGGTCGCACCCGTGCTGCCGGTGGGCCCCGTGCTGCCGGTGCATCCGGTGTACCCCGTTTCGCCGGTGTATCCCGTGGGACCGGTTTCGCCGGTGTTGCCGGTTTCACCGGTGTATCCCGTGGTGCCCGTTTGGCCGGTTTCGCCCGTGCAGCCGGTGGTGCCGGTGGGCCCCGTGGTGCCGGTGGGACCGGTTTCGCCGGTGGGGCCCGTGGTGCCTGTGTCGCCAGTGTTGCCGGTTTCGCCGGTGCATCCGGTGGCGCCAGTTAAACCCGTTGCGCCGGTTTCGCCGGTGTATCCCGTGAAGCCCGTGGGACCCGTTTCTCCTATACATCCCGTTTCGCCTGTGGGGCCGGTTTCGCCGGTGTAGCCCGTGTAACCCGTTTCTCCAGTGCACCCCGTCGCGCCCGTTTCGCCGGTTTCACCGGTATAGCCCGTCGCGCCCGTTTCGCCGGTTTCGCCGGTGCTCCCCGTTTCGCCGGTCCATCCCGTGGGGCCGGTGGGGCCGGTGTCGCCGGTAAACCCCGTGGCGCCGGTAAAACCCGTGGTTCCGGTAAACCCCGTGGTGCCAGTCACGCCCGTGATGCCGGTGAATCCGGTCCACCCAGTGAACCCGGTGGCACCGGTCGTGCCGGTTTCGCCGGTCGTGCCCGTGAAGCCTGTGGCACCCGTGAAGCCCGTGGCACCCGTCCATCCCGTGGGGCCGGTGGGACCCGTAAATCCAGTAAATCCCTGATTTCCTTGGGGGCCCGTGGGGCCGGTGGGTCCGGTAGGTCCCGTTGTTCCCGTGGGACCCGTCGAACCATTCGGTGTTAGCGAGGTCATTCGTTCGGCTTACTTTTTTGTTTGGGTTGTCTTTTTCCTGGTAAGAAAAGGAGAGGAACACACACAAAACAAAAAAATAAATTTCCAAAAAAAGGACTATATACAGTACGTAAACAATAATCCCTCGGCTTTATACCCATCCAACATTCCAGTGGATACTATTTTTCCCTTCAACACAACGAAAGCTATGGTTGTTTTGGTTGTGTTGGTAACTTGCATTTGTTCTGGTATTGGCCTCTCCTTCCGCTCAAACGTCGGGGGAAGTTGCGGCAGGAGGACAATTCTCGCGTTGGCAGCGGCGGCTGTCCAGCAATGTCAGGTGCCGTTTTTTGGGAACCAACGGTTTGCTGTCGATGTACACAGACGCCAACGGTTTCCGGTTCACCCGCAAATCGGTGGATCGGCAAATCGGAAAAACTGGACATGCGGTGGGAGTACGCACAATTCCAAAAATGGATACGGCGCCGGGGGGCATGGCGCGTTCGAAGGTCTCTTTTGTGCTCACCACGCTGTTTTCTAAAGCAAATGCGGAAAACTGGGTGTATTGTCGAGAGGACAAAACGGGCGGCAGGTCGGTCTGTGTTTTCAGCACCGTGGCCAACCGTTTGTACTGCAGGTAATCACTTTGGGACATCGTCAATATAAGAGAGAACAAATGTGCGCACGTATACTTTGACGTGTGAAAAAGAAAGCCGCCCCGACCGCTACATCGGTTGGGCCACGAAACTGATTTGTGTTTTTTCCGTGGAGCTGTCCGCGTAGTAGGCGGGCGTGGTTACCGCCAGGTGTTCCCCCCTTTCTATATACAAGGTGTTGTGCGGTACGACGTGACCGAACCCGGAGTTTGACGCCACGCACCGCACGTTGCCCCCGACCACCGATGCGGCGTTGGTCGGATAAAACTCCGCCGGGTACTGTTTGTCGGCACCGAAGGCGCCGTAGACGACCCCGCCGCCGTTGTCCCCCGCCAGCAGCACGAACCGCGTGTTGAAGCAGGCGCTACGAATGGAGGTCAAGGGACACACCGGCGCAATGCCTTCCAGCAAGGGGTTCCACCGCAGGTTGCTGAGGCTGCTGCCGTTGGTCAAAAAAGTGAGTTCGCCCGCGGTCGACGCCGCGACGTGGTAGTACCCGTCATAGGTGTGCGCACACGCTGCGCCCTGGGCCAGTCCATGCACAACCGCGTCCACGTAGTACTGGCCGTACACGACGCCGTCGCGCACGAAGTTGCCGCACAAATCGGTGACGCTGCAGATGTTGCGCGTGTCGTTCTGCAACCGGATGGGATGCAAAACGTAATCCTTCAAGACGAGAGGGCGGATGCGGTAGGGCGCGTCGACGACGACGCCGCTGTTTTCCACGATCAATTTCCATTCCGACAGTTTCACCGTGTCGTGCTGCGGTCCCATCGAGGTGGGAAAGACGAGACGAAACGAATGGTAGGCGGCGGCATTGGAAACGTCCAGTGCCCAGACCGTGTAGGGGGTGGATGGCCCCACGGGGGCGTTGGGAGGCACCGACAGCGAAATCGACAGCGCAAACGAGTCCATGTAGGTCCATGTGTTGCCGCGGTTCGCCGACGCGAGCAGCACCCAGGTCTTGGGAACGGACGGCCAATCGTTGTCGGAAATGCTGATGCAGTAGTGGCTCACCACGGCGGCGGCGGACAGGTCAATCTGCAGCCATTCCCCCGACACCGTCAAGGGAGCTGGGTCTCCGCCGGGGAGAACGTACGCTGTCTGCTGGTTGCCGATGTATTCGCCGGAGGGGCCGTAGGTGTTGTAGTCGGATTCCCAAAACGTGCTGTCGCTGCCGTCCATGACGATGGCGGCGCCCAACACGGTGGAGTTGTCGCTGTTGATGCTGGACGCGGTCGCCACGGCACCGAGCGCGGGCTGCGCCACATTGGAGGCGTCGAGCAAATAGTAGTGTTTGCGTGTCCAGGTGGAGGCGTCCGCGTCGGTGGAAACCGCGGAAAACGATTGGGAGCCGTAGGCGACCCAGGCCTGGCCGGTCCATTCAATGGCGGCGACGCGGTCGGTGGCGGCAAAAATCGACGCCACCCCGGCGCTCACGGCGGTTGTCCATTCCAACCCGTCGCGGCTGCGGGCAATTTGCGGTTGAGCAATCGAGGAGACATCGAGTTTGTACCCCACTGCAACGAACCACTGACCGTTCCACGCCACGTCGTAGGTTTCCGTAAAGAGGTCCGTGGACGACACGGCGAACCAGCGGATGCCGTCGAGGCTGGCGGCGACGCAGGGGGTGCCGACGCCCACCCAGAGTTGGCCGTTCCAGCAAATGCGGTTGCAAGTGAGCAGTGGACACGGAGCCGCCGCAGGCGACCACACGGTGCCATCCACGCTGTACGCGACGGCGGTTCCGGTGGTCCCCTCTCCACCGGCCAACGAGAGAGGTTGGATGGTCGCTCGGCCGTGTGTGCAGTCGTTGAAGACGTACCGGGTGGGCTGCGCGATCCAACTGGGGTCGGAGAGCAGGGGAAACGGCAGTTCGAAGGAAGGCGACGCCACCCACGCGGCGTTGGCGACCGGTTGTGCCTGCTGCCATTGCCGGCCGTTCATGCTGAGGCTGACAAGGGCTGCGCTGGCGTCGAGGGCGACCCATTGGCGGTCGTCGGCCAGGTAAAACACGCGGGACCCTCCGCCGCCGCCGGTGCTGGCGAAGGGGTCTTCCCCGGCAATGTACGACCACGACTCGCCGTCGGCACTGAAGGCGAGGGATTTGCTGCCGGCCAAGTTGGGGCGGGGGGAGCCGGTGGCAACCCAGAGTTCGCCGTTCCACGCGAGGTCCATGCGACCGTTGCCAGCGGCAGCAAACAACCCGCGGTGCACCTGGCGCCAGTGCACGCCGTCCATGCTGGTGGCCACGACGGAGACGGTCCCGGTGGGGTCGTCGCCCAGTGCCAAGAAGTGGTTCCTCTCTTTGCACCATTGGACGGCATAGGCCGAACGGAAGAGGTGGCGTCCGCCTCTGGTGGTCCAGTGGCGGCCATCTAAACTGGACGCCACCACATTGCCGGGTGCGTGGGTGGTCCCGTTGGAATCGTCGCCCACCGCCACGAAGACCCGTCCGTTCCAGGCGGCGGCGTGGGCGGCCACGGAAAAGACGGCGGCCCCGTTGAAAGACGCGGTCCACGTGGCTCCTTCGTCGCCACTGACCGCGATGCGCGCGCCGTTGTTTCCCAGTGCCAGCAACGTCGACGCCGGAAACACGATCCGGTGGGGATGTTCCAACGCATCGGCCACCGCATACACGGTCTGCGGCACAGAGGCACCCGCCGTCGGCTGCAGGTAGCGCGCCACCGGAGTGTATTCTGGACCCTGCAATTGGAAAATAGCGGGAAGTTGGGCTGCTGCCGCCGACGAGGTGGTGGTGGCCGTGACCGCGACGTTCCCGCAGACCACGAAGTGTCGACCCCCCAACCATTGCACGTGGTAGAGATCCGCCGCGGCGGCCCCTGTGGACGCACCGAGCGCCGAAGGAGAGGTGTATGTCCAGTCGATGCCGTTGGGGCTCGTTCCGTAGGCGATGGGCGGAGCGGTGGCCCCGTTGCGCACCGTCAACACAAACACGTGGCCGTTCCAGTCGATGGACACCGCGTTGTCCGGAGGCGGGGAATCATAGGCAGAGGACATCGCGTTTTCCTTTTTTTTTATATATATGCACGAATCACTATATAAAAAAAGAACCAAAAATAATGCGCGCCCTGTCTGTCTCTGTTTACCAATGGACCCCGTCCTGGCTGGTGTTGGTCACCAAATTGCCGTTGGCGTTCCGTCCCACCGCCACCCAGAGTTGGCCGTTCCATTGCAGCCCCAAGCCCGATCCGGAGACATCGAAGACCGCCGACGTGTTGGTCACTGCGGTCCACGCGATGCCGTCGGCGCTGTGCGCGATCTTGTAACTGACGCCGTAGCCCCCCACCGCCACCCAGAGTTGGCCGTTCCATTGCACCTTGCCCGTTCGTATTTCGGTGCCGCCGTGTTCCAGGGGCGACGTCGGGCACTTCACCCAGTGCAGGCCGTCGTATCCATAGTACAGGGCGCTCGTGCGGGAGATGCCCACGTAGATGCGTCCGTTGGAGGCCATGTGCACGATCTGGCAGGTGGACGCGTCGACCGCCGCCAGTTGCGTCATCCGCGATCCGTGCAGGATCTCCCCCGTTTCGCTCCGTGTCACGATCCATTTTTGTCCTGCGGCGTCCCAATGCACGTGGTCCGGTCGGTGCGCAGCGTTCGTGGCTGCCAACGGCGACCAGTGCACTGCATCCGTCGAAACCGACAGCCCGAAGGTGACCGCGTTGCCCGCCACTGCCGCCACTGTTGCATCCGAACTGCGGCGTTTTCCAAAGGTATACACCATTTCTTGTTGTCCCAGGTAACCTTTCGCCACTGCCAGCACGTCCAGGCTGCGGTCCGTGACGTACGCGTGCGACTGCAGTTGTTGCAGCAGTTGTTGCCGCGTGTACTGCATGTCGTCCTCGAACGCCACCGCTGCCGCCAACGTGCCCCGGTTCTCCGTGTCGCCCGTGGGGCCCACCGATCCGTGGTATCCCGTGGCGGCGCCAACGTCCTCCAGGAGAGGGTGTCCCGTCCACCCCGTGCAGCCCGTGGACCCTCTCCACGTGCTTTCTGCATCGGGCCCGGTGGCGCCCGTCGACGGGTTGGCCGCGCCCGTGGGACCCGTCCAGGGGTTCGGCATGCCGTGCGCTCCCGCCGCGCCCGTAAAACCCGTGCACGCCACGCCCGTGGTTCCGGTGCCGCCGGTGCTGCCGCCGAACCCGGTGGCGCCCGTCCACGCCACGGCGTTGTCCATGTCCGGTCCGGTCCATCCGTTTTCGCCGGTCCATCCGCTCGTACCCGTCGGACCCGTGGCACCGGTATTGCTCGCCGCGCCATCGACGCCCCACGACGCCGTGAGACCCGTGGGACCCGTGAATCCGGTGGTCACGCTGCCCACCGACGCAGGGCCCGTGCTGCCCGTCGCCCCGGTCCATCCCGTGGGCCCGGTGCGTCCGGTGGGCCCGGTGGTGCCCGTCCGGCCCGTGGCGCCCGTGGGTCCCGTCATGCCCGTTCCGCCGGACACTCCGGTGGCTCCCGTCGTTACGTTGCTGCCGGTAGGGCCCGTGGAACCGGTGCTGCCGGTGGGGCCCGTGTCGCCGTCGTTGCCGGTGCGTCCGGTGAACGCCGTGGGACCCGTCGAGGGAACGTTGCCGATGCAGCCCGTGGTGCCGGTCGCTCCCGTGCGGCCCGTCGGACCGGTTTCTGCCGTGTAGCCGCTTGGCCCCGTGGGGCCGGTGGAACCCATGGCACCGGTGGGACCCGTCGCGCCCGTGGGGGCCGTCAAGCCCGTCAGGCCCGTGGTGCCCGTGCGACCCGTCCATCCCGTGGGACCGGTGGGACCCGTCAAGCCCGTTCGGCCGGTCATGCCACGCACGTAGTTGTCGCCCAAATACAGTTGCCACAATTCGTTGTCCGTGAGAGGACGACTGTAAAAGGTGAAGTTGTCGAAATAGGCCCCCGCGCTGTTGCCCATCATGGCGTAGCGTTTGGTTCCGGACAGCGGACTGCCGTAGTTGTAGTCGCTGAACGTCATGGGCGCCAGGTCGTTGTACATCGGCACACCGTCGAAGTAAATCTTCCACGTGGCCTTTTCGCCCGCCACCGCCGACGGCGCCACCGTCCACGACACGTGGTGCCATTGGTAACCGCCGGTTTCCGTGACAGTGATTTGTCCCCGGTAGGCCGACCCCCGGCCGTACCCCGACGCATCGACTTGCAAATACGTCGCCGCCGTCACGGTGTAGGTGCCCGCACCGTTGGTGTTCATGAAGAAGTTCGTGCCCTCCACGTGGTACGACGTGCCGAACGTGCCCAACGTACCGACATCCGACGCATAAAACAGGCTGTGGGTGTAGTTGGGCGTTTGCGTTTTGATCCACATCGCCACCGTCCATCCCGTCGCCGGAATGGTGATGCCGTTCATTTGCACATAGTTTTTGGTGTTGCTGCCCGTGTTGTCGAGAGGGGCAAAGAAGGACGCCGTTCCGTAACGGTAGTGCGCGGTGGTCAAGGCCGTGCCTGCATTCGCCTGATGCAACAGGGACGCGTCGTACACCGGTGGGTTGAATGCACGGTTGGCAATCAGGGTACCGTCCGTGGACGGCGAACCGTTGTAATCCGCCGCTTCGAACGTGTACAGCCGCGCCAAGCCCTCTTGGGGAACCAGGTTGTAGGTGCCCGGGCCCGTGATGCCCGTGGGGCCCGCCGGTCCCATCTCGCCCGTGACGCCGGTCATGCCCAGCCGCAGGTCGCTGTTGGCGAAGTAGTTGTTGGACACGTCTGCCGCCGTCAAGACGCGCTCGTACATCCAGAACTCGTCCACCAAGGTGTCCATCCGCTGATCGAAATTCTGTGGCGAGCCGACGTACCGGCCACCCAAATGCACGTTTTGGTATGTCGTGGTGAGAGGCGGGTAACCGTTGACGCGTGCCGACAGCCCAATCAACCCGCTGTTGGCCATCAAGTTGCCGTTGAAGTACGTTTTCCAGACGGCGTTGCCGCCGCCGTTGTAGTCCATGGTCCACACGAACTGGTTCCAGACGTTGGGGTTGTAGCCGTTGGCGTCTGCGTACATCGACACCGCCCCCGTCCCCGACACGTCGTACATGGTCACCGTCATACGCAGGTAGGAACCGCGGTTCATATGCACGAACACTTCGTTCGGTGTCGGCGTGGCCGACGTGTTGTTGTTAAACGCCAGGATGTAGCCCGACTTGCCGCCGCCGGAGTTGTAGTCCGACAATGTCTTGAACCAAAAGCCAAACGAATAACCCGTCGGTTTCGTCGTGATCGGCGCCAACCGCAACACCTGGGCAAAAAACGACGCCGTGTTCAACCGCAGACAGCCCGTGCCGAATTTCTTTGTTACGGAATTGATGTCCGCCCCGTTCAGCAACGTCGCGTCGTAGAGAGGCAGCGAATTCGCGTCCAACGTCGCCCGGTTCGCCACCAACGTTCCGCCGCTCAAATCTTCCAGGTTGAAGCTGTAGCGTCGGGTGAGACCGTGCTGGATGGGACCGCCGCTGCCGCCGAACCCGCTGTCGCCCGTCGGACCTGTGGTTCCCCCGTCGCCCAAGTCGCTCGTGCAACCCACGGGTCCCTGGATGCCGATGCCCGTGAACCCCGTGACGCCCGTGATGCCCGTGGGCCCCGTGCAGCCCGTCAGGCCCGTGGGTCCCGTCGTGCCCGTCCAGCCCGTCATCGACGTGCATCCCGTGTTTCCGTCCGGTCCAGTGTCCGCGCGGTTGCCGGTGATGCCCGTGCTCGCGTCGCAGCCCGTCGCGCCCGTCAGTCCGGTCGCGCCCGTGGCCCCCGTTAACCCCGTCCTGCCCGTCGCCGCGGTCCATCCCGTGAGACCCGTGTTGCCGGTGACGCCCGTGGGGCCCGTCGTGCCGGTGCGTCCCGTCGGTCCGGTCATTCCAAACGCCCCCGTGTCGCCCACCAAGCCAGTGCGGCCGGTGCGGCCGGTCCATCCCGTAAAGCTCGTCAGGCCCGTCAAGCCCACTGCGCCCACCGCGCCCGTGCGGCCGGTGGCTCCCGTCGCGCCGGTTTCGCCGCGGTCACCGGTGCATCCCGTGGGGCCCGTGCGACCCGTCGTACCCGTCATGCCCGTGTAGCCCGTGTACCCGGACGTGCCCGTGGTGCCCGTACGGCCCGTGCGGCCCGTGTTGCCCTCCATGCCGAACTCGCCCGCAAATTCAAATCCTTTGGGGCCTGTGCGACCCGTCCAACCCGTCAGGCCCGTCACACCGCTCTCGCCCATGTCGCCCGTGGTTCCCGTCGTGCCCGTGCGTCCCGTCATGGACGTGCATCCGGTGGGGCCCGTGGTCCCCGTGGGGCCCGTGGTGCCGGTAATGCCCGTGGCCCCCGTGTACCCGCTCAATCCGCTATTGCCGATGCAGCCCGTGGTGCCCGTGGCCGCCGTCGCGCCCGTGTATCCCGTGGTGCTTGAGAGCCCGATCGTGCCCGTCGTGCCCGTCGTGCCGGTCGTGCCGTCGCATCCCGTCGGACCGGTTTCCGCCGTGGTGCCTGTGGGACCCGTTGTGCCGGTGACGCCCGTGCAGCCCGTGGGGCCGGTTTCCGCCGTGGGGCCCGTGGTGCCCGTCGCACCCGTCCATCCCGTCAAGCCGTCGTTGCCGGTGGGGCCGACGTCGCCCACGCAACCCGTGGTGCCCGTGGTACCGGTACGTCCCGTGGTGCCGGTTTCGCCGGTGAAACTGCCCGTGGGACCGCGCGCACCCGTGCTGCCGGTAAAACCCGTGGGGCCCGTGGCACCGGTTTCCGCCGTGTACCCACTGAGTCCCCAGCTGCCCATCCTGCCCGTGGTGCCCGTCAATCCGTTGTCGCCCGTGTTGCCGACACATCCCGTCGTGCCCGTGGCACCGGTCGTGCCCGTGGGACCCGTGGGACCCGTGTCGCCCGTCGTTCCGGTCCAGCCCGTGGGTCCCGTGCGACCGCTCAAACCGTCCATTCCGTCGTTTCCGGTGTTCCCCGTCGCGCCCGTGGTTCCGGTGGCCGCCGTGTATCCCGTGTATCCGCTGGGCCCTGTGTTGCCCGTGGCTCCTGTCGCGCCCGTACGTCCAGTGGCCCCGGTGTCACCGGTGGGACCCGTTTCCGCAGTGGGACCGGTGGTTCCGCTTGTTCCGGTGCGGCCGTTGTCCACCCCCGTGGGCCCCGACACGCCGCTCGGTCCCGTGGTGCCCGTCGACCCGTTGGTTCCCGTGGAGCCGGTGCCGCCCGTCGTGCCGGTGAGTCCCGTGGGACCCGTCCATCCCGTGCGTCCGGTGGTGCCCGTGGACCCCGTGACCCCTCCGTCGCCCGCATCGCCCGTCATTCCGGTGGTTCCCGTGGTTCCCGTGGCACCGGAGGGACCGGTGGGGCCGGTTTCTGCCGTGGGTCCCGTGAAGCCCGTGCGTCCGGTGGAACCCGTCGTGCCCGTCGTGCCCGTCAACCCACTCGTTCCGGTGGTTCCCGCAGACCCCGTGCGGCCGTCCCATCCGGCGGCGCCCGTGGCGCCCGTGGTGCCGGTGGTGCCGACGCGACCTGTCGACCCCGTCCAGCCATCCGTTCCGGAGTTTCCTTGATCGCCCGCAGTGCCCGTGCTGCCCGTTCTTCCGGTGGCGCCGGTGCATCCCGTCGTCCCGGTAGTGCCGGTTTCGCCCGTGGGCGCTGTCGTGCCCGACCAGCCGGTGGTTCCGTCGTCGCCGGTGGCGCCCGTGGGACCCGTGGCACCGGTGGTGCCCGTGGCGCCGGTGCAGCCCGTGGGGCCCGTGTACGCCGTCGTGCCGGTCGTGCCCGTTAATCCGGTGGCGCCCGTGGCACCCGTCGTGCCCGTTTCGCCCATTGCCCCGGCGTCGCCCGTGGCCCCCGTGGCCCCCGTACGGCCGGTGGCGCCCGTTGCACCGGTGGATCCAGTATATCCAGAGACACCAGTGGCCCCCGTGCCGCCGGTGGCGCCCGTCGTTCCGGTGAAGCCCGTGCAACCCGTGGGACCGGTGGCCCCCATGGCACCCGTAGCGCCCGTGCTGCCCGTCGGTCCGCTCGTTCCGCGATCCCCGGTGGCGCCCGTAGGGCCAGCAGACGACGTGGCGCCCTCGCAACCGGTGGCGCCCGTCGTTCCGCTCGTTCCCTTGGCTCCCGCTGCACCGGTGGCGCCCGTGCAGCCGTCGTCCCCTTCGTCGCCCTCCGCCCCGGTAGCGCCAGTCAAGCCGGTTCGGCCAGTGAAGGCGGTACATCCGGTGGGGCCCGTCAAGCCCGTGGGACCGGTGGGGCCCGCAAACCCGGTGGCACCGGTGCATCCCGTGAACCCGGTTGCAGCCGTGGTGCCCGACCACCCGGTGCGGCCCGGAACGCCCGTCGCCCCCGTTGCGCCGTCCTCTCCGTGCGTGCCCGTGCTTCCGCTCACGCCCGAAGGTCCCGTGGCACCGGTCCATCCGGTGGTTCCCTCGGTACCCGTGGGACCCGTGGTGCCGGACGATCCCCCACGTCCAGCCGTTCCGGTGGCGCCCGTGGTGCCGCTCGCTCCGCTCGCTCCGGCACCGCCCGTAACGCCCGTGGGACCCGTTTCACCGGTGCATCCCGTGGCGCCCGTGGACCCCGTGGACCCCGTCACGCCGGTCGGTCCGCTCGCGCCCGTAACACCCGTGGAACCCACCTCTCCGGTGGTTCCTGTGGGGCCCGTCGTGCCCGTAACCCCCGTGGTGCCGTCGTATCCGGTCGTCCCCGTAGCTTCCGTCGCGCCCGTGTGGCCGGATGGGCCGGAGTTGCCCTCCGATCCCGTGGTGCCGCTCGCTCCGGAAACGCCCGTGTTACCAACCGCCGCCGTGCAACCCGTGGGACCCGTCCATCCGGTCACGCCCGTCGCGCCCGTTGTTCCGGTAGGTCCCGTCCAACCGCTGGACCCCGTGTTTCCTTCATCGCCCGTAGACCCCGTGGGACCCGTTGATCCGGTGGGGCCCGTGACGCCCGTTGGCCCCGTGGCGGCCGTTATCCCGGTAACGCCCGTGGCACCCGTGAAACCCGTCGCACCCGTAAAACCCGTCAGTCCAGTGGTTCCGGTGGAACCCGTGGCTCCCGCGTTTCCAGTGGGTCCGGTTTGTCCGGTGTTTCCGGTTTCGCCCGTCATGCCCGTGGTGCCCGTGGTGCCCGTCGCCCCCGTGGTTCCGGTCGCGCCCGTGGAACCGGTGGTTCCCGTGGTGCCAGTCAACCCCGTGGTGCCTGTACAGCCCGTTTCGGCAGTGGTTCCGGTGTATCCGCTCGTGCCAGTGGTGCCGTCGGTTCCCGTGGTGCCCGTGGTGCCCGTGCACCCGCTGACCCCGCCATCTCCCGTGGGCCCCGTCGCGCCCGTGGCGCCGGTGATGCCCGTCATGCCGGTTTGTCCCGTGGCACCCGTTGGCCCCGTCAGACCTGTGGGCCCCGTGCATCCGATGAATCCGCTCAGCCCGGTCGTGCCCATGGTGCCCGTTGCACCGGTGGCGCCTGTCAAGCCCGTGGTGCCCGTCGCACCCGTTTCCGCAGTGGGTCCCGTCGTACCGGAGCATCCGCTGCTTCCAGTCATGCCCGTGGGACCCGTCGTGCCCGTCACACCCGTCGTGCCTGTTACACCCGTGGGACCCGTCGTGCCCGTCGTGCCCGTGGGGGCCGTCGCGCCGGTAAGTCCAGTGGCGGCCGTGGATCCGGTGGCCCCCGTGGCCCCCATGGCCCCCGTCAATCCGCTCGCACCCGTGGGCCCCGTGCATCCCGTCCATCCGGTTGTGCCCGTCATGCCGGTGAGACCGGTCGTGCCCGTGAGACCGGTCACTCCAGTGGTGCCGGTGGCGCCCGTCAAGCCGGTGGGACCGGTGGTACCCGTGCAGCCGGTGGGACCGGTTTCCGCCGTAAGCCCCGTGGTGCCTGTGGAACCGGTAAAGCCTGTGGCGCCCGTCAGACCCGTGGTGCCACTCAACCCGGAGGGGCCGGT
>JACCEA011352081.1_pt1 | contig 25149 bp, 17 predicted proteins | sample 7449851 | NCBI WGS metagenome assembly JACCEA01 (sample SAMN15323453, study PRJNA562643) | freshwater metagenome | isolation source: river surface water | place: USA:Blue River Watershed | collected 2017-08-18 | reverse complement strand
GCCAGGGTAATACGCACCCCATCGCAATAAGCCACCACAAAGGCGTCTTTATAGCCCAAGGCACGAATTTGCTGCTGAGCATCCAACACTTTGTCGCGCTTACCAAAATAACCGGCCATGTATCTGGTGATTCCATTATCCAATTTTTCACCTGTAACCGGTGTGAATTCCTTAAACAAATCCTCACGAATCGGTTTTGCGAAGGCTCCCACTTGCACGCGGTACACCAAACCGGACGGCGCTTTCAGATTCACTGGAATCTTTTGATTGTTGCGTTGTGCCGGATTTTCAGGAGAGATCTTGAATCCATCTGCCACTTCGTTCACTAAGGATACTGGAGCACCCGCTTTCGCCGGCACCACGTCACGTGCTAACAAGTTTTTATAACTTGATTGATCTGCAGGGAGTGCATTCACGGCTTGTTCCAATGCCGTTTGCTTTTGTTTGATCTGCTCATTCAAGGCTGCCAATTCTTTCGAGCGAGCGATGATGCGTTCTTTCAGGGAAGCTTGTTCTTCTGGATTGGCAGTTTGCATCAAAGCTGTACGATCTTTCTCCAATTCCTGTCGTAAGTTCTCAGCTTTGGCCTGATCCGCATTGATTGCCTGCTTTTGCGCGTACAATTCTTTGTACGATGGCTGTGCGGCCAATTCTTGCTCGGTTTTATAAGCTACTTCGTCCTTCAATGCTGGCGCAAACACATCTTTTACTTGTTCCGCAGCTAAAGCGGTTTGCATATCTTCAATTTGAGAAACGCGTTCCTTCAATGCGGCGATCAAAGTCGTGTTTCCTTGTTTCTGATCTGCTGCAATGTTCGGATTTTGATTCTCTGCCTCCAATTGACCGATCTCGATCAAGAAACGACGTTTTTGCTTCTCTAATTCTGTTGCCGGTTGAATAACCGTTTGGTTTTCACGGAATGTGGACTCTGCTTGAGACGAATTCAGGACAGCCTCCGTTAAGGATGCTTGTTGATATGCTTCCTCCACTTTTTCAGCTGTAGGTTTTTGGCCCTTGTCTTCAGTACCCGCTTTTGCAACTACAGCTTTTGCCAGTGGATCGTCAGACGACTTCAAGGCATTTTCTTGTTCTTTGTTGTCAGCAGTGATTTGCGCCAAATTCGCAGAAGCGACCTTTTCTTTCAAAGCAGCTTGTTCTTGCTGATTAGTTTTCAACTCTTTTTGTGCAAGTTTTTGTTCCTGCGGAGTTCCATTTTTAGCAAGCTCATTCAACTCAGCCTCTCGTTTTTGTAAAGAAGCCAATGCTTGTTCGTTTTCAGTAAGTGCTTTCGGATCTGTTTCTACAACCGGCTGTATCGGTTCCTTCAAATCCATTTTATCCAAAGCCTTCTCGCGTTCTTCCAAAGCTGCTAATTGCTCCTCCAAAGCAGCAATCTTTTCAGGTGCTGCATTCTGCGCTTTCGCCTCTTTTAATTCTTGACCAACTGAAGCTTTTACTTCCAGAATACGCGATTTCGCCTGGTCGCGCTCATTTTCAGTGCGTGGTGTTTGCTCCATTACTAGCGCGTAGTCTTCTCCCAACTGATCTTTCAAGGACACAATTTCCGGAGTAGCTACAACATTTCCAGGGATAGAATCCAATTGAGCTGCACGTGCTTGAGATGCATCGATCAATTCAGCGATCACTTCGTTTTCTGCGGCAACTTTTGGATCAAATTTGTTCAACAATTTCTTTTCATTAGCGGCTTGCTTTTCCTTCAATTTTTCCTGAAGGTCGGCTTCGGCTACTTTTGCTTTTTCGCTATCTGAATTGGCGCTAGTTTTTGCTTTTTCATACTCCGGAGCAATCTTGTTTTGCAGCTCAGTTTCAGATATTGTCGACTTCAACGCAGCAACCTGATCGTCACGCAATTCATTCACTTTTGCATCTTGAACCGCCTGAATTGTTTGAAGTGCCTCAATTTTATCTTTTAGAGTGTTGTTCTCAGGATCTTTTGACAAGGCAGTTTCTTGCTTGGCCAATTCTTTATTTACTCCATCAAGTAGGGCTTGTTCCTCCTTCAGCTGTGCATCACGCTTTTCTTGAGGCGAATCGTTCGAAGCTTCTATCTTTTTCAAATTCGCTTCGTATTCCGGTCTAATCGCAGCGATGATCTCCTGCTCCTCTATTGCTGGATCCTGAATTGAGCCTTCAAGTTCCGCTTGTAATTCTTTAAGTACTTTCAGTTTTTCCGACTCATTCGGAGTAGGATTACCGGATGTTTCTAGCTTTTCAATTGCTTTGTTTACTTCTGCCAACAACTCCTGTCGCACTTTTGACTTCTCCTTATCGTTTGACGCATTGTCCAAGCGCGATTCAAAGTCAGGCATCAATTCATTCGTTACTTCTTCTTTAGTTGGTTTTCCAGCTAACTGCGGATCCACTTGAGATGATGCCAATTGAGCTTCACGTTGCTTCACATCATTCGCTTTGCTCTCCTTTAAGGCTTGTAGTGCATTAAGCTTGTCTTTTTCCTTCTGATTGGAAGGATTTTCAGCCACTAACTCTTCTTGATCTTTAATCGCATCATCCAGAATATCGATCAATTGCTGATCTACTTCATTCTGAGCTTTCAACTTCTCTTTTGGATCATTCGAAGCTGTATTGGACATGCGCGATTCGTAATTCGGCATCAAGTTTTTCACCAATTGCTCGGCACTTACAGGCTCTTCAGTTTGTTGCGGGTCACCACCATTCAACTTCGCGAGGGCAGTTTCTCTAATTTCAATATTGCTTTCCGTATTCTTCTTCAACTCATTTAATGCAGCAACTTTCTCTTGCAGGGTCTTTGAAGATGGATTTGCAGCTTGCAAGGCTTTCGTTTCAGCCAACTCCTCTTCTATTTTACCCAACAATTCGTTGTCCAATTTATTCAAAGCTTGCAGCTGATTTTTAGGATCTTCTTGGCGTGCTTTTTCCTTTACTTCTGCATAGTTCGGGTAAACTGCCTCCAATGCTTTTTCTGTTGTGATCTTGTCCTCAGGTTTTCGCTGCGCTTCAGTTTGTGTTAATTTATCCTGACGTGCTTTCAAGCCTTGTTCTGTTTCATTTTCCAAGGCAAGTAACTCCTTCTCGGCATCCAACATGGCCTGATTTTTTGGATCCGTTTTCAACTTTTCAGAAACCTTCGCATACGAAGATTTGATCTCGTTCAATAGTTTGGTATCATTCGCATTTTGCTGGATCAATTTTTCCGAAGGCGAAAGCGCATTATTTTCGTCGATTTGTTTTTGATCTTCAGCAATTCCCTCACTCAAGGCATTCATATCCTCCAAAAGTTGCTTCATTGCTGCAACTTCATTGCCATCGTTTTGAACCGGTTGGGATCCGTTGTCACCTACCTTTTTACCAAGTTCAACAACTTGTTGATCAATATACGCGTCCAAAGAGCGGACATTCTTCGTATCCAATTCATTCAACCTAGTCTGAACCTCAATTGGTGCAATTTTATTGGCATTGTTAACCTGAGTTACATTTTGCAAGTATGCAATTTGTTTCTCTACAGCCAATTCAGATTTTTTGTCTTGTTCCAGTTGTTTTTCCAAACGACCTTTCTCTTCAACTACCAAGCGCAGTTCTTCTTCTTTACGGTCGATATTTGATTGAATTGCTTCTTTGTTCTTAGGTTTTGCGGCATCAAGATCCTTTTTCAGCTGTGCAATTTCCTTTTGTAACCCTTGTTCAGATTGCTTGTATTCACCCAATTGTTTTTCTGTTGCAGCATTTTTGGACGCAAGCGCCTTTTTCTTTTCGAGATACGGATCGATTGGATCGTTAGTGTTTTCACTCGACTCTTTTAAGACAGTCGCGTTGCTTGTTGCAATCTCTACAACTTTGGCCATATCGTTATTCTCAACAGCTTTTTTTACATCCGCAGCAACTTGATCAAGAATCGTTTCTTTTTCTTTTTCTTTAGGAAGAACACGTTGCATGCTATCTGCGAAGTTCATGTATTCGCGCACCTCCTCTTTCAGACTTTCAGCAATCTGCATTTTCTCTTGAGCCTCCTTAAGCATTTCTAATTTGACCTTGTCATCTCCTTCGTTTGCAGATTTTGCAACGATCGCTTTAGCCTCATCTTGCAATTTATCTGCACGCGCCAAATTCTCCATGGCATTGTTCAAGGCACCATTGATCAAATTTTCATTTGCCTGTACTTGTTGTTCCTGTTTGTTGGCAATGTCCTCAAACTTCGCAACCACTTCTCCCGGACCAGCATTTTCCAATCCAATTTGAGCTAGAATCTTCTGGTTTTCTTTTTCAGCATCTAAAGCTTTTAAATCGAATTGCTGTGCATTCACGTTCAATTCTGAGCGCATTTTAATCACTTCAGCCAATACAGCCTGTGGATCTTCTACCTCTTCATTAAACAAGTCTACCACTTTCACTACTTCCGATTCATCTACTTTTTCGTGACTAATCTTTTGCTTCAATGGTTTGAATTCTTTGAGGAATGGAATAGAAACGAGGTAATTGTATTTATTTGGACTGCCTTCAACAGTGATTTCGTATGTATATTTTCCTCCTTTAGGGAATGTGATCAAATACCTTCCTTTTTCATTCGTAGAATAGGTTCCTATCTTTTCTCCGGATGCAAAATCCGTTACCGCAATGGTAATTTTCTTATTTGCAGGATTAATCGCAGAATTGAATTCACCCTTCACAACAGCCAACTGCAAGGGAACACGTTCCACTCGAACCTTATAAACATAGATCTTGCCGTTTGTACTTTGTCGCGATGAAGCAAAATAAGCGTTTTGATCCAGGGAATCTACCACATACATCAAATCGTTATCCGGTGATGAAATGGCAAAATCCATGTTCTCGGGAGCGCCAAAGGAATTTGATTCTTCATCATACACAGAACGAAAAACATCATAGCCCCCCATGGAGTTATGACCTTTGGAACAGAAGTAGAGGTATTTTCCATTCGGATGCATGTATGGGAAGTCCTCATCAAAAGGTGTATTGACATTTCCACTTACCTTTTGAGGAAGCGACCAGGAACCATCCGGAAGTTTGTTTCGGACATAGATGTCTTTGTTCCCACTGTCATCGTCTCCGTAGGATGCATAGAACACCTTTCTCGTATTGGCCGGAAAATGGATTAGCGGTACGTGATTTTTCTTTTTATCGGTTTTCGATTGGAAATTCGCTGCAACGATGATCTCACCGCCAATATTTCTGAGGTCGTAGATTCGAAAAAAATTGGCCAACTCGATCTCTTTCTTTTCCAGCACGATCAGGTCGGTAATAGTTGTGAGCAAACGTTTCCCGTTCTGACACATCTCGATCTGTCGGTTAACGTCAAAAGCAGCATTGATCTTTGAACCGGCTTTTTGCTTATACAATTCGTAATTTCGAATAGCTTCATTGAACTGATAATTCAAATGGTGGGCTTTCCCGAGAAAATAATAAGCCTGTACATCAATCGAAGGATCGGTTACCGCATAATTCAAATATTTGAAGGCATCCTGCTTTTTGTAAGAGTTAAAAAGCAAACAGGTTCCATACTTATAATTGTATTCATAGGACCTCGGACTTAAGGCCAACAATCTGAGGTACAGAGATGTAGCCTCAACGTATTTCTCGGAATCGAAAAGTTTATCTGCACTTGCTTTGATTTCCGCTTCGGATTCTTGCGCAAAAGTTCCAAAGGCCGTCAAGCATAACAGCAGGAACATTTTGGTGCATTTGTACAAGAATCCCCTCAATTTGAAGCAGTTGAAAATGTAGTAATGATACGGCTAACGCTTAAAAAGGTTCATTTTATTTTCATTGCCATCCAACAAGCGCTTGATGTTTTTTCTATGCGCTACGATCACAACAGCAGCTAACAAAGATCCACAAACAGGTAACGCATAAGTTTTGATGGGAAAAGCGAACCATAACAAGACTGCAAAAGCGAGCGCAGCAATGATTGAACCAAGAGAAACGTATTTACTAACGATGAAAACCAATAAAAATATACCGAGACAAATAGCTGCTGCCAGAGGTTGCAATCCGACCACAACGCCAAGCGATGTTGCCACACCCTTTCCTCCTTTAAATCCAGCAAATATCGGGAATACATGACCTAGTACAGCTAAAAACGCAGCAGCGATCTGCACATGCGTCAATTCAGCATCGGTAAAATGGTAATCCAAAATAAAATATGGAAGCAAAGCAGCTAAAATTCCTTTGGCCACATCAATTCCTAAAACTACACGCCCAGCTTTCTTACCGAGTACCCGAAACGTATTTGTAGCTCCCGCATTTTTACTACCATGTTCACGCACATCAACACCGTACTTGGCCTTACCTACCCAAACTGCGGTAGGGATCGAGCCCAGTAAATACGCTGGCAGAGCGGCCAAAAAATCGATATAATGCATTAGTTGAAAACGCCGTTTAGTTTCGCTAAAAATACACTATTCGTTGCAATCTGGTATAGGAAATTCTTTGTTTTTCGCTTATCCTCTTTCAGGGCAGAAATTGGAGCAGACAATTCGCTGTCGCTCGTGATGATGTTCAAAACGCCATCTTTCTTTACCATTGAATAATCTAACATGTAATCCGGTCCGCCAGGAACCTGCATATTTATTGCAAAGTGGTCGCCGTTTTGCGAATAGATCTGCTCGAAGAATGCACGACAAACAACTTGACGCATCACCGGTTTTCCGTAGAAATTCACGATTGCCGCACCTTCCACATTCGACATCAACCCTTTTTGATCTTTACTCGCAGGAATTGATTTCAAACGAATACCTGTAATTACGATTGATTTTTCAAAAGCATCCGGCACGCGCTTGATCTTTTTTGTTTCGGAAAGCGTGTATTCTTCTTTTAATTTATCCGCAGTTTTCTGATCAGACCAGTTTAATAAAGCTTGCTCAATAGTTGTTGTATTGAACTCCAATGGTTTGGAACCTTCATATGCCACTATTCGTTCTGCAACTCCTTCCCACGGACCTTTGTCCATCGGTAAGTTGAAACGCATGGTCGTATTCAAGGTTGTTTCACCAGAGGCCTGATCGTAATTAACGGTTCCTACTGCATCTACTGTAACATCCCCATAGTCCATTCCTAAGGTCAACACCCCATCTCCGTTCAAAGAACACGTCTCCGTATGCAATGCTAAGAAGTTTCCAGCTGCATTGCGGTTGATCAATTTGTCCTTTGGAGCAATTTGGAATTCATTTGCCGCAAAATCATATTGCAACAAACCACTTGCTGTGATCAATTTAGGATCATTTCCATCTTCGAGTGCTGACAAGAAGGCCGGATACAAGCGTATGGAATCTTTGGTTCGTGAATCGCGCCATACAATACCCGCCGCCAAGGCTTGTCCATCTAAAGATTTCATACTTTCGGATACCGGAATTTGAATATTCTTCGGATCGATCTCAGCTGTAAACGACATCCAGCTTTTCGCGAACTTTTCACAGTTGTGGTTGATACGAGTAGCTCCGGAGAAGTAGATCAACGGATTAGCCGCTTTGATATCGATTTTACCATAGTAATCGAACTGCTTACTCAATTTGAAATTCGCATCGCTTTTAATCGACCCCTTAGCAAAGGTTTGATAACTAGAGTCAACAGCGATCTCATCCATCGTGATCAAGGACTTCGTTGAGTCTGCATCGTAATAAGGATACATACCAACCGCTTTGAATTTTCTACGTGCTTCAATTTCCGCTGTAGCACTTACGAATGTATGGTATTTGGTAATGTAGTTTGCTACAATTTTTGAGTTCTTCAAGGGATCCATCTGAGCTTTCTTGCGAATCACCACCTTCATACTGTCCGGATAGATTCGCGCGTCAGCTACATCGATAAATTCTGTTTTGGAACAATAAATTGTTTTCTCTCGCATGGAGAAATTTGCTTTCGGTGCCCGGAACTGCAAGGAATCCTGTTTTGGATGAATAGAAAAGAAGTTTGGCCCAACAAGATCTAAATCCGAATTAATCGTAATGTCGTCAGCTTTTTCTTTCGAAGAAAGTTCCACTTCATCGCGGTCCATTAACCACGTAAAGATATCCATCTTACAAACGTATTGGTTCACAGGGAAAGTAATTGTCGACTCACCGTTATTAGATTTAAACTCCCCTTTACGGTCCTTAAATGAAACATGAGAAGTTACATTATCCGTTTTGAAAGCCAGTGGATCTTCGCCTTCCTCTTGGAAGGTATTCTTGAGGTTGAATATCGACGTGTCGGCATCAATATCCCAGCGTTTAAACCTAAAATTATCTGAACCTAAATTAGCCTTTTGGAAGTTCATGATCCCGTTGCCGGTCATACCATTTGGCTGAACAATTGCCATTCCTTTCAATTTTGCCTCGCCTTTAAAGAATACCAATTCATTCTTTGGTGTTGACATGGCCTTAAGCACGTTCTTTTTCGGCACATAAGTGATGTATGCCTCCGGACAACTTACATCCGGGAATTGTACCCCAATTTCCATTGGTTTATTGCTGAATTCCGCATAACCTACCGTTGAATCAGGTAAGAAGGTGAACAACTTAGAAATAGATGTTGACTGCACGAAATCGATCTTTCCCGAACCTTGTAATCCGTTGTTTGAAAGTACGATCGTATTATCATATTTGGCTTTCGTACCATAGAAAGTATACCCTCCAGTAGGAGATTTCGTACTAAAACCGAAAGAATAGTCGCCCATGATCTTCAATGAATCTCTGAAAGATGGAAATATTCCGGCGGAGGTTAATTCTCCCTTCAAGCGCAAATGCTTTTCCTTAAAATTGTCCAGGGAATCCAATTCGAAAGGATCGCACGTAAAGTAGAAACGCGTGGAATCGTAGGCTCCTTTGTAAATTGCTCGGTCGTTATAATATACTTTCGTAGGCTTCGTTGACTTCAGAACTGGGAATTTATGAATTGCCTTGTTGTTTCCGGAACGGTTATTCGGATCATCCACCAAAATTTCTCCAACTACTCCATTGATAGAAGAAGTCATGAGAATTGGTTTTTGACCATCATCTTCACGCAGAGGACGCACTTTAAGAGTAGTTTTCTTCGTTTCTATCAGATTGATCTTATTTGCTTTATAGTTGTAATTTGCAATGACAGTCTGGGTTTGCAATTTCCCTGCATTTGCCCATCCGGAAAATTCAAAGTCGCGGTTTTGTTTGATCGTCACTTTTGCTTGATCAGGTAATACGAATGTTGATTGTGCATCGGAAATAACAACCTGATCCACGGCATTCAACTTTATTTCTAAACTGGCTAAGCTAAGCACTCCGAAATTGCGCATCAAGCGGCGTTCTTCAGATTGTTTTTTGTACAGTTTTTCCAATTCCTGCAACTTTGGCTCGTTCTTCAATTGTTCTTCCGTGTAACCTTCCAATCGTTTTGGACGCATATCTGAAACGAACATCAAATTGTCGTAATCGATCTTACCACTTCGCGCATTAATAAAGGTTTGCATTTTTGGGTTGACGCGAATAATCTTAGATTCCGTATCATAACTCAAGAATCCATATCCGGCTAATTCCAACAAAAGCGATTTTGATTGGTCAATGGTTTTACCCAATGCAGTTGCAGCTTTACCTTCATCAATCACATATTCATCATACTTGTAGCAATAATTCCAAATCGCAGCAAGAGGGTGAACTTGTTCCAAACCTTGTAAACGATCATACAATCTACCATCATAGAAATTACGCGATTCGAAACGGGCGATGCGTTGCTCTTGCCCTACCTCAATACCATAGGTCAACATGAGCTCTTGTGAAGTACGATTCCACGTCACTTTAGGCACGTACCAATCTAATTGGTGATAGGAATCTGCAAAAGGCGCCATGGACACCCCTGTTTTACCTCGTGCCATTTCAACCATGTTGGAATCTTTGAAAAAAGTAAAGTCTAACCCGGGATGGAAAACCGAGTCTTTTTCACCCACCCGCATGTTGACACTTGCACTGTAAGCGTGAATTTTTGTAGGGGCGATGTTGAAGAGCTGCGATTGTGCAACAATGAAAGGCTTGGTATTTCGATAGATTGTAATGGTCGCCGGATCCTTTGGAGAACCCAGTCCGATCAAACTTGCCCCCTGCAGCGAGAAACCTCCTGCATAGTCCATTTCTTCACGCAAATTCTTAATGGTAAGTTTCTTTTCATACGATATGAACTCCGGGAAAATTTTATCCACTTCACGTGTGATGCGCGATGCGCGCTCATTCAATTTACCCAATACCTTTTTGCCGGGAAAATACGGGGATGTTAGCAATACAGAATCCGCACCGAATCCGGAGGTTTTCATGTTGATCTCCAAATTCTTTAATTCCGCAAAGGTCTCATTAGCCGGCAGATTTACCTTTTCCCATGTAACCTTCCCTCCTTTTCCTTCCCATTTCTTCAAGATAGGATCGTAAACCCCACCGGTATTGTAAACTACAATGGAGTCCAAGAATCGAGGATCGTCTTTATCGCGACGGTCTTTGTTTGGAAATCCGCACACCAAACGACCATTGGTTAGGCGCATGAAAGGTTTGTCAGTAAATTCAAAGGCATAGGTCCCATAGAAATACCACTCTGTATTGGAAGATTCTGCGATCATGTTCTTCGAAAAGAAACCGGCAGACAATTCAATAAAATCTGCAAATTTCTTGATGTTTCGGGCATCCAACAACTTATCGATAGAGCTGTGCCAAGCGGTGTATGAAGCTTCCGGCTGTTTATTCTTAATAAAGCTATAAACCGAGAATACATAATTGTAAATCTCCGGATAAGGTTTTAACTTTTTGCTTTCCATCAAATTACAGGTTGCAACCATTTGCTGGAAATAGCTATCGGGAAATGTATTCAATTCCACCAAACTCACTTGCAATTCGTCTTTGATAAAATCCTTTTGCTCCTTCGACAAATATTCACTTGTCAAACTTTGAAAGGTTTTAACGAATTCCTTTTTATCCTTTGGATAGGACTGTGAGAAAGCTCCAAAAGCCGTCAGTACCAAAGCAAAAAGCAAAACACTTTTTCTCATAATTTAATTTTTTATCAGTTTCATAGCAGCCCAGGTTTCTTTCTCCCGAACTTCCAATAAAGAAAAACCAACTTGTTCAGCAGCTAATTTTAGTTCGTCCACATCAGACGCGAAGAATCCAGAAAGGAACAACAAGGTTCCGGTTTCACTTAATTCAGCATAATGTGGAAGATGTGCTTTCAATACGTTTTTATTGATGTTGGCCAAAATGAGACCAAATTTCGATCCAAAAGTTACATCTACATCCCCTTCGAGTGCTTTGATGTGCTTGCAATGATTTCTCTCTGCATTTTCAGCTGTATTCTCAACACTCCACGGCTCAATGTCTACCGCCAAAATGTGCGTTGCTCCCAACTTTTCAGCCAGTATTGCCAAAACGCCTGTTCCGGTACCCATATCTAAAATGGATTCCGGCATTTGCCGTTCATCCAACAAATACTGACTCATCAAAAAAGTCGTTTGATGATGTCCGGTTCCAAAAGACATTTGTGGTTGGATGATGATCTTCAAGGGATTTGAAAACGCATATTGATCATGAAAAGGCGCTAGGATCACACAGCGGTCATCTACAACTACAGGCTCAAAATCGGCCTCCCATTGTGCATTCCAATTTTGATGCGGAATCAATGTTGTTTGATACGTACTCTCCAACTCCGGATTGTTGTTCATGCTGGTTTCTTCCAACAAGGACGACACATTACCGATCGTTTCTGGGGCGTATGCTTTAATTCCCTCTTCTGTTTCGATAAAACTTTCGAAGCCCAATTCGGCCAATTCAGCAATCAGGATATCCGCCCACGGATCGCGCGGCTTGAGCTGTATGTTAAATTCTAAATAGTCCATGTTTCTTCGGCTACCAATACACTAAAATCTGCGATCTTGAGCGAGGCACCGCCAATCAGACCACCATCTACATTTGGGCACGCAAATAACGCTTTTGCATTGCCCGGGTTACAACTTCCACCGTACAAAATGCTGATTTGTTCAGCAACTTCGTGAGAATAGCGCGCTGCCAGCCAAGAACGGATCGCCGCATGCATTTCTTCTGCTTGTTCAGTTGAAGCCGTTAATCCCGTTCCAATGGCCCAAACCGGTTCGTAAGCAATCACCGTTTTCAGAATGTCATCAGCACTCAGATGAAACAAACTTTCTTCCAATTGCTCTTTTACCATCGCCGCATGTCCACCGGTTTCGCGCACCTCCAGAGGCTCTCCACAACAGAAAAAAGGAGTCAATCCATTTTCTAAGGCAGCATTCACCTTTTCTTTCAAAAATTCGTGATCTTCATTGAACATCATACGTCTTTCCGAATGCCCCACTAAAACAGCCTTAACTCCGGCAGATGCCAGTTGTTGCATACTTACTTCTCCCGTATAGGCTCCGGAAGCAACAGGATGAGCATTCTGCGCACCCATTACCACATGAGCTTTTGCCTTATTCAAACACGGCTCTACATACAACATCGTAGGAAAAACAGCCACTTGAAGACCATTCGCTAATGAAAGGTCGTTCACACCGTCTATCAAGGCCTTCGCTTCAGCCAACGAGAGGTTCATTTTCCAATTTCCAGCAACTATTCGCTTTCGAGTATTCATATTTCTTTATTCATTAAAAGCCGATAATGAGCACGGCACTGATCAATCCAATTAAAAACAACAGTGAACCATAGTGATTCCCTAACAATTTTCCGCCCGCACGATAGATCCACAAGGAACCGATCAAGGCAATGGCAGCAATCATCAAATACAGGTAAGAACCAGCCAAGAAACTCAATAAGGTCAGTATGATCAAAGCCCAAGGCAACATGCGCCAGTTTTGTTTCACCGTATTTGGCGACAAGGATCTCCAACTTACAAGTACCCAGAAGATCAGGATGAACTCTAACAAGTGCATTTGGAACTGTTCTCCGCGGTTCAATGCTTGTACCCTTCCTGCCTTCATTTTCATGGAAACCGGCGATTCGTATATCGGGCAACGCACTGCTTTCAACTCCTCAATCAAGTAAGTGTCATCTATTTTCTCAACTACCTTAATATCCTTGCGCACCTTATCCAGTTGCACCATTCGTTGAGCAGTAGTATCTGTTTGTTCATATACATTCAGATCGGTAAAATGGCGGTTTTCTTCGCAGATCACATCTTCCCAACGTGCCAGGAATTGCACGCAAAGCGCTATTCCTAAAATCACCCACATCCAACGGACTTTTCCACCGATCACCAGTAAAACTCCGCCCGTAAAATAAAGTACAATCGCAAATAGGTACAACCCACTTGAATAAGCGGAAAATCCTTCGAGTGAAAAGCTTGTCCAACCTATTAATTCTTTGACACGATAAGCAAATACATCATCCTGAAAATGCTCACGAATGATCTGAGAACCTGCTTGCTGATTTGAAATCATCGCCAAGGACTGAAAGATCAAGAAACTTCCTAAGATCAAACGGCCTACTGTGGCATGCATCAAGCGACCTTTGAACAGGAAAGCACCAATAGCGCCAATCACCGCCAAAAGCAATCCGCAGACAACAGTCAAGGTTCGGATCTCTTCAAACCAACCATTTTGAGAAACATAGAGTAACCCGTAGCCTGTAAAGCTGAGACATACAAAAAGTACGTTCAATACGAGGGAATACCCGGCTATCGATCGATCCTGATACAGCATGTTAGAATTGCAAATGGATCAACGCAAAAACAGAATAATTCAAAATATCGAAGTAGTTGCCATCGACACCTTCAGAGATCAATGTTTTTCCATCATTGTCTTCGATCTGCTTGATGCGCAACAACTTGATCAAGATCATATCCGTCAATGAACTGACGCGCATGTCGCGCCAAGCCTCACCATAATCGTGATTCTTTTTCTCCATCAATGCCGTGGCCTCGGAAATCACTTCATCGTACCATTTTACCGCTTCAGCTTCAGACAATTCCATCGGCAGATCCTTTGGCGCACGTAGTTGGATCAGGGCCATTACACAATAATTGATCATGGCTCCAAATTCACCTTCAATGCTCTCACCTACCTTGTTCTGTCCCGTTTCCTGAATGGTACGGATGCGGTTAGCTTTGATGAAGATCTGATCGGTCAGCGAGGCAGGACGGGCAATTCGCCAAGACGTTCCGTAATCTTTCGTTTTTTTGAGAAAAATTTCACGACAAGCGTGTATGATTTGTTGATATTGTTCCGAAGTTTGTCCCATGGGAGCTGGTATCGCAAATTTAAGGGTTGAAGATACGATTTTTCACCGTAAGCGGGTGTTGAATTGCCGTGGGAAGTTATTAACTATTGACCGACCTTGGGTGATGGGAATTGTCAATTGCACCCCTGATTCTTTTTATGAAAACAGCAGGTGGTCATCCTTGGATCAGCTTAAAAAAGGGATCGACAAACACATTTCAGAAGGTGCCGACCTCTTGGATCTGGGAGCTTATTCCAGTCGACCGAATGCTGTGGATATTTCTGAAAACGAAGAAATTGAGCGCTTAGCACCCGCTCTGGAGTACCTTTCTGAGCATTATCCTGATATGATCGTGAGCGTGGATACTTTCCGCAGCAAGGTAGCACGATTTGCCATCGAGCATGGTGCGCATATCGTAAATGATATTTCAGGTGGACAGTTAGATCCGGAGATGTTCAAAACTGTTGGAGAACTGCAAGTACCGCTGATCTTGATGCACATGCGCGGAACTCCTCAAAACATGCAGTCGTTGACACAATACGACAATATCTTTTCGGAGGTATGTCACTATTTCTCTGAACGAATCGCGCTGGCGAGAGCCGAAGGTGTTACGGATATCATTTTGGACCCGGGATTTGGATTTGCAAAAGAGTTGGAACAGAATTACGAACTTTTCAGCAAGATCAGCATGCTGCGTGTTTTCGATCTTCCAATCTTGGTCGGAATCAGCAGAAAATCCATGATCTACAAAGCATTGAATACAAGTCCGGAAGCAAGTTTAAGCGGGACAATTGCCTTGAATGCACTTGCTTTACAGCGAGGTGCAACAATTCTCAGAGTACATGATGTAAAAGAAGCCAGAGAAACTGTGGAGATCTTTAAACGTCTTTACCGTAATTAGCTTTTTCTACAGGATAAGCATTCATTACCGCCGAGCCATTTGCAACCAACACATCATTCTGGTTAATTATCGAACATTCAACAAACAGCAATGATTTTCCTGATTTCACGACACGTGCGTGAGCCGATAAGTGATCATTGTTTAGCGCTGGACGCATGTAATTGATGGTGATCGTAACGGTGGCAACGATTCTATTGGATGTACAAACTTTCGATAACGCTGCTACTCCCAAAGCGGCATCCATTAGCGAAGCCACTGATCCACCATGGGCGGCGAATGGGGTGGCCAAATGTAAGTCTTTAATCGTCATCTCATAGATCACCTCTCCAGCCTGCGGGATCGTGAAATCCATACCAAGTAGTCGACCATATTCGTTCCAGGCAATGTATTGCCGGATCAATTCGTTGTTTTTCAGATCTTCCATTATTCCGGTAATTTCACGCCGTTCGCTTCAAACTCCTGATACACGCGTTTATTCATTTCGAAATAAACCGGCCAAAAATCTTCTGTCTTCACCCAAGCGCGTACAATGATCTTCACGTGATCATCTGCCAAAGTCCCCAAAGCGATCAAGGGATCAGGTTGCTTTAAAATGCGTTTTTCCTCCGACAAGAACTGTTGCAATAACTGATTGGCTTTGGCATAATCTGAACCATAGTTGATGATGAATTCCCAATCAACTCGGCGTTTTTTCTCACGTGTAAAGTTCGTTATCGGTCCGTTTGCCAAAGGACCATTAGGAATTACCACCAATTTATTGTCAGCTGTGTACATGTAAGTATAAAAGATCTGGATCTCGCTCACTTTTCCTTGATAAGTCTGAGCCAGGATCGTATCGCCTACTTTGAATGGTTTGAACAACAAGATCATGACTCCTCCGGCAAAATTGGAAAGCGTTCCACTGAATGCCATACCAATTGCCAATCCGGCCGCTCCCAAAATCGTTAGGAACGAAGTCATTTGCACACCCAATTGTGTAATTGCAGTAACGACCACCAAAACTTTCAGAAGGATCGTCACTAAACTTGACAAAAAGGTAATTAGTCCTGCATCGGTCTTACTTTTAGTAAGAATATTGCGAATGGCACGTCCCGACCATTTTGCCAACCACCAACCGACAACGAGAATGACAACCGCGAATACCAGATTTGTACCTGTACGCACCAACCATTGCTTGCCTTCATCAAGGCTAAAACCAAAGATCTGCTGAAACTTTTCTGCATATGCAGATAACTTGAGCACCATGTTTTAAACGATTACGGGAATTTTGGGAATTGTTGGAAGTTTGGTTCACGTTTTTCCAAGAAAGCACGTTTTCCTTCTTGTGCTTCTTCCATCAAATAATACATCAACGTCGCATCACCAGCGAATTCCATCAAACCACGTTGTCCATCCAATTCTGCATTCAAGCCACGCTTGATCATGCGGATTGCTAAAGGAGAACGTTTCATGATCGTTTGACACCATTCAACAGTGGTATCTTCCAAATCTTTTAACGGAACGACTTTGTTCACCATTCCCATTTTCTCTGCCTCTTCAGCAGTATATTGATTACACAAGAACCAAATCTCACGTGCTTTTTTCTGTCCAACGTGACTCGCTAAGAACGACGATCCAAATCCGGCATCAAAGCTACCTACTTTTGGACCCGTTTGTCCGAAACGCGCATTATCCGAAGCAATTGTCAAATCGCACACAACGTGTAACACGTGACCACCACCGATTGCGTATCCGTTAACCATAGCTATAACCGGCTTCGGCAATGCACGAATTGCCTTGTGTACATCCAATACGTTCAAGCGTGGAACACCGTTTTCAGAGATATACCCTCCTACTCCTTTTACATTTTGGTCACCTCCGGAACAGAAAGCTTTATCGCCTTCACCAGTCAACACGACTACACCGATATCCTGGCGCTCACGACAAATTTCCAAAGCATCCAAGATCTCCATATTGGTTTCCGGTCTGAATGCATTGTATACGCGTGGTCGGTTGATCGTGATCTTTCCGATACCATCAAAGATTTCGAATTTAATGTCTGTGTAGGATTTAATGGATGTCCAATTGCGTGTTGCCATAGCTTAAACTTAATTTGAGTTACAAAAATAAGCAAAAGCCCTGTTCGAATGAAGCAAACTTTGCGAAGCTTCTCTTGATTTACGATGTTTTTGTTTTTGGATTTTCAGAAATTGAAATGATGAACTTAAAGGGAAATGTTGATCTTTGTTTCGGAAGTAATTATCAATCTTGAAATCCGATTCAAATTGATCATTTATCAGGTGGATGTTAAAATCAAACGAAAAATTATCTAGTCTTGACGGATTGCGAGCAATCAGCATCTTTCTTGTATTATTCAATCATTTAAAAATACAAAACAACGCATTTGAGGGTCATGGAAACTTTCAATGGATAACTGATTTACTTACTGATGGTCAACTTGGCGTAAATGTCTTTTTCGTTATTTCCGGCTTTCTAATTACCACTTTGTTGCTAACTGAAGAAGACAAAACCGGAACCATTTCATTGAAATATTTTTTCATCCGAAGGACCTTACGCATCTTTCCCGCTTATTACTTCCTGTTGCTCGTTTACTTTATTCTTCAGCTCTTTCACCAAATCGAGATTTCAACCAATTCTTGGATAACTTCAATTTCTTACACGAAATATTTTAATTGGGATACTGATTGGTATACAGCTCATTTTTGGTCCTTGAGTATTGAGGAGCATTTTTATTTGATTTGGCCCGTCATTTTTGTAAGCGCCAAAAAACAGCGCAAAAGAATTGCTTTTGTCTTATTATTCGTTGCTCCGGTTGTAAGAGTCACATCTTACTTCTATCCGGTTTTCTGGCTGAATGACTTCTCTCTTTTTGCTCGGATTGATGCACTCGCAATTGGCTGTTTGTTTGCATTATATAAGGATCAAATTCTTGCTAGAATTAGCCAACATTGGCGTTGGTATTTTTTCGGAGCAATTTCTATTTTGATTCTCGTTAGATACCTTCCTTGGTTAACACATGAAATTGGTCACGGGACATATTATTTATCATTCGCAACAGGCTCATCTCACGGAACTATTGCTAATCTATGTATCGCTGTTATAATGATGTATTCCGTATTCGGTCCTCGTAAACTCTGGTTCAATTTTTTGAACGCGCGAATCATGATCTTTATTGGACTACTGTCTTATAGCATTTACTTATGGCAACAATTTTTTATCTCCAGCTCAAACAAATGGTACACATCCACGCCATATAATCTTATTCTCCTATTCATAGCTGCATTAACATCTTATTACTTGATCGAAAAACCATTTTTACGATTAAAAGCAAAATTCAAACAGGAATCAAAAACAGCAATGTATTAGACTTCAAAGCAACGGAGTGGTTATCCAAATAAAGCGTGATTCCTTAAGCTTTACCCAAAAACTTTTTAGCAACTGATTTCAACAGAAAAGTCAGACTAAAGCGATACAGTTTTCCTCCTTGATCTAAAAATGAGCGCGTAAACGCACGAACAGGCTCCAAAGGAACAAGGGTAATCGGAACATCTTCCATAGAAAAGGACTGCGCCAAACCGGATTCTCGCATGCTTCTTTCGTAGTTCACCAGATCCGTTAAAACTCCCATTTTCTTTGCGTGAAACAGGAATGGTCGCAATTCAGTTTTTCCGTCTTTGTCAATATGCATGTTCCAACGCTTATAACTGCGATAGCTTACATTCCATCCCTCTTCCAGGTAATGAATAAAGGTGAACGAATGATCGTAGTCCACATCAATGATGATCATCTTTGCTTGCTGTCTTTCCAAAAAACCGAAAATGCTGTTAGCACCGAATGTACTTTCATCGCGGAGATTCAGCAATTCCTCGCTTCCTTTCCCCCACACGAACACGGAATGCAAAGGATCTTCTGTTCGGGTAAAATCGGTGCGTCGCATTACACGATTGGATAATGCACCGGTTGTTGGTTTATCTGACTTCCAATGAAAGGTTTCGCCGTTCTTTAAATGATCAGTGTATGCCGGGATGATCAAGGTTCCTTGCTGTAAAACCGCTTGAAAGGCTTCTATGAAACGATCTGCAGAAAAAGCAACACCTTGTTTTCTGGTTTGTAGCGCCAAACGGGTAATATCACTTGCTAAAAAAACGGTATCCGTGGCCTCCAATCCCAGTTGGGATGGCAGATCATAAACTGAACCTTGTAATTGGACCACCTGCATGTGACGAATATACAATTTAGTTTCCGTCAGACAATTTGGGTTGGATCAGTTTATCGGTCGACACTTGGAAGAAATGCATCTCCAAACCTTTGGTAAGCACATAGAAATCATCTTGTACTTTGCGGATCTGTCCGTATTCCAAAGGAACAACGCACTCCCCTTTGCTGTTGTAGATGCCGTATTTCGCTCCGATAGAAACCAGGTAATGGTTCTTATCCAGTTTCTTGATGGTGGTGTGATTCAACGGAATGATGACTTGCCCTTTCGCGTTGATGGCTCCACGCAAGGTCAATAATTGCACAATTCCCAATCCATCCGAAAAGGATTCGGCATACTCGTACGTGGCTGGAAGAACCATTTTATTGGACAGATCAATAAAGCCCCATTTGCCACCTTTTTCTATTGCTGTCAAGGTAGAAGGCGCGCCCATGGCATTGTACTGACACGGAATGATCTGCTTTCCTTGTCTGTCGATCACCCCAAATTTCCCGGCTTTTTTGACCTTGGCAAATCCACCTTGAAAGGCTCCTTCTGATTCCACATTGGTGAAATCATCGAAGGTCGTTGGAATGACCAGTTTCCCTTTCATATCGATATACCCCACTTTTCCGTCGTAGGCAAATACCGCGCGGTCATTTTGCAAGGTCCCAACCGCATCAGCGAAGAGCGTTTCGATTACCTTTCCATCGTAGCGCATGAAACGCACAAAATCCTGATCTTCAAAGTAGAGCAACGAATCTGAAAAGAATTGTACACCTTCATGCTGCGGACGCACCACATATGAACCGTAGGTGTCGATAAATCCATCCAAACCTTGATAGGTCACTTTCGCAATGCCTTTGTTGAACGAAAATGCTTCGTCAAATTGCGGCTGAATGCGCTGAAAACCGAAACCGTCGTAAAAGCCGTAAAGGGAATCTTTTTGGGCATAGATCAAGCCTTCTGTAAACGTTCCCAAATCTTTGAACTCGGGTTTGATCAAGAAAGTTCCGGAGCGATCGATGATCCCGTAACGGTCATTTATCATGACAACCGCTCTTCCGGATTCAAATTCATTCGCACTTTCGAAGGTGAATTCAATGATCGTTTCATTCGCTTTATTCACATATCCATACAATCCATTCTTTTCAGCCCATGCCAATCCTTCCTTGAAAAAACCAACAGCTGAGTATTGGTGCGGAATTACAACAGTTCCTTCGAGGTCCATCCAGCCAAAAAGTCCGTCTTTTTTGTAAGGCAAGAGTACTTTTTCGCTGAGTTCGGTATCGCGATTCAATTCGTCCATGAACGGATAATTCGGATACGTAGTTCTGAACTGCTCCAAGCGCGTTTTAGAGTAGTCCGTCATATAGAGTTGATACAGTTTTCTCCAGGCGGCCGATACGTTGCGGTTATGCGGAAAAGCTTGGATGAAGGCTGCAAAATCTTCCACGCGATTTCGTTTCGTTGAAAGACGGTAAATGTGATCTTGCGCATCTGCCACATACGGGTTTTCCGGAAACTGCTTTTCGAAATTGATGTACGAACTCAACACATCCGTAGTGGTTTGCTCGCGGTATTGCAGGCGGTAAAACTCCGTTTGCGCCGGTGTAGCCAAGGGACTTTCCGGATATTTCCGCAAGAACTCAGCAAAAGCCGCTGCTGTTTTGGTAGTGGATGCACTTGCATAGGCAAGTGAATCGCGCAAAGCGATGGCTTGAGGCACTTCCTTTGCCCAAGGATGGGTTTGTTGAAATCGGTGCATTCCCAGCTCGTTCATGGCTTTCAATTCAAATTGAAAGAAGGCTGAGGAGATCAATGCACGGAGAGAATCTATCGCGGGATAATCACAGCCGTGCTTCTTCCATTTCTCTTTCCACTTTTCCTTACTACCGGAATAGGTCGCAACCGAACGCTCCACACAGGCGAATGCCGAATCCAATTGATGAAAGGGATTGTCTGTCCGGGAATAGATTACAGCCAAACCGAAATTAGCTGCAGCCGGCATTTTTTGTTGATTCTTTTCAAAGAGGCGTTTTGCTTCAAAATAGTTATAAGACTTCAAAGCAGCAAACGCTTTATCTATCGAAGCAGCGCGAACCATTGAGGAACAAAGCATCCAAACAACCAAGAAAGAGAACAAGGCCTTCATAATGCAAAAATAACGGCGGAGCGTGAAATGGTTAACAGGTTTGAAGATTAATTTACCACAAAGTATCAACAAAAAAGGCCTTCCAAATGGAAGACCTTTCGTATCTCAAATCGCGAACGATTATTTTTTGAATTTAGAGTAACGATTGTTGAATTTATCGATACGACCTGCAGTATCCACGAACTGAACGATACCTGTAAAGAACGGGTGAGATTTGTGAGAGATATCCAATTTAACCAATGGATACTCATTTCCATCCTCCCATTTTACTGTTTCGCTTGAAGTAGCTGAAGAATGACACAAAAATGAATATTCGTTTGTCATGTCTTTAAACACTACCAATCTGTAATCTTCTGGGTGAATACCTGCTTTCATATTTCGTTTTTACTTTTGTTCTTGTTTCAAAAATCGGAATGCAAAAATAGAACAAGTTTTTTAAATAACAAGGTAAATTGACAAAATACTTATTTAATCAAAATACTTTTTACAATTCGTTCTGCGTTTGACGTCACGATCAACTGATACACACCCGACTTCAACTCACTCACATCCAGGCTTCCCGCTGCATTATTCCAAGACTTCATCAGCTTACCCTCCAAGGAAAATAACTGAATGAAATTCAATTCCTGCAAGCCATTGATATACAAGATGCCATCCGTTGGATTCGGATAGATCTCCATTTCTTGTGAAAGTTCTTGCTCCGACGCGTAACAAGCAGGTGTACAGAAAGTCACAGACGAACCAATAGTTCCCAGATTAAAGTCTAATCCGGAAGCACCATTGTCGCAAATGTTCAAAGTTCCAGTGATCGCACCCACATTGGTTGATGTACCTCCGATGCAGATCGTTCCAGATCCGTTCAAATCATCCGAAATTCCAAAGTCCTGGTGAACACCAACTACGCCATTGATCGTTGCCGTTGCCGTACCGCCCAGGGTATCTCCTGAATAAAAGGATCCCAGACAATCCAGTTGTGATCCCGTACCGATCGTAAGATTTTCAGAGTTGTAGAAATTCCCTGAAGTAATGATATACGTTTGATTGAAAATACTGGTTCCACTGCTTCCAAATGCAGTCAACCAAAAATTACCCCCTGAACTATTGAGCGTACCTGTTACTCCCAACGAATCCAAATCCATGGTTCCGCTATTGAAGAGTTGTCCTTGAATTAGGACATTACCACTTCCCCAAATTCCGGAATTTGTAAGTGCCCCATCGATCAATACACTATCGATCTGACCAACTGTTGCCAAATTATTCCCGGTACTGTTCGTACCCAAATAAAAAGCATTTCGAACGATCAATGTTCCGGAATTCGTCATGGATGCTTGATTAGTGATACTCACATTGTCCATTTCAAACCAACCGTTAGCTTGAATAGATAACGTCGTATTTGCCTGATCAAACAAAATTGAGCGCGAACCCGATTGCACAAAAGAAGCTCCCGAATTCACAGTGATCGAACCGCCGGCATTCACCAACCAATTCACATCCATAATCACATCGTGGTTAATGATCACGTCGTCGTCTGCCGTTGGAAAGCACAAACAATCCCAAGTTAGTGGGTTACTGGCATTTCCGTTTTGTGTAGAAGTGATGGTCTGTTGTGCAAATAAGCAAACAGGGGTTATAAGTAGTACGAGTAGTGCTTTTTTCATCTTATTGATTTTGAGACCGAATTTACGTTTTTCGTCATATAAAAACCAAGAATCAAAATAAAGATGCGTGAGTTTCGTTAATTTTAGCACGATGAAAACGATCCGTGTATTAATTCCACTAGTTTTTGTACTGATTTCGGTACTTACACTCAATTCCGGTTGCAAGAAGATCAAAGGTAAATCTTCCGGTAATTTGGAGTTTTCTGTGGATACGTTGGTCTTTGATACCGTTTTCACAACTATCGGGTCTACAACCCAACAATTCAAATTGTACAACCGCGATAAACGGCCGATCGTGATCGAAGAAGTACAATTGATGGGTGGAGAAAATTCGCCTTTCCGTTTTAACCTGGATGGCTTGATTGGAACCTCGCTTTCAGACATCGAAGTTCCAGGTGGTGATTCCCTGTTCTGTTTCGTAGAGGTTACACTGGACATCAACGGTCAAAACTTACCAATGGTAGTAGAAGACAGCATTCGTTTTCGTACGAACGGCGCAGATCAGTATGTGAAACTAGCCGTTTGGGGACAGGACATGTATTTTCATTATTCAAACTTTCAGGCAGATATCTTAGACTTGAACGAAGGAATCTGGCCAAACGACAAACCTCACGTGATCTACGGAGCAGCAATCATCGATTCAGCAAAAACCTTAAACATTCAAGCCGGCACCGACATTTACCTGCACAAGAACAGTATTTTGTACAACTACAAAGGAACGCTGAACATGCAAGGAACAGCTACTGATCGCATCACTTTGCAAGGAGACCGCCTAGAGTCGTTTTATGACGATGTCGCAGGTCAGTACTACGGAATCTATTTCCACGAAGCGCGACCTTCTACAATGGAATATGTGTTCATCAAAAATGCCACCTCCGGAGTTCATGTGTATTCTAAGGATGCTTCGTTCTCTGCAGCTACAGTCACCTTGAAGAAAGTGGAGATCAAAAACCCGGCGGCCTACGGTATTTTCTTGTTCGATGCGCCTTATGTGGTTGCTGAAAACACCTTGATTTACAAGTCAGGTGTTCATGCATTACTCGTCCTACAGGGAGCGCGCTTCGAGTTCAACCATTGCAATTTCATGGGTTACGGTGGTGGAGATCAAACCACTCCAGTTGTCGGAATTCGAAATTACTACACCGACAATACGGGGTTGACAACCATTGGAAGTATTCCACTAGGCAGATTCACGAATTGTGTGATCGACGGCTACGGTGACCAACAATTGGTTTTTGATACCTTGAGTGGTGCTACTTTAAACTTTGAATTCAATAAAACAGCCATTAAGGCTACAGCATCTACCAACCCGATGTTTACCAATTGCTACTTCAATCAAGCGTCCTATTTCACCAGTCCGTATAATGGAAACTTTAAGTTCACCAATACGAATTCGGTACTGAGCAATAATGCAAATCCGGCCTACCCTACTTCGGATGGTCTTGATCTGGAAGGCAATTTACGCGGAACCCCAACAGATATTGGTGTTTACGACATTCCGTAATTATTCTCCTGTACAGGAAGATTGATACAGATCCATGTAATTAAAAATGATGGCTGCTGACTGATCACGCATGTCAACTTCCAAATTGGTATTGTTACGCACAGCATCGGTCAATTGAAATACCTGACACCAATCTGTATCGAAAGCTACCTGCGCCTGAATAACCGCCGCAATCAAGTTTAGCGAATAACTACGTGGATCTTTCTCCTGGGCAACTTTCGACCATTTTGCTGCTTCTCGAACATCAAAGTAATCATCCATCGCCTTTAAGTAGGCCATACAAATGATAATGTGCGCGGAACCTTTCTTCAATACTTTTTCCGGTGTCTTCATTTTCTTTTTCTTCCCCAAATACTTCAAGAAAGTGGCGCAATTATTCTTCCCTTCATATTGCCAACCCAAGGCATTGATCACTGCCAATTTCACAGCGATCGGATTCGATTCATTGATCAAATAATCCATTAAAGGCATGGTCAATTGACCCTTAGCCAGCAAAGCTTGATTCACAATATACTCATCGTTATACGTTTCAGCAAAATACGTGGACGTAAGCGGCGAATCGGCCTGT
>JACCEA012227803.1_pt1 | contig 25160 bp, 42 predicted proteins | sample 7449851 | NCBI WGS metagenome assembly JACCEA01 (sample SAMN15323453, study PRJNA562643) | freshwater metagenome | isolation source: river surface water | place: USA:Blue River Watershed | collected 2017-08-18 | reverse complement strand
ATTGTTCGATAGGTATTTACGGATTTCCATCTAACCCGGCTTGCATCAAATCACTAACTCATCGTACCTGTCAAAACCAGGCACCCCCATATTTCAAATAACTTTTACAAATATACAGAAAGTTTTTTAAACTTCCAAATTTATTTTATAATATTTGCATTTTTTAATGCTAACTGCGTTGTAACCCACTTCTTACCAATTGCATTTTGTATTGGTGAACTTATAAAGTTATCAACTTGCTTTTTTATATCTTTGGTAACATTATTGCCATCTTTACTATTATCTACAATTCTGAAATTACCACCAAACATAGATTGAAATTTACCTAAGTTATTTTGGCACTCTTTCCAAATTGGAATCAATAGATTTTCTGGCAACACTCTATCTCTCATAGAGTTTCTATATTTAGCAACTTCTAATGATGTATTTACGAATACCATAAATGTATCATATCCTAATGATTCAGCTCTTTGCTTTTGCTTTTGAATCTTTAATACATCATCGCCCGTTCCATCGATAATCATACCCAACCTACCTTCTTCGTAGAATGCTTTAATCTTTTGAGTGGTTTGCTTTGCCAATTCTCTTACACCATTCGGGTCTTCTGTTATGTTTTTCCAAAGTTTCGGGTCCTCTTTTTCTATTTTAGCCAACTCCTTTGGGTCAATTCCACTCTTTTTTAATTGATGTTCAAAAGCAGTATCCGAATTTACAGATTTTAATCCACTAGCTGAAAAAGATGCTATACCTTGTATTTGGAATATCTCTTTTGATACTTTAGATTTGCCGCTGCCTGGACCTCCTGCTAAAAATATACATTTTAGAATACCCGGGTCATACACACCTTCGTTTAATATATCTTTTAGCTTAATCATTTTATTTCTCTATGCTTTATTATTAATTCACCCAATACTTCTATTAATCCTACTAATTTTTGAAATTCAATTTGGTCTATTTCAACTTTTTCGTCTAAATTACAAAATGTATGAGTATAATTTCTTAATTCAGTTTGTGCCATTATAGGGTCAAACATTCCTTTTGATGCGTTTTCATAATAGGGTAGTTTTACTACAAAATGATAATGTGTTAACATTGCCACTCCGCCCTTTTGTTTTGCTGTATCGGAAATTTTAGTTGCCCCTTCTAATCTTTTTTTAGCAAAATCAAGAAATTCTTTTTTGTTTTCCTTTGGAACTACTTGCTCTTGCTCTATTAATTGTTTTAACTTTATCATTAGCTAATGTATGTATTTAATTCGTATTCATTTTGTCCACCATACATACTTCTAACTAACGAACCATCTCTATTATCTCTTTTGAAAGTTCCCATATTATAAACTTGAATATGAAGTTGCTTTCTTTGTGGTTTACCATTTTTGGTTAATTCAATAGAAAATCTATTCGTTTTACCATCGGATGGTTTCTTTGGCCCCAATCCAATCTTCGAAGCAGTTTCTTCTTTATCATATTCATAACCTTGCTTCTCTGCATATTCTAATGCAGTATTGATAGCGGATGTATATGTTTTATGATATACCTGATACTTTCCTTCCTTTAATAGTGATGCTAATTTTATCATTAGTTCAAATGTTTCTTATAAATATAAGATAAGTATTAAAAGGGGAGATTTCTCTCCCCGTTTAACTACGATTCTTTTTCCTTTGTAACTAATTTTTGGAAATCATCACTTCCCATATTTAGTTTTTTGGTATTAAGTGCTTTTGATGTAACTACCAAATTATGATATTCGGTTACACCACCTTTCTTAATTCCCCAACTTCTAGCTATTTTGTGGTCACCAGCTAAATTCTTATTATCAAGCGGTTTGCCTGTATAATAACACTTTCTACCTTGCTCTTCCCATTTACGGATTACATCAGCTTTTGGGAATGTTTTTCTGGGGTCTAATTCAGTAATACCAAATGAATCCATATCCGCTTTGACTTCTTTATCCAATACATAAGTAATTGTACCTATTGCTTTTGGATTTTTACCACCAAATAGTTTATTAAATGGCTCCATTTGCTCATCTTTAGTACCCCACATTTTCTCCTTCATATACAGCTTTTTGGTAGTATCACTCCATTTATCATATACTTCAAAAAACTTTGAAACATATGTTGGTATATCTAAAGAACCATATTTATTTAGTAATTCATATCCATATAAGATTAGTATTTGAGAAAACATAGGTACTAATTTATATTTAAAATCACCCACTCTTGTTACAGATTTAATTGTATCCGTAGCAAATTTCATAAGTGGTTCAATTAAAGTTTCTCTAAATTCTTCAAATTGCTCTTCAGTTGATAATTCTTCCCCTGAAGATTGTACACGTTCAATCCAATCGGTATGTATCTTTTGGGTGATTCCTTTACGATACCCGTTGTTCTGAAGATAAATTAACTCCGATAACCACTCATCAACTTCCATTCGTTGTTTAAGTGTAAATGCTTCCGAAAAATGTTTTAACACTGTCTTACCTTTAGATGATTTGATTCTCTCAAACAAATCAACATCATCAAAACGGGCAGTATTACGAATCCAAGCAGATAATTCTCCACGAACTGCATTACGAATTTCCTGTGGCTTCATTGCGTTTGTGTTATTCAATACGTTGATAAACAAATCAGCAGTTTGCTCATCGGTTAAATTCTCATACCAAAGACAAGAAATTCTCGTTTCCAAAATCTTGTTATAGATGGCTGGAAAGTCTTGCTTTATACGTTGAAAAGAATATCCTCTTAAATCAACACCATTACCAAAGTTAAAATCGCTAGTGTTTGGTAGTGAAAAATCACCATTTATAAAACTGATAGGTGCACTAACACGTTGCTGCCCGTCAATAAGTTCAAATCTGAATGATTTTCCAGCTTTGATTACTCTGATATGAATTTGTGGAATTCTCCTAAACCCATTACCAATAATTGTCTTAATGATTGCCTGTTTCCAAGCTAATGATGCTACCTTCTCTCTTTGGTACTCTCTAGCACCTGTTTCGAGTGTAAACTTTGTTGGGGAAGTCAGATAATCAATACTGATGTTCCCATCATAGGCTAATGCCTTCTTTGTTTTGCCGAAAAATGAATCGGCTTGTTCGCATAATACGAACTCGTCTAAATTAATCATAAATTTTAATTTGTGATACCAGCTTAACCTCTAATTTTAAATTTTTGGGTTTTTAGATGATATCGGTTAATAATAAAACAAATATATGAATAATATTTGAATTTGCCAAAAAAACTTTTTATAATCCTACCGAACTCCAATTTGAATCATTGAATCCGGCATCTCTACCAACTGCCACAGCCAATGCTCTATCTCTATTTGGTTCACCTTTGGAATTGTTGTTGATTAGGATACGTTCTTCTCTACCAATACCCATTACTAACTGATGGAATTGAAATCCTGCGTTTCCTAATTGTCTAACAGTAACACCTCTCAAAGATTCGGGTCTAGCGGTAGTGATAACAATATGATGTCCTGCTTCAATCCACTCTCTAAACTTTTCTCTAGCGCCAGGCAATACTTCGAAATTGTTTTCATTCAATTCATCAAAAGCAACCTGTCTTATCAAAGTACCATCGATATCACAAAAGATGGTTTTTACATTTTTCTCACTCATAACTTCTACTTTTTTATTGACTACAAATATACAAAATATATCTGATAAATCCTAATTTTTATTTAATAAATTACCACGAAGAATGATATTCATAATCATCATTATCATCGTTTGCCAAAACACCTTCTAATATTTCGATAGTGTTTTCGATATCACCATAGTACCACTCATCGTATTCAGTTCCTCCGAAAAAGAAACCACTAGCGGTTGGTAATAATTCTTCACACTTAGCTGGTTGGGCTTTAATCTGCTTACACAAATCCAATAGTTCTTCTAGCTTCTCTTTGCTAACCCAATAACTACCACAATCATCAACACCTCTTTGTACATTCTCAACAAACCAACGATGGATTTGATTAGCTTTACGCCAATATCCAACTTCTTCTACAATGTAACTAACTTTCTTTGGGTCAATGTTTGTAGGTTGACCGGCCTTAGTTACTTTAACTTCGTAGTTATTATCGCCATTGTGGTCCCAATACTTAACATACGTTTTTTTGCTTAAATACATGTCTAATCCCATAGTTTTAAATTTTAAAGTTTATTAATTTATTTTATCTCTAACGTTATTTGCCCAATCTTCAATATATTGAGCTTCTTCTTCCATCATCTTATCCCATTCTTCACGGGTCATACCAATCTCTTTTAATTCTTCATCGGTCATCATAACTTATTTATTTAAAGGTAACAATTCATATTACACATCGTTAATAAGAAGATGTTGTTTCTACAATCGGTATCCGCTCTACTCATAGCCAAATACAAATTGTTAGCTACAACTGCCTCTACAAAACCACCACCGGCGTAGGAACTCTTATCACGTGTACACATAATAGAAACCATAATATCCAAAATGTGGGAACTTACATTTTCGTAACCCCACTCTTTAGCGAATTCAATAGCTCGCTCTCTACATTGTTCTCTAATGTCCATACTTTTATATTTTAAATTTTAATGATTTAATATGTTTACAATCTTTACCTCTACCCCAACCAAATGCCGGACAACTACAATTCCAAATACCCCCATCGTTTACTACTTTATAAATCTTGCCTTTACTACCTTCGATTTTAAAGTTTGTTTTGATACGTTTGGGTTCGGCTTTCTTTGTTACACCATAAGTAACTCTATTCCACATTTTGCTCAACTCTTCCCAATCATATCTTCTATCTACTTTAACCCATCCTAATTTAGAATCGGTAGTTGCTATGTACCATTGACCATCTACAACAGACTGAATACATACGGGTGGTAATAGTGAATTAATAATCATATTATCTATATAAGGTTACAAAATGTCCAAAATGTTTATCAAAGGTTTCTACTAAATGTTCGTAATCACCTTTCATCATTTCGGCTTTAATTTCTGCTCCATTCAATCCTAGTTGTTTAGCCAAATTACCAGCAGTACCCAATAGGTAAAATGCGTTTCCGTTGGGGCCAGTCAAATCAATTTCAATTCCAAATGTTTCTTCTTTACTCTTTATCATAGTTTTAGGTTTTAATTAAAAAAAATAGGCGTTATGAACAGCGTAAACGGGCCTCTCATATCGATGGCCGGCTGTATGGTTTTGTTGAGCTGACCAGCTTCCCTTATAAGGGGATGGCACAACCTCCATAATACACACACCTCCACCACGCGTTTCATCGATGGCCAACAACTTTGCTCTCAATGTGGGTGAAAAGTTTTCTGAAACTTCTTTACCAATAACCGATTTTAATTCTTCTATTTTACTCATAACTTTTATATTTTAGGTTTTAACTCTCTCTCAATTACTTTACAATATACGAAAAAACTAAATACAAGTCAAGCTTTTTCGTAATTATTTTTACACCATTGGAAACCCAGCGGCTGAATTTGTTGTTGAACGATTTGATACCGATACTGCCAATGCATCCATAGATGCTCCCATTGGTGCTTTGATTACAGGCGCCCATCCTTTGGAGTGATTGCTAAAATGACGTCTAGCATACGAAGGCGATGGTGATGTACCAATAGCATCCCAAGCAGATTCCCACTTCGTAGGTAGGATATCTTTCTTAACATGCAATTGTGTAGGTGTCAACAAATCGATATCCTTCAAATTTACCTTACGGAAAATATTCTTACGATTCGGTTTATCAACTTCGATAAACAAAATGGAACGGGCTTTGATACGGCAAATTTTAAGTTCTTTGGTTGCTTTCTTACCCATATAATCCACAGCGACGTGGATAAAACTACCTTGCTGAATTACTGAAACATCTATCTTACTCATAACATTTATAGGTTTAAATTACTTAATATATTCAGGACCATACACACTATACTTAGCAGTACCATCGATAATATTACCTCTAGCGTGCTTTGCCGGAGCTTTCCACGTTGCTGCTTTTAACAAGTCACCTTTCTTAATTGGTGAACCTTTCAAGTCTCCATCTACTCTACTGATGAATCCCCAACAACTGGTACCATGCCAAATTCTGATAAATTTGTTACCAACTTCAACGATAACCGGTTTATATTGATTCGGCATATCAGCTTTTTCGTAGTACTCTTTACGTTCTTTATCTAACTTCTCAATAAATTCTTTAACGATAGGGTTACCATTTAGGTAATCGATAGCTTTTTGATTTGTAGTTCTCATAACTCTTTTGATTTTAAATTATTTAATGATTTTTGCGTGAGCGCCAGAATCGGTATTAGCGATGAACCAACTCCAATCTTCATCGGAATAGAATCTATCCCAATTACTACCTTTAACTAATTCTCTACCTTCGTAGCGGATAACATCAATATCCTTTAGGTTACTTTTTACTCTATTGTAGTAACCATTAATACTGATAGTAAGTTCGTTAAGGTTATAACCTTCATTAAGGAACATCAAACGAACAACGTTCGTCCAACTTTTGTTTACATCGAAAGGTTTGTTTTCTATTAAGAAACTTAGAGCTGGAGCAACTCTACACATCATCATTTTGATTCTCCAATCATAACCGATTTTTTCGGACACCATTTTGGTTGATACTTTCATAACTGATTAATTTGATTTACATTGTAAATATACGAAATTCCCCCGATATAGCAAAATATTTTATCAATTATTTTTAAAAAATGTAACAATTACCAATAAAAATAGGGGGTCTATAACGTACAGAGACCCCCTAAATTTTGCTCCAAATACCCTAATAAGGTCAATACCCCACCAGATATATTAAGCTTTTTTAGATATATAAACCATTGAAAATCAATAGGTTATAACTCATTGATAATCAACACGTTATGTTAATCATTACCGTATGGAGCTTCGTTGAATGTTTTAAAATCATCATTGTAGTGATGAATTACTACCCAATTTGAAGGGTCAGCCAACTTCACAATATACTTACCATCTACACCTTTAACTAAATAGCGGCGAGTGTATCTATTCTTATAAGGTATCCTCAATGCTTTCAATATATGTGAAAAGCTATTTGAACCACCTGTTACAAACTTATAAAAATCATTCAATTCAGTATAAGTGGATGGGCCTGTACTTTCTACATAATCTAAGATAGCTTGTGTAGCGCCTGTTTTTTTATGGCTATCTTCATATCTTCGTGCATCTTGCATTAAAGATATTCTATAATCCTCATCCGCTTCTTCATTACTTACAAAGTGAGAATCTGATTGAAAGTTATCAACGTTTTCTTCAATCTCCCACTCATCGTGTTCTTCCCAACTCAATTGATACCCCAATTCACAATGTAGTTTTTCCATTAATGATTGGTTCAATTCTTTATCCAATGTTTTACCATTAAGGGCGGTAATACCCAACGAATAAATGAGCTCGTTTAACTCTTTAATAGTAAATTCCATATTTTATGTTTTAATTATGTTTCATACCTTTACATACACCATATCCACTACGGGCAGCAAGGCGATTAAGATTGTTAGCAACTTCCATAGGTACAACTTGTATAGTGTTGCCGGTTTTGTGATTGGTAATTGGAACACCACCAACTCTTTCTACCGAGCTACAATTAACACAATGTTTGTAACCATACTTTGTTAAACGAAGAAGGGGCATCTCGCCCCCACACTTCGTACATAATGTCATTTCTAATACTTTCATATATTAAGCAACTTTATGATATATTGTTTCACCATTAGAGAAACGGGCAGTAACACCTAACTTATCTGAATAGTTAGAAAAAATGTTCTCTACAATTTCTACCAATCTGGCTTTTTCTTCCTCAATCAATTGTGTAAGATTTTCGGTTTCCTTACCATCAACATAAGATTCATCATGCCAATCCAAATTACAACCGGCATAGTAACCACTACGAATTACAGGTGTAACACATACTTCGGCACTACCATCTTCATCTTCTACATAACTACGAAGTGAGCAAATACCATGCGATGGATATGAACGTAATTCAGTCCAATCACTTTTAGCTACATCACAAAATTCTGAAAGTGTTTTGAATTCGTAATATAGGTTATCACGCAAATCTTCGTAATCAAATTCATTTTCTAATTCACAAGCAAAAATATGAGAAGCATTCTCATTGTGGAAATTTGAAGTAGCCATAGTTATTTAGTTTTAGATTTTAAAGAATAAAATTTGTTTGTTTCAGTCTTAGCTTTTGCTAATTTTTTCTTAGCCGCTGTTTTGTTTCCGGCGAATAGTAACTCCAATGATTCTATCATCAAAGTACGATGTTTAGGTAACTTAGTCATTTTCAAATACTGAATTAATAGATGCGGGGTCATATCCTTTCAACCCTAAATGCGATACCAATATACCAATTGTATCGTATGTTAAGTCCATCCAATAACCACATGTTTCCAATTGTTTGATTGCAGAACCTACTGAATAGGGATAAGCTTTTTCAGCTGCTTTTAGCTTTTCGACATTTTCGGATGTCATCCGTTCAATTAACTTTCTCATAACTCTATTTTTTATTAACTTAAATCACTTAATATAACACCTTTATATCCACCCTTCTGAGCTTCCTCAATACCTTCCCACTTAAAGAAAGATTCACGTGGTTTCTCATAAAGATAAACCTGAAAGTTATCACAAAACTCTCTCACTTTCTGGCACTCCCATTCATAGGACATTTCCCATTGTTCTACATTCGGTGCGAAGGTCCAATATATCCAATCCATCACATCACAAATGTTCAACATCGGAAATTCATTTTCCAACTCAGCGATAGTTCTATTACGGCCTGCTTCATATTGATTCATATCCATAGTGTTTGATTCTTTAATAAGTTCTTCCACTTCATCAATTCTATCACCTAAAACTTCACAATCATAATAGTAATTCATATAACTAATTTTTATGGTTTATAATTAAAGACCTTGCTCTCTACGCAAATCGTATTCTTCTTTATCAACTTCTGAATACTCTACTACCTTCAAATAAGGTTTAAAGTCGGTTTGATAATAACCACTAAGGTTAGCCAAACGAATCATATTATCGATGAAAGACTTACGAACATAAGTCATATCGGAACTACCAAAACCCTGGTCTTCCGGCCAATCCGAATAATCTTCGGCTACATCTTCTAAAGAGGAAAATACTGCATCTGAATAGGTAATTACCCTATCAACATACTTACCCCTAACAGGGAAAGCGTTTCTAATTACATCATATCCTTCGATTAAGGATGAATGTTCGTGAACTCTAGCTAAATTAAATGGAAGGCTCATAACTGATTGATTTTTAAGGTTCATAACTGATTTACATTGTAAATATACGAAATTCAGCTGATATAGCAAAATATTTTTACAACTATTTTTAAAAAAAATATAACCCATTGGTAATCAACGGGTTATAATTCGTTAAAAACCAATGGGTTATCTAATTAATTGATTATCAGTAATTTATAAAACTACTTTATCTTTAATATGTTCGTATATTGATTCTGCTAATACTTTATGTCCTAAGATAGTAGCGTGGTCATCAAATGCTCCTAAATTCATTTTATTATTAACCACCAATTCACCATTGTCCATAAACACATCTACAAAACGTCTTTTAGTTATTCCTTTGTAAGTTATTGGAATCACCCTATCCCTTAACCATTGAATTTCATCTATTAAATTAGGATACTTATCGTATGGTGAAAAATCAATTTGTTGTGGATGCCCATCTCGCCAATGTATAATAAAAACAGGTATGCCCATTTCTTCATATGGGGTTAATGCTTTTACTAAATCATTCAATTTATTTTCATATGTCATTTCTATTACCTTTTCAAACTCACCATATTCTTCAACAAGTTCGAATATGGTTTGCATATCTACTCCATCTGGCTCAATTTGAGCAACTTGAATTTGAAAGTATTTATTCTCACCATTCTTATCAGAATATACTCTACTTAATCCTCTATCCAATGTGGTGATTTGAAATATTATGGCACCAATTGTTTCAACAGATTCTCCATGTGTTTTAAAATGCTTTTCTAACTCACTTAATCCATATTCTATACTACCACCATTTCTACCATTATTTAAATCGATTGTACCAAATTTATTAGCTACTAAACGAGAAAATCTATTTTGGTGTATAAACTCTAATTGTTCGTAAGTGCAATTTTTAATGTAGTATTCCTGTGGAATAAACTCCGTTGTAGTTTCCGATGGATATTCTCTTTCTATTCCTGCTCCATATGTGTAAGAGCATCCCGTAAAAATTAATTTTTTCATATTACTTTTTTGGATAAAAATATGCACATCCTACTTTTATAGGGTTTGTGCTTTCTTTATTAGTTTCAAATATATAGCCGTTTTCACCATAAATTTTTTCTATGGATTCTTTTACATAATCAAAATTCATAAAAACTTCAGTTTCATCACCTAAATGCTGAAAAGGTCTGCAAGAATCGTATTGAAATCCTAATCCATTATCAAAATCGTGAATAATAATTACCGGTTTTAATCCCCATTCTGCTACCAATCTCAATTCATCTAAAATAGGCCAATTACCATTCCAATGTGCATCTAAATATAAGAAAAAATTATTGTGTCCTATTTCTTCAAAAAATTTAGGAAGGCAATCGATGGATGAACCATTCATTATTTTAATATTATTATCAACTAATAAATCATCATAATACTGCCATCTTTGTGATTCTATTTCACAACTATAAATTTTTGAAAAATAAGGTTTTAAAATTCTAATACTTTCACCTTTATCGGTGCCAGTTTCAATGAATATATCACAATCAAATTCTTTTTTTAATCGTAAAGTATCTTCTATCATTATAGAATCGTGATAATAACTCATAGTTCAAATTCTTTTATAAAGTATTCAGCCATCATTTTTTCACAATCACTACTCAAATGCATATCACCTTTGATTCCCGATTGACCATTTGTTCTTATCCACTCCGCATCCAATGATTCCCAATTTCCATTCATTATATTTTTACTAATCCATTCTTTTTGATAAATAACTTCGGAATCTAATAAATTATGATGAGCCCAAGTGTATATAAATTTTTTATGGCATGGAGTTATTTTATATAGAGCTTCTATGATATCTTTTTTAGAATTATCATATGATTTAGAAGCTAAAATATAATTTTGATTACGAGTAAAATCAAAATATTCTTCCATATTTGTAAATGGAATATCCGTTCTTTCTTCCGCCATTTCACAATTTCTAGGGTCCCAACCAACGGGCCCATACATAAAATAAGAATTGATTTGAGGACTTTTATACGGATTTGGTTCAAATGGTAACTTACCTACCCAAAAATTTTTTAATGGAAAACGAGTCCTAGATATATCTGAAAGACAAACAATGACTGCATCGTTTTCTTTCATATATGGTAGTAACTTAATCCAATTATCTATGATAGTTTGGGTATCCATACTACCTTCAGCATAATTGTTGTATTTAGTTTCGTAATGTGGTATGCGTTTGGTTTCCCAAAAATGATTAACTAATATTTTAGGCCACCTGGGTGGGGTATCTGCTTCAGTACAAAAAGAATCACCCAACACCCATAAGGCATCTTTTCTTATATCCATAACAATTAAAGATTTGTTATTAATCTAACCAAGGCATATCGGCATTATCCAAATCTAATGCTCTTAATCCGTATTTACCTATGCCTGTACCATCTTCTTTTGTAGGTTGGTTCTCCATAATCCAGATATATTGAGCTCTATCTGTCATAGATTCACAACCAGCTACCACTTCTTCAGTTTCGATATCTACAATCTTCCATTTAGGTGTAGTATTATCTAAACTATCAATGAATGATTGCATTTCATCTCCTGTGTTAAAAATTGCCATTTTAATTTGTTTTTAAGTTCCTATATAAATATAAAAATAAAAAATTAAAGAATACTTTTTTTAGGAGCTTCCCACTTAGATGGTGTTATCATATCATACCCAAACGCTTCAAAATCTTTAGCAAAATAATTGTTACACAATTCAATTGTTTCTTCATCGTGAAAAACTTCCCAAACACCTTGCTTCATAGTACCAAATGCATGATGTCCATTCGCAGCTAAATCTAATCGTAATTCTGAAAATTTGGTATCTATATCCGCCTTTTGTTCATCAGTTAAATCTAAGAAGTAAAACATTTGATGTGGTATCAATTCCTCTAATTTAAATATCTTATAAGGTAATGGATACTCATAGTATTGTATGATATGCGTTTGTGAAAATAAATGCCCATCGGTGCCGGTGTATCCTTCATCCGAATAAACTTCCTTTACCCACTTCCTAAAAAAAGGATAGTGGATTGTAAACTTTAAATTTCTATTGAGTACTTGCCTATTGATATGATAAAATTGAGATATCAATCTATCATATGGGTTTCTAACCACAGCCATATAAATCTGCGGTTCTCTCACAAAGTAAGGTTCTTCAAATTCTTTTCCAAAAACATGCTTAAATAGCTGAGCAAAAAGATTCGAACCATTTTTCATTATATCTAAAAATACAAAATCGTATTCTGGGTAATACATCATAACCAATGCCTGTTTTCTCTTTCCCACCAAAAGGTCAAATCTTCGGTTTCATCGTTGTAATAGTCGCCAACAAAATCGGATTTGAACACACTCCCATAATTTTCATACAACGCCAATGTAATTATTTTTCTATCATACCCCAAATATCTTCTCATCCAATCTATAACGTATGTATAGTTACCACCTCTTATCACCCCAGCTTCCACCAATATCGGAATTTTACTTCTAAAGATGTGTTTGTGGGTTTGAAAGGCCGTTCTCATTTCAAACTCATATGTATCATCCCAAACTTCATCAGGATAGGGAACATCGATTCCAAATCCCTCACACACTTCACCTTCATATGAAAGATAATGTCTAAGGATTTGACCAACGATAGCCGAATAATCCGTTGATACCGTTATAATAGCCGAATTGGAAGCGTTGAAGCCGGCTTCCAATAACTCATCCCCCAGTTGATGGATAAGTTCCGTTTCTTCTCTTTGTGATACGAATTTGATTTGGCGCATACTATCAAAAATTTTAAGGTTTACGACTCCGTTACCCCAGCCCCTTCCCATTTTCCGGCTCCGGCGGAAACGAAATCTTCACCATTTCTATCTAACATTATCCAATTTGCTGATTCTAATGTGAACCAACTATTTAATTCATCTAATACTTCCTCTGCTGTAAAGCAAGAACAACTATACAAGTCAAACTGAAACATTGCTGGTCTATCTGCATCCCAAACGTGTATGGAAGCGTGTGATGTTGCCAATGTAACAGTGCCTGTAATTCCTTCGTTACCCGGTTCGTTTACATAAACCGATGTAGGTCCGGCTACCACAACCATTCTAACTTTATTTACTAACTTCTTAAAAAATTCATTCAAATGAGCTTCTTCTTTTGGCGGGTTGCTCATATACCCTTTTACTAATAAGTGCAAATGATTTGGTATAAACACTACTTCTATTTTTTTTATTGGTGGTCAGATGGTGGGCAAATCATTTCTAATTCTTCCCACTTAAATTTAGGTTTTTGATTTAAGAATACAAAACATCTCCACTTACCTTGCTTTTCAAAATAAATATGCTTTTGTAAATGTGATGGAACTGCTGCTCCTGTTGATACTCTTTTAGCTGGCGTATCAAAGAATGATTTTATAATAATACTAAGGTTTTCTGTATCATCCCATTTTCTCTCTTGCTCCTCTAATAATCTCCACTCACCTCTATTAAGATACTGGTCTTGCATAATACAATTCAAATATGAAAATGTTTGTTTTAGATTTTCCATATTATCAGAAAACGTTGCCGCTGGTGCACCATGTCCTTTATCATAAATGTTTGCTTTGTAATCAGCTGCATCAGATGTCTTAACATTCTTTTCGGTATAGAAATCCATAGTACCTCTATTCACATTTGTAGGTCGGTTTATAGAACGATACTTAATTACTAATGGTTGCTCTAAATCTTGTGAATATAAGACTTCGAATACATTGTTCTTAATTGTAATATTTTGTGCTGATAATGAAAATGATACTAATAATAGTAATCCTAATAAAAATTTATTCATATAATTCTTTTAACTTTTTAATTACTTCTTCTGCCCATCTTTTATGTGCAAAATAACCTCCATGCGTATCAATATATATACCATTTGTTTCTTTTGTGATGGTATATCTTTGTCCCTGCCAATTATGAAAATCATGCTGATGTTTTTCATCATTAATTTCCAAATCTAATAAATGCTTTTGAATACTACCAATATTCATTTGTAAGTAATTAGTGTCGATTGCATTTGGTAATATATAAAATTCTAAATTTTTTAATTTCATAAAAGATATCAAACCTACTAAATTTTGCATTATCTTTTGAGTATATTTTTTAAGATTCCAAGTCTTAAACATTGCTGCTTTTAACTCCGGCTTTATTCTACTTTCTAGCTCTGCTATTTCTTCTTTTGTTTGATAAAAGTAATCTTTACATAAGTGAATATCTTTCAATGTATTTAACGATTTACCCCTCTCATCATAATTTAAATCTGTATTACATATTAAATAATCATTATCTTCATTTGACCATACATCTACTTTATTCCATATAACGGGGCATTCTATAAAAAATATTGTTTCATTTATTATATGAGAATTATCATTTATAAATTCATATGTTTCTCTAATAAAACGTTCTACTCCAGCGCCTGATTTACTATAATCATAAATTTGCATTCCAAAATGGTCAGCAACTAATTTTGGCCACATTATGTCTCTTTCACTTTCCCACTCAACCCCGTATGTATCTTTGTAATATTTTAGTAAATCGGTTTTTATAACTTCTAACCCGCCGGCGGCCATTGTAGAGCAACCATTACAATATAAATGTTTGAAACGCATTGTATAAACTTTTTAATTAAAGAATCATTCTGCTACCTATTAATATATTATTTAGGAAAGGTGAACCCGGTGTAGTATTCCCACTTAATTTGTAATTAATACTGAAACCAAATCTTTTACTTATTTTATAGTCGAATGTAGTTCCAATTAAGAATCCCATATGTCTATTTACAGTTGTAGAACCAGCCACTGTATTATATGATAGTGGTGCGAACATTGTAAATATTTGTGGTGATACTGATAACTTTTTACTATACTGATATGGTTTAGTCCAAAATGCTACAACGGATGTAGACATATTGTAATCATACTTCTTTTGCTCATTTTGTATAAGTAAATTAATCAATCCCAAATTATATCCGAATACACCTCTTTTTTCTGTTGGCTTAATCCAAGTATATCCCAATAAGTTCATATATGTACCATTCAAATATGCGAATGATGATGAATATGAATTTATAGCATTTAGTTTACCATTTTGAAAATCCATTTTTGTGTATCCACCGCTAACTATAAACGTTTTCAAATCACTCATTATAACAGCGTTTGCTGAATAACTTTCATCGCCCGCCATAGATGCTTTAGATATACCAAAGGTTGCGGATTGTAACCATCTACCATCTGGCGATTCTATTGTGGATAAATCGGATGATAGTAACATCGGATTTGATGCTGCTGCTTTTGTTTTTTTCTTATCCTCTTTCTTTTCTTCCTTTTTTTCCTCTTTCTTTTCTTCTTTAGATTCTTCTTTTTTTTCTTCTGATTTAGATTCTTCTTTCTTTTCCTCACTCTTACTTTCCGATTTAGATTCCTCTTTTGATTCGGATTTAGTTTCAGATTTTGATTCGGACTTTGTTTCCGTTTTGGTTTCAGTTTTACTTTCCGAAGATGATGAAGAACTGCTTGATGAAGATGAACCACTTCCGCTTGAAGATGAACCTCCACTTGCTGGTGGTGGAGTTGAACTACTATTTGAAGGTGGTGGAGTGGTTGGTGGTGGAGTTGATGCGGCCGATGAAGCGGCTGCTGAACTCGCACTACTACTTGCTGCTGATGAAGCGGATGATGATGCTGCTGAACTTGCCGCAGATGCGGCTGCATTTGCTGCTTGTTGTGCTGCAGCATTTGTTACCGCTTGTTGTACAACGGGATTATTGATTACGGGGCAAGTAAGTGCTTCGTATGTAGCTTTGGTTGTAACCAACCAACTTTGTACTACACCCGTTTGTACCTCCTGTGGAGTAAACGTTCTAATCTGATTATAGAATGATACCGTAGCGTATCCATTAAACATTGTAGTGGTTGCTATCTTTTTTTCCCCACTACACTTATCTATAAAAGTTTGGGTATAGGTTTGTCCGTTAGCTTTTAAAGCAAACGTTAACAATATAGCAATACCAATTACCCATTTTTTCATTATTTATTTCTCGGTGCTCTTGGTGGCATTGATGGTCTGTGCCAATTTGGTTGAGGTCTTACCGGTCTTTGTGGTTGAACTACTATTGGTTGTCTTTTTTGAATGATGATTCTAGGTGAATAAATTGGTGCGTTGTATAACCACCAATTATTATATCTAAAAGATGGCATTGGGTCTAAATAAAAATCATCATATATAATTCTTTTTCTAACTTCTACCAACTTAGTAGAATCTTTAGGGTCAACCATTACATATCTAACTGGGGTGCATCCTACCATCACTAATAGTAGTAATGCTGATAATATCTTTTTCATTATTTTGTAAATATTCCTTTTTTAATCATTCTATCTAAAATTCTAGCACAAGCTATATCCAATGCTTTTTTAGTTGCTATTGAAATAGTTGATTGATTGAATTTCATTTCATCTACAGTTGCATCTGATAAGAATGTTAATTCTCTTGTCGTTTTTGCTTCACCTAATCCACTTGCTCCGAATACTACACCTGTTTCTGCATCGGTAAATCTAACTTGTAAACCGATACGGGTTACCATCATATTCTTAACACCATCTTTTAGGTTTACAGTTTCATCTTCTGATACTGAATAATCATAACATTCAATTGTTACAAAGTATTTTGCTAAGTTAATCTTTCCTCTACCATCTAATTTGTTTTCAGAAATGCCAGCTTGTGATGCTTGGAATTGCTTAACCATTCTATTCTTAATTTCCGTTTTATCTTCGGTAAATTTAAAACGATTAAGGTTTTCCAAATATTCCATTGAAATATTAGCCACACCCAAACCTACTCTCTTTTCTTTCAATTCAGGGTACATCTCATACATCTCATCCGAAATACCTGCTTTAAGTATTTGAATAGGAATTTGAGGTCCTTCATAATCTAAGAATTGTGAAATATCGATTGCGGTTTCAAATGATGCTTTATATTGTTCAGTCTTTGTGCTTCCCACAGTTTGGGCAACCACAGCATTGCTTAACAAAAAGCCAACGAATAATACGAATAATTTTTTCATACATAGTTTGTTTGTGTTATAGATATAAATATAAAAAAAGGGAGTAATTAAACTCCCTTTTCGTAACAATCCTTACATAATTGACCAGCTCCTTCTATATAACCAACTCTCCTATCAATATGAGTTGATTTTAAATATGGAACTGAATCTCCACACATAATACATACTTCGTATTCATCATTTCTTAAAATAGATGTAACGAACCCATCATCATCGATTACAAGTCCAACATGCTCATCATCGTAATGATTTTGAACCCAACCTCTTTGGTTTCTTTCTTCTTGCCAAAATTTGTTTCTTACTAATCTGCCTAACTCCATATCGTTTGGAGTTGCATAAATTTCTTCCTTAGTGATTGTAATATTCATATGATTTCTTTTATATAATATATGAATATTTTAAGAAAAAAACAAATTTTTAATTACCTTTTTCAGGAAATCTTGTCCAACCATTACTCCATATAGGTTTATCTAATTCAGGTATTACCACATCTATCTCTTTATTACTCTTTGAAAGTGCTAATGTTTTCAATTGTTCACTCGTCAAAATTGTAGTTGCTTTACTGATAAAGTTTAGTGTAGGATTAAACGTTCCTACTGAATTATTTTCAAATACTGAAACTCCATCTTTTACAAATCCTGCAGTTTCATTACTTTCCAAACTTAAACCACCTTTCATCCAGCCCCACACAATACTATTTTTCATTGTGAATTGAGTTGCTCTTCTAAATCTTAAACCTAAATTATGGTTTGATAAAGCAGTAGATATATTCGGTCCAACTAAAATCATATTGTAAAGTTTTGGGTGTGTGTAAGGTTGTGCAGATGAACCCGTTCCATCATTATCACATTCCACTCCATTTCCAGCATCACCATTATCTACGAATTGTGGGTCTCTCTTTGCTACACCATTTGTTACAGTTCCAGTGTATCCAAAATCAAAATCGTAATCATCATCTGCGGTTGCATATGCGTATAGATTTTTAGGTGATACAGTTCCACCAAAGAATTCAAATGCATCATCATTAGCGTAGATAGTTTGAACATTCTCAATGATTGTTCCACTACCAACTCCACCTAATGTTAGTGCGTTGATTTCAGAATTTGGTAATGCAGCAACTCCCGCATATTCTATTCTTACATATTTTAATATACCACTATTATCGGTATCAATTGTTCCACCATATGGTCTACCAATACCACCTTCGATTGTTGGTTCTGATGTTCTATTTGTTTTAGCCATACCCAATATTACAACGCCACCCCAATCGCCAGGTGCTCTTTGACCTTCTGGTTTGCCTGAAGTGAATACGATTGGTTTTGTTGGAGTTCCTTCCGCAATAATTTGTGCACCTCTTTCAATTACCAATGCACCCTTTTCTGCAATATCAGATACGATTGTTGTGCCAGGCTGAATGATAAGACGAGAACCATTTGTAATGTAAACATATCCTTTTAACGTCCACACTTTGTCTGCAGTTAAGGTTATAGTTTCGTAATAAGTTCCGTTAAGTGTTGTTGTAAGTGGAACATTGATTGGTTCTTCTATACCACCCAAATCTTTACTACAACTAAATAATCCTAATACTAAAATGATTGCTAATAACTTTCTCATAATGATAAATTTAATGTTAATGAAATTGTTTGTTCGTTGTTTGTTTTTATTAGATTTCGATTTTGTAACTTTTGATAATAGATTGATGGTTGCGCAAATACATCACCTATTGCCAATTTTATTTCTCCTTTCGGAAGTTTATGTAAAAGAGTTATATCCAATACATCTCTACTATTTTCAAAGATGTTTGGGTAACCCTGAAATCCTACTGCTGATATTCTATCTCCCACTCTATTGTAAGTTATGTTGATAGTATTTTTCTTTTTGTGAATGTTTACTCCACTATTTAACACATAGTTTGATTGTCCCTGCAATTGTCTTTTCACACCATTCACTTCTACTTCTGAATTCATTACCGAAGCGTTTGTGTAGAAATCAAACCAACCATTTATCTTTTTACGAATTTCCAATTCAACACCATATAGGATAGCTGAATTAGGATTTGTGTAAGTTAATAATAAGTTTGATGGAACTGAACCATCTGCTACAATTTGTTCAATTGGTTTAATGAAGTTCTTACCAAATAGAGAAAGTGAAATGTTCTCACCTGCTTTTGGATACCATTCGTATTTAAGGTCTACATTATATATGTCAGATTTTTCTAACTTTGAGTTTCCTAATATTTGTGCGTTTCTAACAAAATCATAATAAGCAAAATTAGCTACTTCTCTAAACTCTGGTCTTGCTAATGTTTTACTTAATGAAAATCTATACTTTGTTTTTTCTTCGTTGTATGAAAGATTTAGTGATGGTAGTATATCCAAATACTCTCTATCCACATTTACTCTCTGTCCACTAAAATCTGCGGTTTGGACATCAAATAAATTATACTCACCTCTTAATCCGGTATTTAATTTCCATTTACCAAATTCAGTATCATACATTGTGTAAAGAGAACCTAAATCAAAATCGGCTGTGTATTTATCCGTATTGTTTGTAATCTCATCCAACATATCAGTTGATAGGTTACGGAATATTCTAGCATTAAATCCTCTGATTCTTTTTAAGTATCCGGCGCCTACTTTAATATCTCCCAATTGTTTGTTGATGTTACCATTAAAAGAGTTCTCATCCATTACACTCCAAAAACGATATGTATCTCTCCATGCAGTTTGATATGGTTCGTTTACTCCTAATGATTTGGTAATTGGATTGATTCGGTAATCTGGTTGCTCTCTAAAGGTGTATGTGTATCCTACATTAAAATCTAATGTTTTAAGCTTACCATCAAATTGAGAACTAATTACAATATTGTTAATATGATTTGATGCAGTAGATAAAACATTCTGAACATTATCAAAGTTATCACCCTTACGAGTTAAGTATGTATCATCCTTTTGGTAGTTCACTAATGTTTTCCAACTATATCTATTCTCACCTAAATAAGTCAAATTCAATAAACCATTTGTGGAAAATCTTTTTGTAAATAAAACATCTTTGTAATCATACGCCAATTCAGTTGATGATTGGTAATCTTTTCTATCAATGTTATTAATTGTAAATGAATTTCGTATTGTAGAACTGAATAAAGAATTCCATTTACCTTTTGTATATCCGAATGATAATCCTCCGTTTAAGTTTGGTAACGATTGTAATTCTTCGGTTGATGGATTACCAAATAGTTTAGTGTATGCTCTCTTATCGCCATTTCCACTAATTCGGTATTTGTATGTTGATGGGAATGTGGAAGGGAAATCGGTAGATTGAACTAACTTGAAATCTTTCGAAGTTGAAACCGAACCCCAACCACTTCCCAATGAGATATTGAAGAAATTATCGGATACTTCTTTTGTTGTTATTTGAACCAATCCACCTGCCCAATCACCTGGCTGATTTGCTGATGCTGATTTAGAAACTATGATGTTATCAATTAGAGATGTTGGAATTATATCAAATGAAAATGCTCTCCTATCGGGTTCGGTTGATGGTAGTTGAGTTTTGTTAAGTAGAGCCGAGTTGTATCTATCTGCTAATCCTCTTACTAATACAAACTTATCGTTTTGTATAGTAACTCCACTAACTCTTTTAAGCGCATCACCCACATTTCTATCGGGTGTTTTTTTAATAAAATCAATTGATAGTCCATCCGATACTACATTACTGTTTCGTATCGTTCTTACAACTGCCGCTTCGGTTACCTTTTGAGAAACACTTCTTACAACAACTTCGGATAATTGTTTAGTATCTTCTGGAAATATGATATCAAATTCAGTATCCTTATCAAACACTACTTCGTTTGTATATTCAGTATATCCAACGAATGAAGATTTAATTTGGTATTTTCCTTCTTTTAAGACAATGGAGTATTTCCCATCCGTATCTGATATGGTTGTGAATACATCACCATTTTGGCTTTTGAAAGAAATGTGAGAGAAATAAAGTGTTTCCGATTTGGATTTTGTAACACCTTTAATAGTTACTTGCGAAAACAATAAGTTTGGTAGCAGTAACAGTAATAAAAAAAAACGATTCATAATTATTAAGTTAGTTCCCCAATAATTATGATATCGTTTTCTTTAATTTTACTTTTCTATATTAACTTTGTATTAAGATTAGATTAACCCAATTCTTCTTCAGCACCGGCATCTAATTTGTTCTTATCGTGCTCTGCTTTTCTGTTGATGTATTTATCAACTGAAGCGATACCGAAAGAACCTAAAGTGATTACCAAAAATCCGTTGAAGATATATTCGTTAATCAAAAGTTCTTTACCCATCCAACCTGTTACTAAATCTACTACCAATGCCAATACCATGCAAGCGAATGATAGGAAACCAACTACTGATTTTTCGTTGATATCATTGTTGTCTTTAAATAATTCTTTAATAAATCCCATAGTTTTGTTTTTTAATTGTTATTAACTATGTAACCTTTATCCTGCCATTTCGGCATCATCATCTTTTATCTTTCCACATTTCAAACATTCCAAATCACCATCGTTATCGGAATCACCCCAAATGTGTTCACATTGTCTATGTGCGAAATATACATCAATCTTACCATCACCATCGAAATCAATACCATCCATAGTACCATCACCATCTTCATCTACTTCAACACCAGTTCTAGGTTGTGCTTTAGGTTTTATATCAACTACGTCAGCTTGAACCTTATTTTCGGTATATGAAACATCAGTTGGTTTGTTTGCTTCGATTAAGTTGATTTCGTGTGCATGATTTGCTGCCTGAACAAATGCATCTGGAATAAGTGGTGTTACAGGTTTGTTACTTTCTTTGATATCATTAACACTACCCAATGTTACACCATCTTCCTCATCCATTTTTTGAACTAACATCTTGTCCTTATCGGTATCACTAAACCAATAGTCAATGATTTTACCATAAGAACCAATAAATGCTCCTAATAACAATAGTAAAAGTTCTTTCCACTCACCACTAATTGCCGTTTGTCCTAAAATAGCACCAAAAATTCCCATAATGATGACCATAAAGCCACCCAATACAATCGCAGTGATGAACCATCTTCTTTTCATCATTGCGTTTAATAAATCTCTAAAACCACTCGGTGGTTGATTATTTTCTGCCATTTCTACTTTGTTTTTCAGCGTGTAACATAGCCCATATAAAGAAGGCTATGAAAAATAATGTAACTCCTATTTTATACCCCATTTATTACCACTTTGGAGCTTCTTCTTTAAACTCATCACCTTCTTTCTTCTTTTCAGGTTTAGCTTTTTCAGCTGCTGGCTTTTCTACTACTCTCTCTTTGATAATAGTATTAGTACCACCTGCTGCTTGAGATTGTTGATTTGAGTTTGTAATATTGATTACAGGAGCTGCTTGTTGTACTGGAGCTGGTTCATCACCACCTGTTAATTGTGTTACTCCCCATGTACCAACACCCATAACTGCTGTTGTAGCAACACCGATAATGGTCTTTTTTAAGCCTGACCAAGTACCATCATTTGATTGTTCTAATTCTTCTGACATGATTGATTTAATTTATAATTTGTTAAAGTCTGTTATTCCTAATTCTTTGCCATTTGAATCGTATAATCCGATTCTATAAGCTGATGATGGTAATGCTGAAGTATATACTTTTAGTATATTATCTCCTGCTTTTACACTCATTGCTTCTTTTGATACTACTCTATTTGAGATATCAAATATTTTAATAGTAACAGTTCCAGCGGTTTCCAATTTAACGTTCATAGCCACCTCTGATGTTACAAAAGCTGATTCCAATTTAATACCAACCGCAGATTTGATAGCTAGTGCTTCAGATGCTTTTGGTAGTTCTGGCAAAATATCATCATGCTTTGTACATGCTACTAATAGCATTCCACACATAATTACTAATAATGATTTTTTCATTTTAATTTAGATTGATTGTTGTTTTTTTAATCTCTACTTTATTTACATTTTCCAAAACCAAATATAAATATCGATTTTGAATTGATTTCGTATATATCTTTAGTTTATTTTCTCCAACTTTACCTATTATTCTTTCCTTACTTATTGTTTGATTGGTGGTCTTATCTACTAACTTCAATATATAGGTACTATCGGATGTTAATTTGAACATAACTTCTTGTCCATCGGTAATGGATGATTCCGATACTGAAAACACATCCACTACTGGCTTTGGTTGAGGCATAGGTTCTATTTCCATTTTAGTACAGGATATTATAAAACCCATACAACACAATATTATAATTTTAATCCATTTCATGCTCTAAAATTGAAAGTTTGTTCCTATCATAAATAACAAAGGATTACTCTTTTTATATCCAACCGATTCACCTAATTTATCCCACGTTGTGTTATATCTGATATTAGTGTTTAATATAAATCTTTTAGTTATTTTCCAATCCATAGAGACCCCATAATATAGGTCTAAATTAAAATCATCCAGATATGCTAAATCTGAAGCCGTACCATTTTTGAATACTTTGTAGATATCACTCATGGCGAATATTTGTGGTGATATATTAACCCTTTTTGTTTTTATTGTATATGTGTACATCACCATTCCCTTATAAGTTATTAGAGAAGATGCTGGTACTATTGGATATATGTTTTTTACCCAATTACCATTTTCATCAACAATAAACTTACCTTCCCAATTAAAAACATCTTCATATTCTCCCCAAAATGTTTTTGATGCCGTTAAACTATATCCAAATGTTCCGAATTTTTTAGTTCTAAATACATCAACGAATGATAAGTTAATATCCTTTTGAAAATCAAAATCAGTTGAATAAAATGTTTGTAGAGTTGTAGTTCTCTTTTCGGTATTTTTAGATAAACCATAACCCACACCATAATATTTCCATATTGGATTTATTGATGCAGCAAATGAATGACCCCATTGTCCGTTTTTAGATGATTTACTATAACCTAAATTCAAAGTAGTGGATACTTGCTTTCCTATTATACCAATCGAAAGATTTGAAGATGATAGAATATCTTTTGAAAAATCTATATAAGATTGTAATATACCCACATCATTCCAATCATCACTTTCACCAAACAATTCTTTTGGTGATAATTGTAGTGTATCTGGTTTTGATATTTGTGCAGTTGAAATAAAACTGATGCAAAGTAGAGATAATATGATTATTATTTTTTTCATTATATTACCTTTACATTTATTTTATTTAATGATGTATTAAGTGTTTCTACACTCTTTACCGAAATCAAACCTAATATGTTTGTTATTGTGGTTTTTGGCTTGAATACTACTTTGTATCCCACATTTGATATCGAACCACCCGATGTACTCAATGAACCCAAACTAATAAATGAACCATTATTTCTACCAAAGTTTGTGGATTGAGTATTGTTAAATTCAACTTTAGAAAATTCTAAAACTGAATTATCAAAATGAACATCAAATTGAGTTGCTCCAATCTGATTACCATTTGGATTCAATACAATAGTTGCAATAATATTTTCTCCATCCTTTTCCATCATAATATCCGCCTCAACATCTCCTACTGAATTAGATGAAACCGCCATTGATTTAATTTGAGATACATCGCCGTTATTTGCAGAAGGTATAAATCCGGTTGGTTGTGATGAATGAGAAAGATTTACATCACCTTTCCAAGATATATCTAAACTATAAGAATTAAGTGTACCATTTGTAAATGTGAATGGGTATCTAT
>JACCEA010807235.1_pt1 | contig 25233 bp, 18 predicted proteins | sample 7449851 | NCBI WGS metagenome assembly JACCEA01 (sample SAMN15323453, study PRJNA562643) | freshwater metagenome | isolation source: river surface water | place: USA:Blue River Watershed | collected 2017-08-18 | reverse complement strand
GGTGGCGAACATGGTCACGCAGGAGAGGATCTGAATGAAGATGATGAGCATCACCATCGTGGGCAAGTGCAGGCTATCCATCGGCAGGCTCGACAGGGGCTACAAGTGGGCGCCAGTGTGAAATGCCGGGGAAGAAATGGTCAATTGTCGAGCGGGAAAGAATGGGGCCTTATCGGCTGCCATCAAGCAACTGGACTCGCTCTGCATAGAACCCTATCCCTTCGTACTGCCATTGCCTTGATTCCTGAAATAGCAGTGCCTCCCTTGGGCTTGCCGTAAACACATGCCGATTGAGGCTGGTGCTGTAAAAGCGGTGAACGGGCACGTCCTCGCCATCCTCGCCAGGAGTTGGGTCTTCAGGATAGACATTGAACGCGATGCCCTCGTATGCGAAGGGCCATCCGGCATCGCGCATTTGCTGCTGCACAAAAGCGACTTCCTGCTCGTTCGCTGTGAAAAAGTGATGGCCAGTTAGCGTGTTGAAGAAGCGATGCAGCGCCACGGCACCTTCATGTTGTCGTGCGGGGGCGAATGTCGCACCTTGATAGACGTATGGCCACTCGCGGGCACTGTCTTGCAGCTCCGAGCTGTTTGCGAGAATGCTCTCGGCTTCCGCTTCGCTGGTCGTATAGAAGTAGGACTTGTTGGCGACGTTGAAGAATCGGAACACCGGTGCATTGGCCGACTGAGTGACATTGAACGTACTGCCCCAGTATCCCAGTTGCGAATTGGCGACTTCGGTGTCGCGGAACTTGAGTGTCTCCACATCGCCTGCAACCAAGCCGAGAGAGTCACCCGACTTGCCGATCACTTCGGTGTCGCCCGTCAGTGGGTCCTGCGACAACGCATAGTCCTGCAGGTCGAACTTGTATTGCACGTCGTCCTTTCCCTCACCTCCATAGACGACGTGATATTTGTTGCCGGCCAGCACCGTATCGTCGCCCCCCAGGCCCATGACCGCCGCGCTGCTCGTGCGGATGTCCAGCATGTTGGCGGCGTCATCGCCATAAACTATTTGTGTCTCGTCGGGGAGTTGCCGGTTCTCACTGCTCAGCTGCAAGGATGCCAGGTAGCGGGTGGTGCTGTTGAAAGCGTCTGCTGTAACGCGGAATATCTTTCGGTTATTTGCTAGCACGTACAGGTTGCCCTGCGAGTCGACTTCCAGGTCAAGTGGTTCATTGAGCGAAGCACCCAGGCCGTTCCCAGTGACATTCACTATTTGCCGGATGCTGCCCTCCCGCGAGACTTTGAACACATTGTCGGATATCAGGCCGGCAATATAAAAGTTGCCGAGAGCGTCGGTAGTTCCGGAGACTGGGTGTACCAAAGGATTGCCAGTCATCATGTGCCTGTAAATGAAGTGCGGAAAAGTGCCTTCAATTGTTGTTGTAACAGCACCCGTTCCGTCTCCTGTGACATCAATGATTTGCTGTGTCAGGCCATTCGGATTGCGTTTGAATCCACGCCAGTTGTAATTCAAGGCGTGCTCCAGCATGAGCAATTCTCCAAATGCGTTCACCGTGAAAGCGCCCACGTTCGGCATACTAAAGTCGACTTTGCTGATGTCGATATTCGAGAGTTTCTGAACCCCGCCCTGAGGGGTAATTTTCATGAACACATCGACTGGACTAGTCGAAGCTCCAGACCCGCGTGGACGCATCATTAGATAGACATTGCCGTCCTTGCCGACGCGCAAATCATTGCTGACGCTGTAGAGCCGGTCAGTCGATTCCCACAATGTAATGAGCGTCTGTAATTCTGGAGAGTACCGAACCAGTTGCAAGCCGGAAGCATGTCGCACCAGCATCACCAACGTCCCTTCCGGAGTGACATCCCATCTGTCTATCTCGAACTTCGTTGAATCATCGAAAGGCGTGGGCATGCCCTGCAGTTGACCAGTGGCGTCAAACCTGAAAATGACAGGCTGGCTAGTAGCTGGTGTATGTCCGGTGTAGTTTCGCGTGCGGAAGTAGGAGTTTTCCTGGTTGTCCGTAAGCAGGGTCTGGAAGATGGTGTTGTCAATTGTGATCAATTGGTCTGTCGGAGTCGCTCTCACAACTTGCCCCTGGGGGCTCAGAACTGCCAGCTTCCGATCTCCCAGGATGTGGAGCTGGTCATGAGCATCAATGGCTATTTCCGAGAATTGGCCCAGCTGATTGTCAGTGCCATCGAAGAACAGCGTGACCTCGGCCGCTTGCAAGGGTTTGCTGTAGGCAAGTAGTGCCAGCAATGACGTGAAGACTATGATGCCTTCAGGCAAGAACAATGCAGGGTCTCTCATGGGCACTCATCCAATAGATCGAGATTTAAAGTCATGAAAAGTGTCGCCAAGTGAACGTCTTGGCAGAACCACTCGTGTACAAGATGCCCAATCAGTCTACGTTTTCCGCATAAAACCCGATCCCTTCGTACTGCCATTGCCCTGACTCATGAAACAGCAAGGCCTCCCGTGGACTTGCCGTAAACACATGCCGATTGAGGCTGGTGCTGTAGAAACGGTGAACGGGCACGTCCTCGCCATCCTCGCCAGGAGTTGGGTCTTCAGGATAGACATTGAACGCGATGCCCTCGTACGTGAACGGCCATCCGGCATCACGCACTTGCTGCTGCACAAAAGCGACTTCCTGCTCGTTCGCTGTGAAAAAGTGATGGCCCGTTTGCGTGTTGAAGAAGCGATGCAGCGCCACGGCACCTTCATGTCGTCGTGCGGGGGCGAATGTCGCACCTTGGTAGACGTATGGCCACTCCCTGGGACTGTCTTGCAGCTCCGAGCTGTTGGTGAGAATGCTCTCGGCTTCCGCTTCGCTGGTCGTGTAGAAGTAGGACTTGTTGACGACGTTGAAGAATCGGAACACCGGTGCATTGGCCGACTGAGTGACATTGGACGTACTGCCCCAGTATCCCAATTGCGCATTCGCGGTCTCGGTGTTGCGGAACTTCAGAGTCTCCACATCGCCCGCAACGATTCCCAGCGAGTCGCCCGACTTGTCGATGATTTCAGTGTCGCCCGTCAGCGGGTCCTGCGACAACGCGTAGTCCTGCAGGTCGAACGGGTATTTCACGTCGTCCTTTCCCTCACCTCCATAGACGACGTGATATTTGTTGCCGGCCAGCACCGTATCGTCGCCACCCAGTCCCATGACCGCCGCGCTGATCGTGCGGATGTCCAGCATGTTGGCGGCGCCATCGCCATAAACTATTTGTGTCTCGTCGGGGAGTTGCCGGTTCTCACTGCTCAGCTGCAAGGATGCCAGGTAGCGGGTGGTGTCGTCGATGGGCTCTGCAGCCACGCGGAATACCTTGAAGCCGCTTGTTGCGACGTAAAGGTTGCCCTGCGAGTCCACTTCCATGTCGTAGGGGTATTCCATGGTGCCGCCTTTCCCGTCGCCTGTGGCATCCAGAATTTGTCGTATGGTGCCGTCTCGGGCAATTTTGAATACGTTGTTCGACTCTCCTCCTGCGATGTAGAGATTGCCCAATTTATCGGTGGCGCTCGCGGTGATACTGACAAGGGCATTGCCTGAAAAGCTGTTCCGATACTTGTAATGACCGATTGACCCTTCCACGGTAGTAGTGACCGCGCCAGTGCCATCGCCAGCAGAGTCGATAACCTGCTGAACAAAGCCATCGGACGTTCTCTTGAATACTCGCCAGTTGTCGCGATAGCTGAATTCCGTGAGGAACAACTCTCCAAATGCATTCAGTGAGAGATTAGTGAACTGCGTTTGCATTTGTTCGACCCCATTCACATTGAGACTCAACAAATTGCTGGCAAGTCCTAGTTGATCAATCCGAATGACCTCTGAGAAGCGAGTTCGAGTAGGTGTCGACGCGATCCGTTCTACCAAGAAGTACACATCGCTGCCTGCTCCGTTCAGGAAATTGAGTGGACGGGTCAAATGATACGTTTGGGGGGCGGACCATTGAATCTGTAGGGTGCCGTCTGCAGGGGAGTACCGTGCGAGGAATGATTCTGAAAGATGTCGAACCAACAGTACAAGGACGCCTTCCTGAGTGACATTCCAGTTTTGGATAGTGTAATCAGGCAAATTGTCGAAAGGGGTAGGGATGCCTTGGAGCTGACCAGCCTCGTCGAAACTCCATATTAAAGGCCTTGCAGCATTGGTGTCGCCGCCAATTCCGCCTGCCAATTGGAAATAGGGCTTGTTTCGCCTGTCAAAATTCACTGAGTAGATGCTTTTGAACTTAGGGGTTGTCTGTGCACTTGCATCTAGGACACTGACAATCTCTCCATCCACATTGAGACCTGCAATTTTGTTATCGCCTACGAGATACACCTGGTCCTTCGCATCTATGGCAAGTTCCGAATAGCGCTCGATGTTTTCCACAGAGCCATCGTAGAACAGCGTGACGTCCGCAGAGTGCACGGTCGTATTTAGTGCGAACAGGGCCACCAGCGGAACGATGGCGAAGACGCGCGCGCGTGACATGGTCGAGGGCCTTGCCATGACTTAAATCCTTTTGGTGGGAAACATTCCCGCGAAATATGCCCTAATTCCCAGCAAGGAACCAGCCAGTGATCGTTGGAGACATGTGCTTGGCTCGTGGGGGCAAGCAAGGGAGTTGAAGCTCGTCAAGGAGGCAGATTGAGTGCCTACCGGTGCGAATGAACTTTTCCCTTAGTTTTCTTGGGCAAGAAAAAGGGGTTACTGTTTCCAGTAACCCCTTGTATGGTAGCTATGCGTGGATTTGAACCACGGACATCAGCATTATGAATGCGTGAATTACCTGATTTTTAGTGTTCTTCCAACTTGTTGATTCGCAAGCCATAAGTGTGTCAATATATTGATAGATAAGTATTTTATTGACCTTGTTGCAGCTTGCTTGGATCAATGGCCGTCAAAGGTGGTAGGCCAAAGTCACCCAGATTTGGACTTAAGTTGGACTTAAATTATGAAAGCCAGTATCAATGCGACGCTTCTCAAGACCATCGAGCCCACTGACAAGCCCTATGAAATAGTGGACGACACGTTGACGGGCTTCCTGGTGCGTGTGCAGCCTACCGGTCGAATCACCTTCTACTTTGCGTACCGAGCACGCGATGGACGCCGCCAGCGTGCCAAGATCGGGACTTACCCTTCGCTCACAGCAAAGGCTGCCAGAGACTCTGCAGACAAGTTGAATGCAGAAGTGACCTTGGGCGGGAACCCGCACCAAGAGAGGAAAGCGGAAAAGCGGGAGCGCGCCAAAGCCAAGCATGAATCCCTGGAAGGCTTTCTTGAGGAAAAGTACAAAGACTGGGCTCTCGCTCACCAACGACGAGGGGCGGAAACGTTGGCGCTCATTCGGCGCAACTTCGCGCCGCTCTACTCCCGAAAGATGAGCGAGATCACCGCCTGGGACATCCAGAAGTGGCGAACTCTCAAAGCCAAGGCCGGCCTGAAACCAGCCACGATCAACCGATCCGTCACCACGCTCAAGGCGGTGCTGAACAAGGCACTGGAGTGGGGGGAGATCAGTGCTAACCCCTTGCAGTCGATCAAGCCGCTCAAACTGGATTCCAAAGGCGTCATTCGCTTCCTCTCGCATGCGGAAGAGGCTCGCCTACGCCAAGCCCTGGATGACAGACAGCTGGAGATCATGGATGGGCGGGATTCAGGCAATGAATGGCGGCGGGCAAGAGGGGTAGTGGAGCTTCCCAGGATTCAGGGCGGGCTGGTTGACTACCTGAAGCCCATGGTCCTGCTGGATCTGAATACCGGCCTGCGCCGGGACGAGCTGTTCGGGCTCAAGTGGGCAGACATCAACATGGACAGGAAAATTCTCACGGTGGTGGGGGAGAATGCTAAGTCCAGCCAGACCCGTCACGTGCCGCTCAACTCGGAGTGTATCGCTTTGTTGCGGGAGTGGCGCAAGCAGGCTACGGGTGAGCTGGTGTTCCCAAGCCCGCTGACCGGCAAGAAGTTCAATACCATCGCCAAGGCGTGGACCTTGCTCCGCAGACGGGCCGAACTCAGGGACTTCAGATTGCACGATCTGCGGCATACCTTCGCCAGCAAGCTGGTGATGGCTGGGGTTGACCTCTATACCGTAAAGGAGCTGATGGGGCACTCCACGATCCAGATGACGGAGCGGTATGCGCATCTGGCGCCGGAGCATAAGGCTAGTGCGGTGGAGAGGTTGGTGGGGTTCAATTGAGACAAGTCCGCTACGTTGAAGGTCGCGGAGGATGATAGGAAATCTTGTCGTATCAGGGCCACTGCCGCTTTCGCAATACATATGCCCGATTTGGCCAAGCAAATTCGAAGAATTCCGCCATGGCTGGAACTTCGCACTTGCCAGACAGGGGCGCTGGGTTGGATATCATTGCACTTCTACACAGCGTGTCGATCACTTCGCGTATTGCTGCAATCAGTGACACAAGTGCATAGACTGCGTACTTGGACGCCGTATCGAGTTCGTAGGCACGAACATGCAACGGTGCCACACCGATAGGCTGCTGATCTAGGTCGGTAAGAAGGCTGATCGCCGAATTACCAAATGCTACGGTCGCAATTTGCCGAACTAACTCAGCATTCTTGCGTTCCCTTCGTGAGCCTAGTTCGACCAAGATCCGGTTGGCGATTTCGCCCCATTTCACGATTGGGTCAGCCATCGCCTGAAGTCTGTTACCCGTCAGCTTATTGATATTCGAGTAGCGCCCCCCCGGATGAGCGAAATCATCCAAGAACCCCATAATAGCGATTGGCAAGGAATCCGGCTTGAAGGCGTCCAACGTAGTTAAGTTGCGCCTTGAGCAAATGGCCTTAGCTTCGTCAAGGAGTGAACGAAGCTTGTGGCCAAAATTCTCAATAGTTTTGCTGTCAGGCGGAACCAGTTGGTTATTCGCCATATGGTTGAGTATCAAGACCAGTTTCAAAGTTCGCTCGAAACCGGTCGACAACTCGAAGAATGCTGAATAGAAAAGCCCCTTCTTGTCACCTAAATTGGCGCGCCGCAGGGCAGTTAAGCCGTTGCATAGGCAGGCCTGGGCCAGCAGCCCTTCTTGCTCCAGTAGAAACCAAGTTTGACTACAGGCCATCACATAGCTCTCTCTTGCGACAAAATGGTGGAAGCAGGACTGCCTAAGGCTGAGTTCGCAGTATCCTAGTTACTGCCAAGCGCCAACGCTTCAATGAACTTTGCTCTCAATCCAGCTAGCCGTTGAGCTGCTAGATTGCCTGCTTCGAGTTCTCGAAGAATTTGCACAGGCTTCTGGTCGTTCCTACCAGGCAATGCTTTGCCTAGAAAGGACTCAATATGTGTAGGAACGAACACCGCAGGTGCAAGTCGATGATGTGCTGTCTGATTTCGGAGCATATCGTTCACAGCTTTGTGGTGATCTTTGTTTTGATCGTCATCAAGCATCAATCCGTACGGTATGCCGAACTTCTCCAGTAATGCCGTGTAGCGGTGAAAGTTGAACTTGCCCATTACATCTACTACTGCAATTCGGTGGCGCGATAGATCGTGCCAGTCGTTCGCCATCAACCACCCAAAAAGTGCCTTTTCTGTGGCTCCTTCGACCAGGAGTACCCGGTCGGCAAAGAACATAGAGGAGCGTTCATTATCAAGCCAAAGCTGATAACGGAATCGTTCTTCTTGTGAGGCAATTTCTTCATCTTTCTGAGCATTCACCAAGAGCTTCCGAGCTTCGACTTTTTGTTGATTGGGGATGTTCTCATCATCTACAAACCCCTGAAGGCACTTTGTGAATGCGAAGCCCTCCGCGAATACCTCTTTGGCACTAGATCTTCCGATCTGGCCTAAGGCTGTGATTCCCTCGTGGCGCCGAGCTCTAACAATCTGGCAAAGATCGTCAGCCACTTTGCCTACAAAAACAGGTGAGTGGCTAGTTATGATGACTTGCTGTCCGACTCCAGCTCCAAGTTTTCGCAGGTGAAAGGCCATACTCTCCTGCTGAGCTGGATGCAGGAAAACTTCCGGCTCCTCAAACAGGATAATTGTCAAATCCGGATCAAACTCCTTCTTCTCAGTTGCCTTAATCTCTGCGAAAGTGGGTGCAAGCATAATGAGCTCGTACAAAAATGATCGTTGAAAGCCGTGGCCATAGCGATCCAGTGCAAATGCTGCGTCTCCCAACATGGCATCGGCAAACTCATGCTTGATTAGATTCTTAGTGATGTCATCAGGAGATACTGCATTTACCGACATATCAAAGCGCACACCCCAGTGGCCGATGGCATCGTTAATCGGTTTTGAAATTCTGGCAAGAAAACCTTCCGCGCCTCTGGCCTCCTCATTGAGAGCTTCGAACGCCAGTTCCACATCCTTGTATGCGGGGCTTTCCGAAACAACGCGCTTCAACAAGAAATTTAGCATATCGCGAAGAGGTGAAGGGCCAGTGGTTTTCATCTGATCGGAAGCCGTTGTAAGTGCGGGAATGTAGATGATGTTTCCCACCTTGGCTGTGCCGATGTTCCTAGCTCCGTAAAATAGCGCTTCCTCTGGCTCTCCTTTGACCAAACCGTAGATGTTGCTCTGATTTGCTCGGACTCGATCCCGAGAGACAAGATAGCGCCGCACGGTTAAGGTCTTTTCTGTAACACCTTCCTTATATCTGCTTGCCAGATTTGCCCATTCGCCATCAGTAAGTTCAAATGCCAACTCCACCCAGGATTCATCAGAGCTCCTGCCAATCTTGGGGATGTCATCTGTGGACCATTTCAGGTCGTCGTAGAACGTGCGTATTGCGGCGAGTACGTTACTCTTGCCTGCATTGTTTGCACCTACAATCATCGTGTAGTCGTGAATTTCAATATCTGCCTCAATGATCGATCGGAAATTGTGAATGCGCAGGCGGCGTAACTTCATCTAGTGCTCCTATAACAGTACCCGATAGCGCCGGTTGTCAGCGTCCGTCGATTTCATGATCCGGTACTCCATCCCGCTTGCCACCGCGATCTGCTGGGCGAAGTCCTTCTTGGCCTGCACCACAGCATCCTCGATCTGGTTGTCGGCCTTCACCTCGACGATCACGTACTTCAGGCTGCCATCCGGCTCCTCGCGCTGGAAGATGAAGTCGGGATAGTAGCTGCGCACGGTGCGCGAATCCGGGTCGATGTACTGGATGAAAAAATCAGATTGGCCGTGGGTCAGCATCCCGGTGAAATAGATTCTCTTCACGCGCTGCTCGCGCAACAGATCCCAGAACAGCCAATTCTCGGAGCCGGAGTCGAAGCAGTAGGTGTCGAGGTGGAAGCTCTTGGCACGCTCCTCGTCCTTGATCTGCGCGTCGTGCATCCGCACGATCTTGTCCTTGGCCGCTGACACCTCGTAGTAGCCGTTCGGAGGAAGCTTGATCAGATCGACCTCGTGCTCCTCGGTTTGCTGCGACTCGTCGAGGTCGTAGAGCTGGCGGAACAGGCGCGGAATGATTTCGTCGTACAGCAGCTCGTTGAACTCGTTGGTGATGGCCACCAGCTCGTCGGAGCCTTCCTTCGTCGCGGCCAGCAGCTCTTCGATCTCCAGCGGACTTCGGTTCAGATAGCGGGATATCTCGGCTACCAGCGACAGCTGTGAGAATGTCCGCTTCTCCCGGCGCGAGGTCAGATCGAAGGTACGGCTTCCGGAAGCGCGCGCCGCGTCAGCGGCGGTCAACCCGTCCTGCTGCGTTTCAATAAGGCGGTACTTCTCGACCAGTTCGCCCCACTTCTGCGCATCCGCCCGCTCAGGCATCAACGCTTCTCCTGTCACCAATGGCTTCTCTCGCATCTGGTACTGTTTGCGCACACGCACCAGCTTGATCTTGACCGGCGGCTCAACCACGCGCACCTCCACCCGATTCTTGTCCTTGCCGGTATTCTGCAGGTCGTTCGCACTGACGCGGAAGTTTTGCTGCAGCTCTTCATTCAGAGTGATGAGGTTGCCGTCCGAAAGGAATACGTGGCCAGTGTGCTGGGCCTGACCGATGGCGCGAAGGCAGCGCATCGTGGCCTGCAGCACGAACACTTTGGACTTGGGCTCACGAAACAGGCCCACGCCGAACAGCGAGCGGCAGTTCCAGCCTTCCCGGCCTTTGTTGACAAGCAGGATGAACTGCTTGTCCGACCCTTCGGTGTCGAGTCGGTTGAACTCGCGGATGTCATCGTTGGTGGTGAGCTTGTCGTCGCCCACGTTGACCAGGATGCGCGAGGTGGGAATGCCGTGCTTGAGCAAAGCACGCTCCACCGCCGGACGTAGTTCGCCGGTCAGTTCGTCGATGGTGGCCGCAAAAAAGGCCAGTTTCGGGGCAAGTCCCTCGGGCCGCAGTCCATCCGTCTCCTTCAGGAAGTTCTCGATGGCGATGTCGACAAACTCGTCGGTGCGGGTGTTGGAGTAGCCGTGCAGCGTGACCTTCTTTAGGAAACCTTTCTCGATGGCTTCCTTCAGACCGTAGGCATAGACCACTTCGGGCAACACCTCGCGTCCCACGTAGGGCGTTCCCGTGTAGTTGTAGCAGGCCACCACCCGCGTGCCCGCTGCGCTCAGGCTGGCGGCCAGGATGTCGATGGTGGTGCGCAGGCTGGTGTCGGTTTCCTTGGCCCCTACGCCCATATCCTTGGCCAGCGCCTTGCCGAAGGCGTGGTGAGCCTCGTCCACGAAGATGCCCAGTTGCTCCAGACGGCGCAGCTTCTCGAAGCGCTGGTTTGTGGTCAGTTCGGCTTCTTCCTCAGGCTGGTCGAAGTTGTATAGATCGGCGGCATCGGCGTAGACGCCGGTGGCAGCGAGAGTTTGGCCGGTGGCACCGAAAAGCTTGTCGACTGAAGTTTTCTCTTTGTGCCGCCGCTTGAGGATGATCTTCTGAGTGTTAGAGACAATGATATTGAAGCGCGAGCGATCCAGTGTATCCAGTGAGGTACCTGCTTCTTCGAGGTAGTGGAAACGCAAATGTGTAGTCAGGAAGTTGACATACTCCGGCGGCACAACACGGGTGAGGTCGAACGCCTCGATCTCCTTCAGAGATTGCAGAACCGTCTTGTCGGGCGCGAACACCAGCGCGTTGTGACAGTAACGTTCGTCCTTCTCGAATTTGTTCCCTAGCAGGAACTCGTAGTAGATGCAGGTCGCCATCAGGATGGTTTTGCCTGTACCCATCGTCAGCGCGAAGATGTAGTTCGGGTAGACGCGCGAGTTCTTGCGCATCTTCTCGAAAAGCACTTTGTAGGAGTTCAGTTCCAGCTCGTCGCTTTCGCCGAACTCGAACATCTCCTGCCCGGTATTGCCGAGGAAGGAGCCGAACTTGCGGCCCTCGAACTTTCCACTGCGCTCGTACCAGGCTTTAAATATCTCCTCGACTTTAGCGTTGCCCAGAAACTCCTTGAGAAAAATGTAGGTTTCCAAAGCCTCAAATTGAGGTTGACGCAGGAAGGCCTTGGGGTTCTTCTCCGGATTGTTGAAGTCGATGAATTTGCGGGTCAGCTCTTTATAATTCTGCCGAATCGCACCCCGGTTAGCCTGATAGAACTGCCAGAGAAACTGGAAAAAGGCAAAGTCGAGCGACGCACTCACCGCTTTGGCTGCGCGCTTAGTCACCATTTGCTACGCTCCCTTCCCACGACTCCGACAGCAGGTCAGTGATCTTCACGCGGATGGTGCCCGCGTCGCCCGGTACCTTGTAAGCGCCTTTAACCATCTCGTTCTTACCTGGAATGTCCACCTCTGCCGGTTGCAGTACCGCGCCGTCGTAATTCCAGTCGATCAGCACGGACTCGGCCAACTCCTTCCAGTCTTCGACTGCCTCTTTCTGAAGCGATAGCTTTTGCAGCAGGTTCATCGGGTAGAACCTCTCGATGACCAGCTCGCCCTTCTTGATGGAAACCTTGGCTTGCGAATCGCGCTTGAACTCCAGATCGGCTTTGTCCCGCAGGATGTCAACTACCTCCACGTCAATCTTGAAGGGCTTGGCCGCGATTTCCAGTTGCGCAGCCAAGTCTGGTTCGTGGCCCATGCAGACAAGGGTGATCTTCTCAACCGGACGATTCGGATGCTCGTTATGACGGTGCTGCCACGCCTTTTGGTCAAAGTTGTGGATCAGCTCGTTCAAATCGGCACGCGTTGCGATGCGGTTGACGGGCATGATCTTGACCATGCGCCCATCCTTCTCGCCGTCGAACACGGTACTGAACTCGAGCTTCTGAACTTCAAGCGCCTCGACCAAGAGATCTTTGGCCTGAACGGGGTTGCGGAAGATGTCGTAGTGGTTGACGTTGTAGATCTCAAAGCCGGGAACAGAAGACAAGGAATCAAGACTTCGTTGCCGCTGTTCGTTCATTGTCCTCAAGAGGCGCTTGGTCGAGGTCTGAACTGCTCCGAGGTTTATATCAGCACCGATGAAGCGCCGTCCTAGCTGCATGGCGACCGATTGAGTCGTTCCAGACCCCATGAAGCAGTCCAACACTAGGTTGCCAGGGTTTGAGCAACACTTGATAACCCTTTCGAGAAGCGCCTCGGGCTTTTGTGTTGGATACCCTGTCCGCTCGTCCGCCATCGGATTGATTACCGGCACCTCCCATACGTCACCTGCTTCTTTGTCAGTGCTTTCCTGATAGAGATAGTTGCCATTTTCATCCTTGAGCCACTCATTGACCCCAAGCTCCTTGTTCCATTTTCGAACGGGCTGGGTCCGGGCTTCTTTCACAGGAATTAGATAGGGGTTGTAAGTAAAGCCTTTTCCTTTCGAATAGAAGAACAGTGTGTTGTGAAAGCTGTCAAATGCTGAAGAGTTGGCGCCGTACTTGTTTGTGTAATACCAGATGATCTCGTTGACGAAGTTCTCTGCGCCAAAGACTTCGTCGAGTAGGAGCCGCGCATAGCCTGTCACCCGATAATCACAGTGAAGCATGATCGTGCCTCCTAATGCGAGAAGCTCTCGAAGTATCACGAGACGTTCATAGAGAAATTGCAGGTATTCATCATTCGTCCAAAGGTCCGAATACTGCTTTTCCTGGAATGCGGCGTGCTGAATTCCGACCTTGACCTTATCCCTTCTTCCTTTGGGACGAATCGTCATCTTGTAGTCTGCGTCAGATGCAAAAGGTGGGTCGATATAGATCAGATCAACCTTGCCTCGAAACTCCTTAAGCAAGTGGCTCATCACCTGAAGGTTGTCGCCCCAGAAAATCTTGTTGCGCCAGCCGTCCACCTCTTCGCCGTGGACTTCCTTCAACTGCGCCGGGTAGTACTGTGTCGAGGTGAACGGGCGCTTACCGCGCCAATTGAGCATCGGGTAGCCCTTGATCGGCTCAAATTTGTATTTATCAATGATGACGGCATAGTCTGCAGTTGTATCTTCGACACCCAAATGGAGCTGCTTATCGTCTTCTCTTGTCATGCTTCCTAGTTCCTGAATTTCCAATTCTTGTTGTCGCAGTAGGCGCGCATATCACAGCTCAGGCACAGCTTGGCCGGGCGAGCTGCGATCTGGTAGTCCTGCCGCTCGATGCGGGCCACGATGTCGTCGAAGCGCGCGATGGTCTTGCCGATGGCACGGTCGTCCTTGCTGAAGGAGACGTAGGGATTTCCGCCGTCCTCGCCGGTGTAGTAAAGATGCATTCGGCTGACCTTTTGGCCGGTGCGCTCTTCAACCAGGTAGGCGTACACCTCCAGCTGGCTCTGGTACTGGCGCAGCCGATCCCGATCCTTTTCCATGTCGGGCTTCTTCTCCGACTTAAAGTCGATGATCTCGACGGTGTCGTGTTCGCCGCGAATCAGGTCGACGCTGCCCTTAAGGATGTACTGATCCTTGACCAGCGAAATCTCGACCTCGGCCTCTTTGATGCGATGCCAGTTGCCGTTCTCGCGCTCGTAGTAGCGCACGACGTGCAGCAGCGCCGCCTGCTGCGAGCTGGGCGCGAGGTAGACGCGCTCCTTCTTCGACAACATCGCGTAGTTGGCCGAGAACCAGCCCTTGATGATATCGAAGGTGATGGTGCCTTCCTCGCCGCGCAGCACGGTCTTGTGAATGTCCTCGATGGTTTGATGCACCAAGGTACCGAAGAGCATCGGGCTCTCGCGGATGGGCGCGAATTCCAGATCCTTGAAGAAACGGTACTGCTCGGCGCAGTTCTCGAATACCGTGATGTGTGAGGTGAACGAGTATTCGCGCTTGAGGTTGATCTGCTTGACGGCCTCGAAGATCAGCGTCGACAGATCGACGTCACGCCAACTGGGCAGCTCGTAGAACAGGCGCTCGAAGTACTTCGACGGCGACTTTCCCCGACCTTGCTTCTCCTGCGCCGCCAGCACCAGTAGGTTCTGCGCACGCGAAAAGGCCGTGTAGAACAGACGCCTGAAATCGAAGTTCTTGATGTGATCGAGCGGCTCGAAGCGCTCCTTCGAGAGGTAGCCACCATCCTCCAGCAACTCGTCCAATGTGCTGTGCTGCTTACGCGGCACCGCCTCAAGTGAGCCGCAAACCACCACCGGGAACTCCAGCCCCTTGGACTGGTGGATGGTCAGGAATGAGATGCAGCCCTTGGGCGCGTACTCGGCTTCGTCCTCATACTCGCCGATGCCGCCGTCCTGGAGAAAACGGAGAAACTGGTTGAACAAGTCGCGGATGTTTTTTTCCATGAACTCCGGGTTCAAAACACTAACGAAGTGCAGGTACTCGAACTTGGTGAGCAACTTGGAGAAAGTGCCGAGATTGCGGGCCGCACGCCCTTTGTCCACTCCGTGCACGGCCTCTTCCGTAAGGAAGCGCGAGAACAGCGGGAACTGAAGAAGTTGGTAGAACAGGCCGGAGAAGGCGTAGTCGGTGTTCTGCGCCAGTACGGCGTGGCGCTTCGCCAGCGGGCGCGCCCAATCCAGCAGCAGCTTGTTCTCTGGCTTGCGCAACTCGTCAGTGAAGGGCTTGAAGCAGAGCTGGTCGTAGTAGTCCCAGATGTCCAGATGCACGCCTTCGGCCCACGCTCGCACCTTGGGGAACTGCGGAAACAGGAAGATGAGTGCGCCGATCATCAGGCGGATTTCCTCGCGCTCGAAGAACATGTTCGAGCGTGGCGAGAACACGGGCAAGCCTTCGGCTTCGAGAAAGCGTGCGAGCGCCACCACCTTGTCGTTCTTCACCGAGCGAAACAGGAAGGCGACCTGATTCCAGTCCGCAAGCTGGCCGGATGCCTTCAGGCCGTTGAGGAAGACCAGCACCTCTGCATGCCAGTTGGTGGTGTCGCCCTTGTCGTCGCTGGCGGCCAGCCGCACTGCCGTGGGCATGTCGGGAAAGTCGTCCTCGCGCGGGACGATCTTCTTGGCGAAGCGAAAGACGCGCGTGCCGTCGTCCCATACCTGCTCCTTCATCCACTCGTTGTAGAAGCGGATGATGTCCGGGTGCGAGCGGTAGTTGACGGTGAGCTTGACCTGTTTGCACTGGCCGTCGTCGAACAGCGCCGGAAACTCCAGAATGTTGCGGATGGTGGCTCCGCGAAAGCGGTACAGCCCCTGGTCGTCGTCGCCCACCACGCACAGATTCTTGTTCTCTCCTGCCAGCAGCAGGAGGATGCGCTCCTGAATGGTGTTGGTGTCCTGATATTCGTCCACCATCAGGTGGGTGAGCCTTTCGCGCAGTTGCGCCAGCACCTCGGGGTGCTTCTCCAACAGCCGCAGCGCCTCGTACTGGATGCCGGAGAAGTCCAGTGAATTATGCTCGTGCAGAAGATCTTGGTACTTGGCAAAGCAGGTGGCCAGGGCGCGGACTTCCAGCTCTGGGGCCGCCGCCAGCGTGGTGGCGTCGAGCGCCTCTTCGCTGACCTTGTTGACCAACTTGAGCAGGTTTTCCGACTGCGCCCAGCGGCCGGACTGGTCGTCGCCCATAACAAGCTGGGCGTCGGGCAGTTCGCGGAAATCCTTGATGTGCTGGTAGAGGAAGTACTGCTGGTCGAACTGATCGAACAGCGTGAAGCTGCGTTTGAGCCGGGTGAACTCGCGGAAATCCTCCAGCAGCCGCAGGCAGATGGAGTGAAAGGTGCCGAGGTACATCTCGTTCAGGTTGAACTTGATGCCCAATTCGGTCAGCCGGTTGGAGATGCGCGTGGTTAGCTCGCGCGCGGCCTTGTCGGTGAAGGTGACGACGAACAGCGACTCCGGCGCGACGCCTTTCTGCGTGATGAGATAGACGATGCGCTCGACGAGCGTGAAGGTCTTGCCGGAGCCGGGGCCAGCAATGATGAGTACCGGGCCATCTGTGGCGAGGATGGCTTCGAGCTGCTGGAGGTTGGCCTTAGATTGAAGGGCGACAGCGCTGCTGGTCATTCCGCCCTCTCGTCGTCATCCACCATAGCCTTGCCGATGCGACTGGCGATCCACTTGTCCAGATCGCCGCGCCGGAAGCGCCACGTGCCGCCCAGCTTGAAGGCCGGGAGCTTGCCGTTCGCAGCAAGGCGATAGACCGTGCGCTTGCCTACCTTCAAATAGGCTGCGACCTCGTTAATCGTGAGGATTTCGTCCGGCTGGTCGCTCATTGGCTTTCCCATGTCATCTTCGCTGCGCTTGGTTTACAGCCACATCTTGTCCTAATATTCCACGGTTGTGCAAACTTGAGCAAACTTGGCATCCAAATCGGGGCCTGACCAAGAGGGTGTGGCCGTGGCATCTAACTACGAGGCAATTTGCGAGGAGAACCGGGAGAGCTACGGCACCAAAGGCGCTCAGAAGTCCGGCAAGCTGGCCGCTGGCCTTTACGACGACCGCACGCACTTCATCTTCGAGCTGCTGCAGAACGCCGAGGACGCGCTCGGTCGACGCGGCGAGTGGCACGGATCACGCAAGGTTGAGTTCACCTTGAACCCGACCCGCCTGATGCTCGCGCATTTCGGCAAGCCTTTCGACGAGGCCGATGTCCGAAGCGTCTGCGACATCGCCGAAAGCACCAAGAACGAGTCGTCCATCGGCCGCTTCGGCCTAGGCTTCAAGTCCGTCTACACCGTCACCGATCTTCCGGAAATTCATTCTGGCGACGAGGACTTCGCCATCGAGAACTACGTCTTTCCGAAGCGGATGGCGCGCTCGGCCCGCGCGGCTGACGAGACGCAGATCATCCTGCCCCTGAAACCGGACGACACGAACGCAGCGCAGGACATCACGGCGGGGTTCCGCCACTTGGGCCCGGGCGCGCTGCTGTTCCTGCGCCACATTGACGAAATCAACTGGAGCGTCGCGGGAGGCGCGTCCGGGTTCTATCTGCGCAACACCCCTGAGTCGCTCGGGTCCAATGTCCAGCGCATCACGGTGATCGGCAAAGAGGATGATCGGCCGGAAGTCGATCAGAACTGGCTGGTGTTCCACCGCGACGTGTTTTCTGCCGAGGGGCAGAAGGTCGGGCGGGTGGAAATCGCGTTCTCTTTGGTTTCGGTGAAGGACGCCCCTGGTCGCTGGGCGGTGCAGCCGCTAGCCAAGTCGCCGCTGGTGGTGTTCTTCCCGACGGTGGTTGAGAGCCACCTTGGGTTTCTCGTGCAGGGGCCATACCGCACGACGCCAAGCCGCGACAACATCCCGCCCGGCGAGCCGTGGAACCAGCATCTGGTCAAGGAAACGTCCGGCCTGCTGGTGGATGCGATGCGCTGGATGCGGGACAAGGCAATGCTGGATGTCGCAGCGCTGCGCTGCCTGCCGCTTGACCGCGAGAAATTTCCAAAGGAATCGCGGTTCGCCCCGATGTTTGATGCCGTCCGGCAGGCGTTTCAGGACGAGGAGCTGCTTCCGACCTTCGACGATGGGCATGTCACCGCCCATCAGGCCAAGCTGGCGCGAACGCAAGAGTTGCGAGAGCTGGTCAGCCCGGAACAGGTCGCGGCGCTGTTCGGTTCGGATGTCGCCGCTTGGCTGTCCGGTGACATCACCCAGGACAAGGCACCCGAGATCCGCCAGTACCTGATGCTCGAACTCGACATCGACGAGATCACGCCGACAAAGCTCGTGCCGAGCCTGACCAAGGCGTTCCTTGAGGCGCAATCGGACGAGTGGGTGTTGCGGCTGTACGAATTTCTGAGCGGCCAGGAGAAGGCTCTGAGTCGCCACTTGGACACTATTCCGCTCATCCGCCTCGATGACGGTACGCACGTCGTTGCTCGCGAGAATGGAAAGGCCAAGGCATTCCTGCCCAGCGCCATTGCCACCAGTTTCCCGACGATGCGCCGCGCGGTGTGTGCGACACCCGAGGTGCGCTTGTTCCTGATCGCGCTAGGCATCACCGAACCCGACCCGGTGGATGACGTCGTCTGGAACCTCCTGCCGAAGTACCAGCAGCCAGAGGTGGATGTGGGAGACGAGGCCTACGCGGCCGATATCGAGCGCATCCGTGCGGCCTTCAACACCGACTCGACTGCACAGAAGGAAAAGCTCCGGTCAGCCCTGCGCGACACCACCTTTGTGATGGTGGTCGACACCGGCGATGGCAAAGGCTACGTCGCCAAGCCCGGGGAAATCTACATCGCCACCGACCGCCTGCAGCAGCTCTTCGCCGGTGTGCCAGGCATCTTGGTCGTAGACAACGAATACGCCTGCCTGCGCGGTGAAGACATCCGTGACCTGCTGGTGTCGTGTGGCGCAAGCCGTTACCTCATTCCGCAAGCAACACCGTCGAGACTGGGACAGTCCGAGAAGGCGCAGATTCGCAGAGAAGCAGGCCTTGAGCGTGCGAGCTGGGAAAGCCAGCCAGAGGACTACACCCTTCGCGGGCTGACGCAGCTGCTGGAGTTCTTGCCAACGCTGAAACCCAAGGAGGCCGCAGCCAGAGTGAAGGTGCTGTGGGATGCGTTGGCTGATCTAGAGGCGCGCGGCACTAACTCGTTCTACGGCTCCTACAAATGGAGCTATTCCCACGAGGCAAAGACCGCACGATTCGACGCTGCCTTCGTCCGAACGCTCAACCAGGTCGCCTGGGTTCCAAATTCCGACGGCGAGCTTGTGCCTCCGGGGCTCGTCGTGTTCGACACTCTCGGCTGGAAGCCCAACCCGTTCCTGCTGACCAAGATCACCTTCAAGCCGCCGATCATCGATCAGCTTGCCAAGGAGGCCGGAATTGATCCGGCAATTCTCGATCTGCTACGAAGAGACCCCGCTATCGTTGCCGAGCTGACGTCTAGACTGAGCGCAAATCCAACACCAAAACCGGAGCCCTCGCCAGCACCCGAGCCGTCCGACGGCAACGTGTACGGGGATGCGAAAGATCTGTACGGCGATGACTTGCCGGATATCCCGCCCGGCACCCCTGATCCGGAGGGCGGCGACGAAGCGGACACAACCGCTGGAGTTGGTGGTCACGGCGGCGACGGAGACAAAGGTATTGGCAAAGGTGGCGGGGGACGAAAGAGAACTCCTGGAAATACAGGCGGGCGCCAGTTCGTTTCTTACGTCGGCACGCATCCCGATGATGAAGGCTCCGACCCCGATGGTCTCGATCAGAAGTTGAGGATGCAGATTGAAGGCAGGGCAATAGACCTGATAACAAGTCTTGAGCCTGTACTGTGCCGTACTGCGGAAGGCAATCCTGGTTTTGATCTTTTCGAGGCGGACGCTTACGGCAACCAAATTCGATGGGTTGAAGTGAAGTCTATGACAGGAACACTAGCAGATCGCCCTGTAGGGCTTTCTCGGATGCAATTTGATTTCGCGCGCGAAAAGGGCACGGCATATTGGTTGTACGTGGTCGAGTATGCAAGTGATCCAACCAAGGCCCGCGTTATCCGAATTCAGGACCCAGTGGGTCATGCCAAGACGTTTACTTTTGACCGAGGTTGGAGCGAAGTAGCACGAAGTATTTCGCCAAATGGATCTTTTGCTTGAGGGCTCAGGTGCGGATGCCGAAGATGTATTCCTTGAACTCGGAGGCGTCAAGCTTGCCACGCAGTATGTCGGCGGCCTTGAACAAGTGTCTCTCGAGTTGGGGGAGCGTGAGTGGCATGTAGCAGGTCCGTTTTGTTCTTGGTGATTATGCGCTGAGCGAGCTGACCTGACGCGATAGTATGATCAAATTTTGACCACGTACGCCTTGATTGTGCAGCCCCGCCATTCCTGCGCTCAGGCCGTAAGCTAACTCCGTCATTTCAACAACGCCATTTTCGCGGCAGGGGTTCGTGAGGTCCTGTTCGCGCGTGGCAGTTCTTTCTCTTCAGATATCTCTGCTCATAGACGCATTCCTCGTTGCTCGGGCGTCCATCGTGCCAAATTGATCTGCGCCACCCCCAGTCCCAGGCCCCTCACCCACTTCGCACAGGTATCCAGCGTGCTCCAGGTCTTGATGGCACCGGCCGTAGTGGTGGCCGTCACCGTGTCATTGGGCGTGTCGGCTTCCACGTGAAAGCGGCTGCCATCGGCGATGATGCGCAGCTTCCGCACCGCTCCTGCCTCGATCAATGCTCGCAGGGTCTTCTCATTCATCGCCAGCCTCCGGGAAGAGCGCGTGCTGTTCGGGGATGGAAATGCCATTGGCCTCGCAGTGCTTGCGGATCAGCACCTCGATGAGATTGGCGATGGAGCGATGATCCCGCTGCGCCGCGATGCGCGCTGCTTCCTTCAGGCGCGGGTCGATGCGCAGGTTGAGTGTGGCGGTCTTGGAGGGGGACATGGGGGTATTTCCAGAGGCTTGATGTGAAGACATTGTAACGCAGATGCCTATCGCTTCAAGCTTGTGCTTGGCTCAAAATACCCTTATCTGAACCTTACCTGTGTGTTGGGGAATCCTTGCCGTTATCTTGCTGTTCCAAGACTTGGGTTTTTCGGGCCATCAATCAATTGTGAAAAGTGGAGTATTGAAACGCGGCGCGATGGCCTCCGTTGGTCTGGTGAGTTTCCTTGTGGGAAAGATCGGAATTTGGCTCCTGCAGCGGCAAATTCTGCATGTTTTTCTCAATAGGAAATCTTGACCTTAACTTGAGGTTTTGGGTGGCTCCAAGACTTGGGTTTTGCCAGCATTGATCAGCGAGGCGTTTCTTCGATTGTCCGAGGCGCCGCATTTTTCGTTCGCGACCAGCTATATCGGGCACAAAATAGAAAGCCGCTCCTGGCTCCAGTCCGTAACGCTACAATTGCGGTAGGAGGGAGCCAGGAACGGCTGTGGGTGCAAAGTAATGTCGGCTTGAGAGGATGTCAATCAGGGGTGCTTGGCCTGTCCTGACGGCGATGAGTGGTTGGATCAATACCCAAGCCTTGCTGTCTACGTCTTGACCGCGAATGTTGAAGATCCTTGCTTCACGTGCTTATTCAGGTTGCGATCTGCGTCGACAGCGTATGCAGTTTTTTGCATGAATTTCCCGCACGCATTCAGCTCGTCGCGACTTTTTGAATCCTTGTGGTTAACTTGAGGTTCCGTGACTTGGGTTTTCACCGCATCAATGATTTGTCACTTACGCAGTGCTTCTACCTTGCGCATCAACTCGTCCAGCTTGCCGGTCGTTTCAGCAGCGCGGCCAGCTGATTGTGGGACTTGATCTGATTCTCTCAGTACAATTTCCTTTCTCCCACCTTGTACCTTATCTGTACCTTCCTCGACTTGGGTTTTTCGCGGTCTACCGCCCTTGGCGCCATTGATCCGGGATTGCTGTTTGCCTTCCTCGGTCTTCGGGCCGGTGGAAAGGCCGCCGTGGAATTTGCAACGGCCGCCTCGGTAAATTGCTTTCTGCCGGCACGGTTCCCCATTTTTCTTCGTCGCGTCGCAGTAATCACGTCGAACGTAATCATCCCGAGTGGACCTCCGTGTTTCAGGCTTCTGGGGCTCAGGCTCAGGTGCTTTCTGGTAAGGATTCGGCTTGCGATAGATGTACATGCTGGATATCTCCTGGAGTGGCGGTGATGGCTATAGGCAAAATTGCAGGTCTGCAGACGTAATAGTCCTTTGTGCAAGCCAGACCAAGATTCCTATTGGATAGGTCAGGGTATTTGCCTAGCTGTGTAACTGGGTTTCTGGGTTACTGTGCGGTTTGCTTGCCGTGTACTTTGATTTCGACGCAGCCCTTTAAACTCGTGCTGTGCAGCGATTTCCTTATGTCTGCCTCTTATGTCGCCACAATGCCGAATTTATTTCACAACAATGCTTGTGTTGTGTCGGCCTAATGCCCGCCATTGGAGCCACTAATCCTTGGTCGTTAGTTGGCTTCAGGACTCTTAGATCATTTACCTTGATGTACTCGGATCCTTTTGAATCTGACGCAAGTTCAATGCTGCCAGTGAATACCAATGCCGAAAATATTGACGGTAACCTCCGATAAACTGATCCCCACACGTCTTCGTTCCGGCACACATCCTTCCTCCAGAACTTTCTAAATTTCGATCGATCTTTCGGATAGAAGTAGCCCTTGTGACCACATTTGGTTTTTCGATCTCCCCTTTGCGGTCTTGTCGAGACATTGAACCACGCGATGTATTCCAGGTCCGACACTCGGTCTGTCAGAACTATTGCAAGGGTGCCATTTCTCGTCGTTCTGAACGTGTCATAAAACAATCTAGGAAATTGCGCCCCTGCGATTGCCTGTGTAGTGACAGAGCAGGCATTCAGATGGGGTGGAAAGCGCTGGTCATGAACTGTCTTAGGGGCGGCAGCGGCGATAGTCGCTTGATTTGCTTTCCAGGCTGCAGGAATTAGCACGCCGCCATTTGTGTTTTCTTCCACCCATTCATCTATGGTTTGGTCGTAAGAGCGGTTCTCGATATTGGCCCGCGACTCAGGGCTTAGCTCTTGCAACATGCACCTCCGCCGTGTTCTGAAACTCCGGGAACTGGTCGCGGAATTCGAGAAGCGTCGAGAGCTTGTACTTGGCGCTGCGGCCCATCTTGATGAACTTGGGTGCGGGGCGGCCGAACAGCACGCCGGTGTAGCGGGATTGCTTCAGCGTGGCACTGGTCGAGTCGAGGACTTTTGCGGCCTCGACATCGTTCAGAAGGGGGTCAAAGGAATCGGAAATTCGGGGTGATTGGTGGTCGTTCATGGAAGTTCTCCGTCAATGAGTTGGCGGATCGAATCCTATGAACCAGGGGCAACGCTTTCGTGGGAAACATTACTTAGAGGTCGGAGAGCGGGGATTCCAGGTCTGAGTAGCGCTTCCAGATCGCCTTTGCGGCTTCGTAGGAAAGAGGGCGTCGGAACGTGGTCGAGTAAATGTCGGCGACGACATCCGCACCACTGACCTCACTGCTTTCATCGTTTCGGGTTGGGGGTATTCCGGCCAATTCCAGATGGAGAATTGCCATGGCAATGTGCAGGTCGCGTCCCCAGTGGCTGTAGCGGGACTTGCCGTGCTGCCGGGGCCGTTGAATAGCGCCAGCGGAGACTTGTTGCTCCCACAAGCACAGTGGCTCTGGGGCGCGGAAATAGGAATCAGTATTGATCCATTCCAGGAGTTGGATAGTGGCATCGAAGGCTTCGCGCTCTGTCTTTGCGCTATCCAGTAGCTTTGCGAGGCAGAAATCCCAACTGTCTCGATACTCGCCCAATCCGAAAGGGTCGTCAGGGCCGGCGAGTTTTTCAACCCACAGGTTCATGCATGCCATTTCCCCGAGCTTGAACCACTTTAGCTGGCCAGTCTCCTGATCTTCGCCGCTGAGGGACTCCGCATTGCTCAGGAGGTAGTTTCGAATTGACGGCCGAACTTGTTCCAGCAAATCAGCTCGATTGATCAGCACAAACCAGCCTGGCAGTTCTTCGTTATCTGCCCCGGCCATGTGCCCATCAGCCAGCGCGTCCCAGAATTCCTTTTCATCCACGCGGGCTTTGACGGCCTTGGGATCAACGCATTTCCAGTTTCCTGCCATGAACCAATCGTCATCAGCTTCGTGTGGATTGAACCGCTTCGAATACAGCAACAGCGTCTGAGATTTCTTCAGAGGCATACAAGGCTCGTGTTTTGAGATCGGGGACGGCAAGAGAGTACCAACTTAGCGATGAAATCACAGGTTGTAGAGCGTGGAATTTCGGGCTGGCAGGGTGCTGGGAGTGAGGAGGTTTGGACTTAATCTGGACTTAAATTTTTTTGAGCCCAAAACAAAAAGGGCCTACGTTGCCGTAAGCCCTTGATTTGTATGGTAGCTATGCGTGGATTTGAACCACGGACATCAGCATTATGAATGCTGCGCTCTAACCAGCTGAGCTACATAGCCATTGATCTGTGCGGCCGGTCTGACATCCCGATCCGTTTTGAGGCTGCGAATTCTGGCCACTCGCGCTTTTCTTGTCAAGCCTGCGCGGCGTCAGACATTGAAGCGGAAATGCACCACATCGCCGTCGTGCACGATGTATTCCTTGCCTTCCAGACGCCACTTGCCGGCGTCCTTCGCGCCCTGTTCGCCCTTGTACTGAATGAAGTCGGCATAGGCGATGACTTCGGCGCGGATGAAGCCCTTCTCGAAGTCGGTGTGGATGACGCCGGCGGCCTGGGGCGCAGTGGCACCCTGCTTGATGGTCCAGGCGCGCACTTCCTTCACGCCGGCGGTGAAGTAGGTCTGCAAGCCCAGCAGCGCGTAGCCGGCGCGGATCACGCGGTCGAGGCCGGGCTCTGCCATGCCCAGGTCCTGCAGGAATTCCAGCTTTTCGGCATCGTCCAGCTCGGCGATCTCGGATTCGAGCTTGTTGCAGATCGGCACCACGGAGGCGCCCTCGGCAGCGGCGATCTCGCGCACGCGGTCCAGATGCGGGTTGTTCTCGAAACCGCTCTCGTCCACGTTGGCGATGTACATGGTGGGCTTCACTGTCAGCAGGTGCAGGCCGTACAGGTCGGCCAGCTCTTCCTTGCCCAGGTTCAGCATGCGCACCGGCAGCGCCTGGTCCAGGTGGGCGCGGACCCGCTCGAACAGCGCGACCTGGCGCACCGCATCCTTGTCACCGCCCTTGGCGATGCGGGCGATGCGCGTGATGCCCTTCTCCACGGTTTCCAGGTCGGCCAGGGCCAGTTCCGTGTTGATGACTTCGATGTCTGCAGCCGGGTCGATGCGATCCGCCACGTGGATCACATTGGTGTCCTCGAAGCAGCGCACCACGTGGGCGATGGCGTCGGTTTCACGGATATTGGCCAGGAACTGGTTACCGAGGCCCTCGCCCTTGGATGCACCAGCCACCAGGCCGGCGATGTCCACGAATTCCATGGTGGTGGGGATCACGCGCTGGGGCTGCACGATGGCGGCCAGGGCGTCGAGCCGTGGGTCCGGCATGGGCACCAGGCCGGAGTTGGGCTCGATGGTGCAGAAGGGGAAGTTCTCCGCCGCGATGCCCGCCTTGGTGAGTGCATTGAACAAGGTCGACTTGCCCACGTT
>JACCEA010154524.1_pt1 | contig 25236 bp, 17 predicted proteins | sample 7449851 | NCBI WGS metagenome assembly JACCEA01 (sample SAMN15323453, study PRJNA562643) | freshwater metagenome | isolation source: river surface water | place: USA:Blue River Watershed | collected 2017-08-18 | reverse complement strand
TACAATCCGATAGCAGACCCATGATCATTGGACGTCCAAACATCTTTTTTGATTTGATCCTTGTTCTTGGCAATGATTCCATTTGCGGCCTTCACTATCGTTTGGGTGCTTCGGTAATTTTGCTCAAGTTTATAAAGTGCGTAATCTGGATAGTCCCTTCTAAAATTCAAAATGTTTTGAATATTCGCTCCTCGGAATGAATAGATGCTTTGCGCATCATCGCCCACCACACATACATTTTCATGCATTTTACCCAACTGCTTCACAATTAAATATTGACTAAAGTTGGTATCTTGATACTCATCCACCAAGATGTATTGAAACTTGTGTTGGTACTTTAAAAGTAAATCCGGATTGTCCCGAAAAAGTATGTTTGTTTTAAAAAGCAAATCATCAAAATCCATGGCACTTGAGTTGAACAACTTCTGGTTGTATCGCTCGTATATATCCACCATTTTGGTCTTTCCACTCATTTGATCTTCATTGATCAGGTCGATATCATTGCGGTAATCCTCAGGTCCAATCAAATTGTTCTTGCAAGATGAAATGCGGCTGAGCACATTGCCTGGCTTATAAATTTTATCGTCCAAACCCAATTCCTTCAGCACATCCTTGATCAAAGACTTGGCATCATTGGTGTCATAAATGGTGAAATTCCGAGAGTAGTTGATGCGCTCTGCCTCCGTTCGTAAGATGCGTGCAAAAATCGAGTGAAATGTACCCATCCAAATGTTGCGCGCATCCGCCTCACCAACCAATGAACCAATACGATGCTTCATCTCTGCCGCCGCCTTGTTGGTAAAAGTCAATGATAATATCTGAAATGGGTCCACCCCATTTTGTATCAAATGCGCTATTCGATAAGCCAAAACGCGGGTCTTACCAGATCCCGCTCCAGCAATGACCATCAATGGGCCTTTGATGTGCGTAACAGCTGACCGCTGCGCATCATTTAATTCGTTCAAAAAAGACATCCCCACAAAAATAAACCCCACATCACCGAACGTTTAAAAAAGTTTTCCATTGTTGATATTTTGGATTGTCCCAAACAATCCTTGGTTGATTACCTCCAAACTTTTGTCATTCGGCTACCATCAAATCAAAGTAAATTAGCCCTCGGTGACCCAATGAAAGCTATTTTATGAACGATGTTATCCCAAAAACAAAAGCTGTAAAGCCTGCTATACTCGAACCTCATTTCGATTCCAATTTGGACTCTTTGGAAAGGAAGTTTCATCCCATGGTGGATGATTCCATTCCCTTTAGAAATATGTCCAGCGCTGAATCCAAGCGAAGAAGTATAAGGAAACTCATTCGCAAACTGAATGTAAAGCACAGCCTTCGCTATCAAAGAACTCCAGAAGACACTTACTGCAATGTATACTCATTTGATTACTGTTTTCACAACAAGGTTTACTTACCAACGGTGTGGTGGACGGATGAGTCCATTGCGAAATTAGAAAATGGTGAGGACGTAAAACCTGTCTTCAATGAAACAGTGATGCCCATTTATTCCAGTGCCATTCATGATTGGTTTTTGATATGGGGAGAATGCTATGGTTGGAAGAAAATGACCGACTTGACAGAAATTCAAAATCTAGTGAACGAAAATGGCGGTATTGGTATCATCTGCGCCAAAAGAAAAATTGTAGGACTCTCTGGTCACATTGTGCCCATCGTTCCAGAAACCGAAAAGAGAAAAGCGTTCCGTGAGGATGGAAAAGTTATTTATCCTTTACAGTCTCAAGCAGGGAAATTGAACTACAATTACTTTGCCCACATCCGCAGAGATTGGTGGAACCACGCTCGTTATTCTTCGCACGTTTTTTATTATCACGCATAATTTATTATCCATCACATTTCACATAACAACTGCACAATATGAAACATAACCCAATTAGAAAATATTACTGGGGCATTGGGTTAGAAAACGAAACCTATCTCCAATTCGAAGAGTCCCTGATTGTATCCGGTCAATTTATCCAAGAGAAAATGGGTAGAGAGCGCTACAGCATTGATTATCTCAAGTGCTATCGCGAAGGAACATTGGAAACCTTGCTGAAAACGGCATTCGATGCATCAAGAAATTACTTGGTGAGTCAAATGATGAACAGTCACTCTTTGGAAAAGCTGGACATCCACTTTCAGCACAAGACCATACAATCTGCCCCTCCCTTACAAGACAATCCTGATTACGCTGGAAAATCAATATTGGAGCTGTTCTTAGAAAAACAACCTTACCAGATTCAAACCATGTTCACCCAAAAAAACAACCCGATGGGTTGTATCATTTTTGACGGAGACACCATTGAATTTGTAACCAAATATTTCGAAAATCGGACGGTGCAGGAGGCCTGCAACGAAATGCGTATCAATAAAAAAATATTTTTAGAACGCCTTAACGACACCAAGATCTTACCCGGACCATTGACATTTCCTGAATACAACATCGGGATCAACATGTTCATGTCCAATCAAAAAAATCTTGTTCTATTCAACAACGGAACCTTGCACTTCCATTTCACACTGCCCACCTTAACGGAAGATAGTCGTATTGTTGATTATGATGGATTTGACAATGCCCACAACAATGCCATTTATTTGCTTCAATGGTTTGAGCCTTTATTCATCGCAACACTTGGAAGTCCTGACATCATGGCCATCATCAGCAACAAGCATGGGATGAAAGAAAAGTTTGCGGGTGGATCTATGAGAAATGCCATGTCCCGATATACCGGAGTGGGTACCTACCACAAGTCCATGGCCAAAGGGAAAATATTGACTTATCCTGTGGAAGAATTCCGAAAACTTTTAAAATTTTCGAAAGAGGAAAATGTGTGGTGGCGCGATCAAGTTGAAAGTGAATTATCCTACGAATTGCTCACTGATCTAGGACTGGATTTCAACCGCGAGAAATTGTACCAAAGTGGTTTTGAATTTAGAAGTTTTGACGAATTCCCCGCCTCTTATTTACCTGCTGTTCTTCATTCCATTGTATTGATTTGCGAACATTCCAAAGTCTTTGAAGATGTTCAATGGGCGCACGATAGCAAAGTATGGAATAACCTTGTCTTCCGTGCTTTGACGGAAGGATTTGGCACCATGATAAATGCTGATGAAAAACTAGAAATTCTAAAGAACATTCAAATACTAAATGGCGGCGTGAATGAATTGCCCATTGAATGGAATGCATTTGAGAAATTGGACGCATTTTTCTTTGCCATTCTGGACAAACTATTTCACCTTTATCAAGACGACAATCAATATTTAGATCCTCTGATGGGAATGAAAATGGAAACAGCACCGCATTGGGACAATTTCAACCTACACCAACAAGAGCAACATTTGAAGCAGTTAGAAGAGGTGAATGAGAATTGAATTTCGTATTTTTGATTAGATGAAAAATATCGATCAATTGAGTATTGAAAAAGCATTTCAGCTTTTTGAAACTGGTGATATTTCAAAAATTGAAGTTGGTACAACCAAGGGCCTACAGCAAATTCACTTGTATTTGTTCGGTGGTTTGTATGAATTCGCAGGGAATATACGAACCAACAACATTTCGAAAGGAGGCTTCCGTTTTGCCACCGCTCTCTACCTTATGGAGGCACTAAACAAAATTGAGCAAATGCCGGAGAACACATTGGATGAAATTATCTCGAAATATGTTGAGATGAATATCGCCCATCCATTCCTAGAAGGTAATGGTCGTTCGATGCGAATTTGGCTCGATCTAATTTTAAAAAAGAACCTATCCGTAGTCATTGATTGGCAAAAAATTGATAAAGTCGCTTATCTCCAGGCGATGGAAAGAAGTCCAATCAATAGTCTTGAATTAAAAACGCTCGTTCAATCTTTCTTGACCCACGACATCGAAAATAGAGAAATAATATTTAAAGGAATAGAGCAATCGTATTACTATGAGGGTTACAGGAAAGAGGATTAATCCTCACCCCTTCAACTTCTCATTCTGCTTGTGCCTCTCCGAATCTCGATTTGTCTTCTTGGCCAAATTTTTCGCCAAAGCTTGTGTAAGATCTACTCCCGTCTGATTGGCTAAACAAATCAACACAAATAAAACATCCGCCATCTCATCTCCCAAATCTTTCGATTTGTCACTTTCCTTTTCACTCTGCTCACCGTAGCGTCTAGCAATGATTCTAGCAACCTCTCCAACCTCTTCAGAGAGCATGGCCATATTCGTTAACTCATTGAAGTAACGAACCCCATGCTCCTTGATCCAATTATCTACATCTTGTTGCGCCTGCTCTAGTGTCATTACTTACTCAAGTATAAATTTCGCTCTGAATAAATCTGTCTGAAAAAAGGATCTTTCAAATCTTTGATAAATCGAATTCCTTCTCCTGTTGATTTCATCTCAGGTCCAAGTTCTTTGGTTACTTCAGGAAATTTCTCATAACTGAAAACAGGGATTTTAATCGCATATCCACTTCGCTTGGGTTGGAAATTAAAGTCCTTCACTTTCTTCGCACCCAACATCACCTTGGTGGCATAATTCACATATGGCTCATCGTATGCTTTGGCAATGAAAGGCACAGTGCGGGATGCACGGGGATTGGCCTCGATGATATACACAACGTCATCTTTAATAGCAAACTGAATATTAATCAATCCGACAGTACCCAGAGCTTTGGCAATTTTCTTGGTGTGCTCTTCGATTTGGGTCATCACAAAGTCGCCCAAATTGTAAGGTGGCAACACTGCATACGAATCTCCAGAATGTATTCCTGCAGGCTCAATGTGCTGCATAATCCCAATGATATAGGCATCTTCTCCGTCGCAGATAGCATCTGCTTCAGCTTCAGTTGCTCCTTCTAGGAAATGATCCAACAAGATTTGATTATCTGGCATGTCGCGCAAAATATTCACCACATGTTGCTCCAACTCTTGCTCGTTGATTACAATCTTCATCTTTTGACCACCCAAGACATATGAAGGGCGAACCAAAAGCGGGAAGCCCAAATCACGACTCAACTCAATAGCCTGTTCCGCGTTCTCTACTACGCCAAATTTTGGATAAGGTATATTCTGTTCTTTCAACAAATTGGAGAAACGACCACGGTCCTCCGCCAAATCCAATGAATCAAAAGAAGTCCCGATAATCTTGATGCCGTATCGATCTAACTTGGCTGCCAACTTCAAAGCTGTTTGACCGCCCAACTGAACGATCACTCCTTCTGGCTTCTCATGTCGGATGATATCGTAGATGTGCTCCCAAAATACAGGCTCAAAATACAACTTATCTGCGGTGTCAAAATCAGTCGAAACTGTTTCCGGATTGCAATTGATCATGATGGTCTCGTAACCACATTCTTTTGCTGCCAAAACCCCATGAACACAACTGTAGTCAAACTCAATGCCTTGACCAATGCGATTAGGGCCACTTCCCAAAACAACTATCTTCTTCTTGTCGCTTACCACACTTTCATTCTCCATTTCAAATGTCGAATAATAATATGGAGTTTGTGCTTCAAATTCCGCAGCGCAAGTATCTACCAATTTGTAAACGCGTTGAATACCCAACTCATCGCGCTTCGTATACACCTCACTCTCTAAGCAGCGGAGCAAATGGGCCACTTGGCGATCTGCATATCCCTTCTGCTTGGCTTCAAATAACAAATCCGCTGGGATGGATTGCAAACTATGCTTCTCCATCTTTCTTTCCAACTGAATCAATTCTTCAATTTGTTTTAAAAACCAAATATCAATTCTGGTCTTCTCGCAAATGGTCTTGAAAGGAATTCCCAATTTGATCGCATCATAAATATGAAAAATTCGATTCCAACTGGGATGCTCCAATGAATGCAATATCTGATCTTGGTCCCTCAACTCTTTGCCATCCGCACCCAATCCGTTTCTATTGATCTCAAGCGACTGACAAGCCTTCTGAAGGGCCTCTTGAAAGCTTCGACCAATTCCCATTACCTCACCAACCGATTTCATTTGCAACCCCAACTCACGGTTACTACCCGGGAATTTATCAAAATTCCATCGCGGGATTTTTACAATGACATAATCCAAAGTAGGTTCGAAGAATGCTGAGGTCGACTTGGTGATTTGATTTTTCAATTCATCCAAATGATACCCAATGGCCAACTTCGAAGCGATTTTTGCGATAGGATATCCCGTTGCCTTAGAAGCCAAAGCCGATGAGCGAGAAACGCGAGGGTTGATTTCAATAGCAATAATATTCTCTTGGTCATCAGGACTAACCGCAAACTGAACATTACATCCCCCCGCAAAATTTCCGATAGCACGCATCATATTGATGGACATATCGCGCATCTTTTGGTAGGTGGTATCACTTAATGTCATTGCAGGAGCCACGGTAATACTGTCACCTGTATGAATACCAATGGGATCAAAATTTTCAATACTACATATGATGGTTACATTGTCATTGGCATCGCGAAGCAACTCCAACTCAAATTCCTTCCACCCCATTAAAGCCTTATCAATCATGACCTCATGTATGGGGGACAAATGCAAACCTCTTTGTAACAATTTGTCGTAATCCGCTTGATTGTGAACCAAAGCGGCACCTGATCCACCTAACGTATATGAAGGACGAATGCAAAGAGGAAAACCAAACTTTTGGGCAATTTCCTTACCCTCTAAAAACGATTTGGCCGTTGCTTGAGGTGCCATCGGAACACCGATCTCATTCATCAAATTTCGGAATGCTTCGCGATTCTCCGTGATTTCTATGGCTGCAGTATCAACACCCACCATTCTAACACCATGTTCTTTCCACATCCCCATCTCCTCACACTGAATAGCAAGATTCAATGCTGTTTGACCTCCCATTGTAGGCAGAACTGCATCGATTTTGTGGTTATTTAAAATGGTTTCGATACTCGCCGGCTCCAAAGGCAACAGATAAACGTTATCGGCCACAACTCTATCTGTCATGATGGTGGCTGGGTTGCTATTGATCAACGTAACCTCAATGCCTTCCTCACGCAATGAGCGTGCAGCTTGGCTTCCGCTATAATCAAATTCACATGCTTGTCCTATAACGATGGGTCCAGAACCAATGATGAGGACCGACTGAATGCTTTTGTCTTTGGGCATTTTTTTTTTATCTCGCTCCGTCACCAGAGCAAGGAAATCCTTCTAAACTGAAATAAGTGTGTGGCAAAAATAAGATGATAATTCAGGGAAGACAAATTTAATATTTCAACAAGTTATCCCATTATTCCCAAACAACCGCCTCAACCCTGCGATTGGCAATACGGTCAGCCTCTGTCATCTCTGGCTGTACCTTTGGAAAAAAATTTCCCATCCCCTTGAATCTTAATCGAGTTGGCTCAATGCCGTTTTGAATCAAATAATCATATACCGCTCTAGCTCTAGCCTCCGATAGATTAGATAGTCCAGTATCATTGTCTTGGCCATCTCCGGGAAAGGGTTGGCAACAAATGTGTCCCTGCAACTCGATTTTCAAATCACGGTTTCCTTTTAACGTTGCCAAAAGTAATTGCAATGGTTCTGAAGACTCTGGAAGAAAAACATGTCTTCCTGGTTGAAAATTAACTCCCTTCAACTCCACTCTTCCATTCTCTTCTATTTCCTCTTTCCAAGTCTCTGGAATTGGCTCCTTGAAAACCTCGTATGTCATAACCACATCAACACGCCTGTTATAAGGATCGCCATTTGACTTTTCTGTGATACAAGGCAATTCACCTCCTCCCAAAACCTCAATGGGAAAGTCTTGATCGACAACTCCCAATCTTACAAGATTAAAAGCAATAAATCTTGCACGCTGCTCCGATAAAATTTGATTGTATGCATCGTCGCCCTCGCAATCCGCAAACCCCAATACCTTTATATGCTTGATGCGCCCATTCATCCAACCATCATCCTGATCGGTAAAATTTAATGCTACATCCGCACGAACTCGATCGGAAACATCCGTATCGAAATAAAAATGGTGTGTAATAACATGGACATCTTGACCACTAACTTGACCAAAAACAAATAAAAATGCAAAGGCCGCAAAAGATGTGTGAATTGCCATATTTCTTCTTTTCATAGTCTTGACGAAAGAACGACCGTTTTTTGAATTTCTTGTCTATTGATGGTTTATTTTTTTCGGTACCTTTACCTCATGCGAAAATATATTTTTCCTTTTCTACTGATTATCCTTTCTGCAGCATGTCAATCCAACAGCTCTCAAAAACACATTGAGCAAGTGGATTCTTTGCGCTTTTCTTTTTTAGCGCAAGAAAACTGGGTATTTCATCCTGTTTTTGATTCACTTCAATTTTGGCACAACCAATGGATGATGCAGCAAAACACTTGGAGTACTGTTTTGGACTCCTCACAACAACAGCAATTAAAAACTGAATTCCCAAATTACTTTGCGCTAGGAGAAAAGATGAATCTACTTATCGAGCAGCATCAAACGTTAAAGACCATTTATGAAGTGGATGTTGCTAATCTATCGAGTCTGCATGCCGCTATTGAAAACGGTGCATCGCAAGATGCGGATGGAAATCCAATTGACACTCAATATTGGGAGGAATCCATTGCCCGACAATCACAGCACCAAGACAGCGTCATCAAAATCATTCAAGCTCAAATACAATCAGCCAATAGTTGGGTTGAGCAAACCAAATTGATGTATCCTTTGTTTCAAAACAAAATCAAAGGCAAAGAATAAACAATGAAGAATGTTTTAGTATTACTCGGTTTGCTTTTTTCTCTGCCTTTCATTGCACAGGTATCTGACAGAGAGATTGCGGATTATCATTTCAATCAAGGAAAATTTGCTGAAGCCAAATTGTATTATGAAAGATTGTACAATACAGATCAACGCGAAATTATTTATCCGAACTACCTCAAATGCCTTACGCAATTGAAAGATTGGGAAACCGCGGAAGAAATCGTCAAAAAAAGAGCCAAGCAAAAATCAAACGATGGTATTGCATACGTTCAATGGGGCGCCCTTTATTTGGAACAAAACAGAAACAATGAGGCCGCTGAACAATTTGAAACTGCCATCGAAAAAGTTGACCCATCAAGGGCTTTCATTATTCGATTGGCCAATGAGTTCAATACACTCCAACAATACGAATGGGCAATCAAATGCTATGAAAAAGGCAAGAAAAAAGGGAAAGATGGCTATCTGTACAATTATGAAATAGCTTCAACCAAAGGATCCCTAGGCGATTTACAAGGAATGATCGATGCATTTATTGTGTTGCTGTTGGAAGAACCACATTACTTAAGTACAGTTGAAACACTAATCGCACGATTAATCAAATTCGAAGACAACTTGGAACAAAGCAAGATGCTTCGCACATCTTTGCTCAAAGCCATTCAGACCAACCCTGACAACGCCGTATTAAGTGAGTTTATGATCTGGTATTATCTCCAAACCAAAAACTATGATGGCGCTATGCAACAGTCCATCGGATTGGACAAAAGACTCAAGGAAAATGGAATGAGAATCATGGAGATGGCACAAGTTGCCGTTGATGATGATGCCTATGATGTCGCAGCTATGGGATTTCAATATGTCATCAGTAAAGGGCCGGCTTCTCCCTACTATTACACTGCTCACATCGCTGAATTAAATGCACGTCTGAAGAAATTTGCATCTGTCAACACCAATTTAAACGATTGGAAACTATTGGAGAAAAATTTTCAATCTACAATGGAATTGGTGCCTCACAATGACGACGCCTATGCCTTGATCGATCGATTTATTCAACTCAAAGGCTATCACTTGCAGCACCCTGATAGCATTCGTTACTATATTCAAAAGGACATCGATTTCTTACAAAACGAAATCAATACAGGTGGCTATTCCAATAAAACAAAGGCTAAACTCAAATTACTCTTGGGCGATTTACTCTTGGCCCAAAATGCGATTTGGGAATCATCCTTGTTGTTTTCTCAAGTTGAACTAGATTACAAAGAAGATATTATCGGCAATGAAGCCCGCTTCAAAAACGCTAAAGTTAGTTTTTATAATGGAGATTTTGGTTGGTCACAATCACAACTTGAAGCGCTGAAAGGTTCAACATCTAAGCTTTTGGCCAATGATGCAATCGACCTTTCGCTGCTGATTACAGAGAATATTCAAGATAGCATTCAAGAGCCCTTACAAATGTATGCCCGTGCAGAATTGTATAGCGTTCAACAGCTTGATGAGCTTGCAATTTCGAGTTTGGATTCTATTTCAGCTTCTTTTCCTGGTCATCCTTTGATAGACGAAGCGCTGTATTTAAAAGCATTGATGGCATGGGAAAATCAGGATTGGACCAAATGCGAGAAGATTCTCCTCGAGATAGTCGAATTCCATTTTACTGAAATAAAATACGACGACGCCATTTGGAAGTTAGGTCAATTGAATGAGAAGTATTTAAACAACCCCGAGAAGGCTATGGCCTACTATGAGAAAATATTGACTGAACAGCCCGGTAGCTTGTATGTCACAGAAGCCCGAAAATGTTATCGCCGATTAAGAGGAGATGATCAACCTTAAAAAAATAACAGTATAAAAAAAGGGCTCCATATGGAGCCCTTTTTCGTTATTCAATATTTGTTTATCCACTGCACATTTCACAAGCATCTGGATTGTCCAATGAACATGCAATCGTTGCTTGCTCAACTGCCACCTGCTCTGCAGTTTTTGAATCTACCATTGCAGGAGCTGCTGCGATGGCAGCTGGCGCCTCTTGGTATTTCTTATCTACAGTAAACTTGATAGCATCTGTTGCAGCCTTAGTGCGCAAATAATACATACCCGTCTTCAATCCTTGCTCCCAAGCATAGAAGTGCATTGACGTCAATTTACCCAAGTTCGCATTCTCCATGAAAATATTCAAAGATTGGCTTTGACAGATAAACGCGCCACGCTCGGCAGACATATCGATGATTGCCTTTTGAGACAATTCCCATGCCGTCTTGTACAATGCTTTCAAGTTATCTGGAACCTCAGCAATGTTCTGCACTGAACCATTGTTGGCAATCAACTTGTTCTTCACATCTTCATTCCAAACACCTAAGCTCACCAAGTCTTTTAGCAAATGTTTGTTTACAATAATATATTCACCTGCCAAAACACGACGCGTGTAAATGTTAGATGTATATGGCTCGAAACATTCATTGTTACCTAAAATTTGAGCTGTAGATGCAGTTGGCATTGGCGCCATCAACAATGAGTTTCTCATTCCAAACTCCTTGATCTCATCTTTCAACAAGTCCCACTCCCAACGATTGCTTGGTGTAACTCCCCATAGATCAAACTGCAATTTACCTTGTGATGCTGGAGAACCGGGGAAGGTCTCGTAAGCACCATCACGCTTGGCCAAATCTTTAGATGCCGTACATGCTGCATAATAAATTGTTTCAAAAATCTCCTTATTCAATTGACGCGCTTCAGGGCTATCAAATGGGAAACGCATAAGAATGAACGCATCAGCCAAACCTTGAACACCTATTCCAATTGGACGATGGCGCATATTTGACTTTCTGGTCTCAGGAACGGGGTAATAGTTCGCGTCAATGATTTTGTTCAAATTCACCGTCAATTGGTAAGAAACCTCAAACAATCTTTGGTGGTCAAATTGACGATCCTTTACATATTTGGGAAGCGCAATTGAACCCAAGTTACAAACCGCAATCTCATCCGGTGCTGTATACTCAATGATTTCAGTACACAAGTTGGAAGACTTGATGGTTCCCAAATTCTGCTGATTACTTTTTCCGTTAGCCGCATCCTTGTATAACATATAAGGCGTTCCCGTCTCAATTTGAGACTCCACAATTTTGTACCACAAATCTTGTGCACTAATGGTCTTGCGACCACGGCCTTCTGACTCATAACGTGTGTACAATGCTTCAAACTCTGCACCCCATACATCCGACAAACCTGGACATTCGTTAGGACACATCAAGGTCCACTGACCATTGTCTTTTACTCTTTGCATGAACAAATCTGGAATCCAAAGTGCGTAGAACAAATCTCTTGCTCTGGCTTCTTCCTTTCCGTGATTCTTCTTTAATTCTAGAAAATCATAAACATCTGCATGCCAAGGCTCCAAATAGATAGCAAAAGAACCTTTTCTTTTACCACCACCTTGGTCAACATAACGCGCGGTATCATTGAAAACACGCAACATTGGAACAATACCATTGCTGGTTCCATTTGTTCCTTTGATGTAGGCACCCTTGGCGCGGATATTATGAATGCTTAAACCTATACCACCTGCACTTTGTGAAATCAAAGCTGTTTGCTTCAAAGTATCGTAAATACCATTGATGCTATCATCTTTCATTTGCAACAAGAAGCAAGAAGACATTTGTGGCTTTGGCGTTCCGGCATTGAACAATGTTGGTGTTGCATGTGTAAACCAACCTTCACTGATCATGTTGTAGGTCTTGATTACCTCATTCAAATCTGCTTTGTGAATACCCACAGCAACACGCATAAACAAATGTTGTGGACGTTCCGCAACCTTACCATTGGTTTTTAACAAGTAGCTACGCTCCAATGTTTTGAAACCAAAGTAATCAAATGAAAAATCGCGATCGTAAATGATGGTACTATCCAACAACGGCGCATTCTCTTGAACCACCTTGTATACGTCATCAGCAATCATACCTGCGTTCTGTCCAGTTTTTGGATCTACATAGGTAAACAAATCATGAATGGTTTGAGAAAATGATTTCTTGGTATTCTTGTGCAAATTGCTCACAGCAATGCGTGAAGCCAATTGTGCATAATCCGGATGAGTTGCTGCGTTGGTCGCTGCAATCTCCGCCGCCAAGTTATCCAATTCTACTGTTGTTACTCCATCATAAACTCCTTCAATTACCTTCATGGCAATCTTCACTGAGTCAACACTTGGATTCAAACCATAACACATTTTAGAAATACGCGCCGTGATCTTATCAAATTTCACTGACTCCTTTCTACCGTCTCTTTTAACTACAAACATTGTCTATTGTATTATAATATCAAATATATCTTTTCTTAAAAATCTGCATCCAAGGTAAATGACTGGCTCTCCTTACCTGACATAACCCCCGCCTTCTGATACTCTCCAACGCGCTTCTCAAAGAAGTTCGTTTTACCTTGAAGAGAAATCATTTCCATAAAATCAAAAGGATTGGAAACATTGTACACCTTTTCATTGCCCAACTCAACCAACAAACGATCCGCAACGAACTCAATGTATTGAGCCATCAAATCGCTATTCATACCAATCAACTTAACGGGCAAAGCTTCAATGATAAATTCTTTCTCAATCTCCACAGCATTTGTGATGATATCCTGAATGCGCTGCTTGGATAGTTTATTTACAATGTGATTGTTGTACAACAAACAAGCAAAATCACAATGCAAACCTTCATCACGGCTGATCAACTCGTTACTAAAACTCAGACCGGGCATCAAACCTCTTTTCTTCAACCAGAAAATACTACAGAAGCTACCGCTGAAGAAAATACCCTCTACTGCAGCAAAAGCGACCAAACGCTCGGCAAAATTCCCATTCTTGATCCAACGCAAAGCCCAATCCGCTTTCTTCTTCACGCAATCCAAAGTATCTACGGCCTTGAACAAGTAGTTTTTCTCGGCAGTATCCTTGATGTAGGTATCGATCAAAAGTGAATAGGTTTCAGAATGAATATTTTCCATCATGATTTGAAATCCGTAGAAAAATTTAGCTTCCGAATATTGAACTTCACGAACAAAATTCTCAGCTAGATTCTCATTTACAATACCATCACTGGCCGCAAAAAAAGCCAATACATGCTTCACAAAATGGCGCTCATCATCATTCAATTTTGAATTCCAATCGACCAAATCAGCCTCCAAATCTATCTCCTCAGCTGTCCAAAAATTGGCTTCTGATTTTTTATAAAAATGCCAAATGTCCTGATGTACAATCGGGAATATTACAAAGCGATCTGGATTTTCCTTCAATAAGGGCTCCTCGCTTACTCCTACAGGGCTTTGGCCTGTTAAAGATCCTTCAAATAGATTATGGCTCATGGTCAAAAAAATTGATTTATTGGCGAAGGAATTGGTTTTGTTTCCGAACGCGACTTCAAAATTGATTCATTTTAAAGTTAAATACAACGCAAAACAGTTAACAACTGAAAGGACTTTATTAACACCCCTACTTCACATTGAAAAAGTCCTAAAAATTGTTCAAAACATTCCCATTTTTTTTTTGGAATCATTCCTAAAAATTCAGTTGAGTGGGTGCACACTTTCTGACTAGATAATTTAACGATTCGTATATCGATTTCATTTACCTTTGCAGGACGCCGCAATAGCGGGCATTTTTTATTATTTGTTTATGATTAAAACCATTCAAAGCATCCTGAAGAAAATCGTTGGTGACAAAGCTCAAAACGATTTAAAAGCCATTCGTCCTATGGTGGATGCCGTACTAGAAGCAGAAAAAAAAATTGAGAATATTAGCATTGATGAATTGCGAAATTTGTCAAGCAGTCTTCGCGCTAAAATCCAAGAAGCGCTTTCTCCCATTCAAAGTGAAATAGACAAGATTAAAGAGCAGGCAGAGAATTTGCCCACCGAAGAATTGGAACAAAAGGAAATTCTTTTTGGTCAAGTTGATGAATTGGAGAAACAAAATCTTGCTATTCTAGAGTCGACACTTTTGGAAATTCTTCCCCAAGCCTTTGCTATTGTCAAGGAAACATCTAAGCGTTTCTCAAAAAATGAAACGTTGGAAGTTACGGCGTCTCAAATGGATAAAGACTTGGCTGCGCAAGGAAAAGATTTCGTTCATATCGATGGAGACAAAGCCATTTGGAATACCCAATGGAATGCTGCAGGATCAGAGATCAAATGGAACATGGTGCATTACGATGTACAATTGATTGGTGGTATCGCATTGCACTCTGGAAAAGTAGCCGAAATGGCTACTGGTGAAGGTAAAACTTTGGTAGCAACACTTCCTGTTTTCCTCAACGCGCTAGCAGGCAAAGGCGTGCATTTGGTAACCGTGAATGATTACTTGGCCAAACGTGACTCGGAATGGATGGGCCCTTTGTATCAATTCCATGGACTATCTGTGGATTGTATTGATCGCCACCAACCCAACAGCACTGCTCGCCGTCAGGCCTATTTGGCGGATATAACTTTTGGAACCAACAACGAGTTTGGCTTTGATTATTTGCGTGACAACATGGCCACGGAAAGTGCCCAGTTGGTTCAGCGCAAGCACCATTTTGCCATTGTCGATGAGGTGGATTCTGTATTGATTGATGAGGCAAGAACGCCTTTGATTATCTCAGGTCCAACTCCCAAAGGCGACCAACAAGAATTTGACAATTTAAAGCCTCGTGTCCAAGTATTGATCAATGCGCAGAAAACGGCATTCAACGAATTCTTAAACGAAGCCAAGAAAAAATTACAGCCTGCAACTGGCACGCCATCTAAATCTGAATTAGAAGAAGGTGGTCTTGCCTTGTTCCGCGCATACAGATCTTTCCCCAAAAACAAAGCATTGATTAAAATGCTAAGTGAAGAAGGGATGAAAGCTCTGTTGCTAAAGACAGAAGGATACTTTCTTCAAGACAACCAAAGAGAAATGCCCAAAGCCAATGAGGAGCTCTTCTTTGTAATCGAAGAAAAGAACAACCAAATTGAGTTGACAGACCGAGGCATTGCCCTTCTATCCAAGAACATGGAAGACGATCATTTCTTCGTCCTACCTGATTTAGGCAGTGAATTGGCCATTATTGAACAAACCGCCGTTGACGCTGAGGAAAAAACCCAGCGCATCGAAGCGTTACAGAGAGATTACGCGGTTAAAAGTGAGCGCATCCACACCATCAACCAGTTACTCAAAGCATACGCTTTGTTTGAAAAAGATGTGGATTACGTTGTCATGGAAAATAAAGTCAAAATCGTCGATGAGCAGACGGGCCGTATCATGGAAGGTCGTCGCTACTCAGATGGTTTGCACCAAGCGATTGAAGCCAAAGAGAATGTTCACGTAGAAGCTGCTACGCAAACCTACGCTACCATTACACTTCAAAATTATTTCCGCATGTACCACAAACTTGCGGGTATGACTGGAACCGCTGAAACGGAGGCTGGCGAATTTTGGAGTATCTATAAGTTAGATGTCATGGTTATTCCTACGCATCGCTCTATCCGAAGAAAGGATGAGCATGACAAGGTATACAAAACCAAGCGCGAAAAATACAATGCCATTATAGAAGAGGTGGCGCAATTGCAAGCTGAAGGACGTCCAGTATTGGTGGGAACCACCACAGTAGAAGTTTCTGAATTGCTTTCAAGAATGTTGAAGCAACGTAATATTCAACATCAGGTATTGAATGCCAAGCTTCACCAAAAAGAAGCGGAAATTGTCTCATTGGCAGGGCAAGCGGGAACCGTCACCATTGCCACGAACATGGCGGGTCGCGGAACGGATATCAAACTTGGAGAAGGAGTAAAGGACAAGGGTTTGGCCATTATTGGTACTGAAAGGCACGACTCTCGTCGCGTTGACCGACAGCTTAGAGGTCGCTCTGGACGTCAAGGTGATCCGGGATCTTCTCAATTCTACGTGTCATTAGAGGATGATTTGATGCGTTTATTCGGTTCTGATCGAATAGCAAAAATGATGGATAGATTGGGATTAGAGGAAGGTGAAGTGATTCAACACTCCATGATTACTTCGTCCATCGAAAGAGCGCAAAAGAAAGTAGAAGAAAACCACTTTGGCGTTCGTAAACGTCTTTTGGAATTTGATGACGTGATGAATGCGCAACGTGAAGTAATTTACAAGCGAAGAAAACACGCTCTATATGGTGAACGTCTTCAGTTAGACATTGACAACACCATGTTTGATCTTGCCGCGCAAGTTGTCGAAGCTTATCACGCTGCCAAATATTACGATGCATTTAAAATTGAATGCTTGAGATTATTTGGTATCGACACCCAGATTTCGGAAGAGCAATTCACCAAAGAACGCACAGATCAATTGTGTCATAGTCTCTATGAAGAAATTGCACAAGGATACAACCACCGAACGCAGTTATTGATTCAACAAGCACTGCCTGTGATTCAAAACATACATCAAAGCAACCAAGGGTTTCAAAACATTGCAATCCCTTTGAGCGATGGTCGCAAGAATCTACAAGTAGGTGTGAATATGGCCAAAGCCATAGAAACCCAAGGCCGTGAAATCATTGTCACATTAGAAAAGTCAATCACCCTTGCTATCATAGATTTGTACTGGAAAGAGCATTTGCGCGACATGGATGATTTGAGACACAATGTCCAATTTGCATCACATGAGCAGAAAGATCCCCTTTTGATTTACAAACTTGAAAGTTACAATTTGTTTAAAAACATTTTGGCAAAAATCAATGGTGAAATTATTCAGTTCTTGCTAACCTGTAAGATCTCTGATGGTGGAAATCCTACTGCACAGAAGCAACCTGCCCCTGCTCAACAGCCAAAAACTTCTACGACTAAGGCGGATGTTTTGAATACCGCAGAAAGAAATCAGCAACAGGCCGTTCAAGGAAGTACCCAAACAGCAGTTAAGTCTGAACCACTGCGTGTTGATCCAAAAATTGGTCGTAACGACGCTTGTCCTTGTGGCTCTGGAAAGAAATACAAATCTTGCCATGGTATGGCTGGAGGATTATAAAGCTTTTCAAAATAATAAGCAATAAAAAACCCCGCAGTTGCGGGGTTTTTTCGTTTCAATACAATTTGTATTACTCAACAACAATCGCAGAAACTACTTTCTGACCTTTGTTCATGATCACAACTTGATACAATCCAGTGTTCCAATCTGCAACATTGAAAATTGTACGACCAGATGTGATGTTCTGACTCATTACTTGACGACCAGTCAAATCAAATACTTGCATTTGACCACCTACCCAATTTTCAGTAACAACATTCACCAAGTTACTTGATGGATTTGGATACATTTTCATCTCTGCAACAGTTACATCATCAACACCTTCGTTGAAAGAGGCAACCAAATCACTTGTAATCGCTAAATAAATTTGCAAGTTATCAGCTACTGGATCAGCTGCATCTTCTGGCTGAACATGTATACCTGGCTCCTCATCCTTTTGAATAACCAAATGCAAACGATCATTGTACATCTCGTGTGCCATAGACGCATACATGTACTCCCATCCTGTACCTGCCAAATCAGGCGTAATGTCTACTTCCGTTGACCAAGACAATCCTGCATCCGTAGATTTAACCGCATAAACGTGACGCAAGTATTCTTGACCGTTGAAGAAATTCTCATTGATTGCTGAGTAAGCAACATATATATTACCAGAAGCATCACCGGCAATTTGCGGATGAGAAGCAATTCCAGAATTACCATACTGACCAACTTCTGTAGTTGCCGCAGGAATTGCAGGATCTACTTCTGGAGAAATACCGATTTCAAGAACAACATCATTGTAGCTTAAAACATCAACGTACTCATAGATATCTGTGTAAGAATAAATTGGAGTAACCGATTCAACCAAGTAAACAGTATCTTGAATTTCACCTGTATTGTACATCCCGTTAAAATTCACAGTGATGTTCATCAAAACGCTATCAATAGCCGAGTAAATAGCATAATCAAAATCAGAACCTAATCCCCAAGTTGACAAATCAACATCTCCTGATGTAGTCAAGTTAAAAGTATTGCCATTGGCTTCGAAAACGACACCACCATTGTTTGCATCCTCAAAAGTTACAGAAGCTGTGGCCCATTCGATACCAGCAGGAGCAGCAACCACAGAGCCAACTACCATTGGACCTGATCCCAAATCATAATAATCGTCATAAGCAGACCAAACATATGTTGAGTTCACCAAATCAATCTCTGATGAATAAACAATCTCGTTGTACAAGAATGTAGAATCTTGGCCCACCAATACGCTATCCACACCTGTTACAGTTGGAATCATATTGCTATTCCAATAAGCAATACTACCCGCTAACGGAAAATAAGAATATACAGAATCAATAACTCCCATATCATCTGTATAAAACATAGTTCCAAACGACACATGCAAAGCGTTATTTACGTCCACATATATAGCTCCAGTTCCATCGGTAGACATAATGGTGTCTTGGATACCATCACCTTCGATGTCAGTGCCCATGTCAACTTCGTAACCGTCGATTGGGAAATCCCAAACAATTGTTTTTGTCCATGTGTTACCTGCGTCTTCGGAAACATAAACATAAGTATCATTCAATTCGCCAAAAACAGCAATGGCAACAGTATTGCCTCTTGCATGAATAGCGTACGTATCAGCAGTTACGTCTTTGGTAAAAGCCGATGACATCTCTGGCAATGCTCCATCTACTACATCCCAAGTGGCACCACCATCTTGTGATCTATAATAAAGCAACGCTGTTTCCAACCCGTTGTATGGTGTTGAGTTTCCTGGATCTGTTATGGCTATCATGTGAATGGTATTTCCGACATTGCAAGCACGTGGCCACAACAAAGCTTCACCTGTATTATTAGGAATTTCAGTTGTTGCATTCCATGCACCTGACCCAATCGTTGAACGATTTGTCATTTTAATCCCACCAACACCATTGTGCGCAATTACAACCTCGCTACCATTGTCCAAGTGCATCAAATTTGACCAGCCCGTACGGATAGATTCAATTCTTGAAGAAGGAAAATCATCCCATTGGTTTGTAGATGGGTTTCTGAAATTGTACCCAGTACCGCGATCTGAATATGTTCCACCACCTTCTAATGCAGAGAACGTCCATGTAGCAGCAACACCATTGGCGTCTGCCACGATACGCGGACAAATAGAACCGTTGGTTTGTAAATCATAAACTGAAATACCTACTTCTTCTTCCATCGATGTGCTCTTGGCTGCACCTGGAATCATCGGATACTTCTTTGCCTGTTGTGTCAATACCTGATGAATCACTTCATCTTTGTAAGGATTGTACTGTGCCGACGGACTATTGCCGGGACTTTGCTTAAGTTGACTTTGCGCAGACATAGAACCTGCAATGGCCAACATTAAACCAAATGAATAGAACTTTTTCATGGGCTTTTGGTTAAGTATAAAATAAATTTGTTTGAAGCGAATATAAAAGAAGATGGGACAGATTAAAAATGTTTGGGTAGATATATTATCTATTGGTGATGAACTCCTTATTGGACAGACAATCAATACCAATGCCGCCTGGCTAGGAGAAAAAAGCAATCAAGTTGGAATGCAAGTAAGAAGAGTCATTGCCATTCCCGATAATCGCGACGCTATCATTAGAGAAATCGAAACCAGTCTTCAAGAAGCGCAAGTGACATTTATAACTGGAGGCCTTGGCCCTACGAAAGATGACATTACAAAAAAAACACTTGCCGATTATTTCAATGATGAATTAGTTCGAGACATCGATACATACGAAAGAGTGAAAGCTTTCTTTGCCAAGAGAAATCTCCCCTTACTCGATAGCAATAACGGTCAAAGTATGGTACCATCAAAATGCACTGTTATCCCAAATTACCAAGGGACCGCGCCTGGTATGTGGATGGAGAAAAACGGAAACGTTTTAATTTCAATGCCCGGGGTTCCCTATGAAATGAAGGCCATGGTGGAGGAAACTATTCTTCCTCTTATTCAAAAAAAGTTTGAAATCCCTTCCATCATCCACCAAACCATTATGACGATAGGGGCCGGGGAAAGTTTCATTGCAGAACAACTGAAAGAAATTGAAAATGACATAGAAAAAGACGGCATTTCATTGGCCTATCTTCCCTCTCCAGGAAGTGTTAAACTAAGACTTTCCAAATATGGCGTTTGGGACAAAGAAGGAAACGCCAATAAAATCAAAGAAAGAGCTGCTCAAATTCAGTCTATTCTTGGGCAAATCGTTTTTAGTGATCACGAGATGACCATTTATAAAAAGATTTCAGAACTGTGTCAATCACAAAATAAAACACTAAGCGTTGCCGAAAGCTGCACTGGAGGAACCCTGCAAAGTGCATTCACAGCTGAAGCAGGTGCCAGCAATTTCTTCAAAGGAGGAATTACTGCATATTGGATTCAAAGCAAAATAGACGCATTGGGCATCTCTGATGAAATTATCGCCGCTCATGGCGTTGTCAGTGAAGCTGTAGCTATTGCCATGGCCGAAGCTTGTCATCAAAAAATGAATACGGACTTTGCCATTTCCACTACAGGTTACGCAGGTCCAGAGTCATCAGACCCTAATGTTCCCGTTGGAACCATTTGCATAGCTGTAACCGACGGTACGACTTCCATTGCCAAAACTTTACACTTCGGAAACAACAGAAGCAGAAACATTCAAAACACCTGTCTGCAAGCCGCCAATTTGCTCCGAGTCCAATATTTTAATAATTAACAGCAGGATTGTAAAAAAAAATATTATATTTGCACTCCTTAATTCGAATTTAAAAAAGAAGAATATGCCACGCGTTTGTCAAATTACCGGTAAGAAAACCATTTCAGGAAACAATGTTTCTCACTCTAATATCAAGACTCGTCGTAAGTTTTATCCAAACTTGCAGTACAAAAAGTTTTGGTCAGAAGAAGAGCAACGCTTTATTGAGTTGCGTGTTACTCCAAAAGGAATGAAAACCATTAACAAAATTGGTTTGGCTGCTGCAATGAAGCAAGCCAAAGCCAACGGTTTAATGGCCTAATACAAGATTTGACGCCTCTTCAGGCCGAAAATTGAACCGGCAATTTGCCGGTTTTTTTTTGTTCTCACCATAAAGGTGACTTTATTATATTTGCTACCTTACTAAACAGTATAAATTAACGTTACATGCGTAATAGATCGATTCTTTGGACTTTTGTCATCCTACTTGCGGTGGCAGTATTGTATTCTTTGTCATTCGGATGGGTGGCTTCTCAATACGAGAAAAACATTCACCAACTTGCGGTTGATTCGATCGCCAATACAGAGCTTCAGGGTGAGGCTGCTGATATTGCTATTTTTGAATTGGAGCGTAAAATGTTGCGCGATAGTTCAGAAGCAAAAGCGTATCCTTTCTTTGACCATACGTATAGCTATTTAAAGCAACATGAGCTAAGTTTAGGTCTTGACTTAAAAGGTGGTATGTCAGTTACTTTGGAAGTATCCATTCCTGATTTGGTAATTGCACTTTCTGACTACAATGAAACTCCTGCATTTACCAATGCAATTAAAGAAGCTGTAGCTGCTCAACGAAACTCAACTGAAGATTTCATATCCTTGTTTGAAAAGTCTTGGAAAAACCAAAATTCAAATATTGAACTATGGACTTTGTTCAGCAACTACGAGAACAAAGAGAAATTTCCAGCTAAGGCATCTGATAGTGACATCATTGCTGCTTTGAGAAAAGAAGCCAATGACGCGATTGACAACACAGAAAATATCATTCGTAAGCGTATTGACCAATTTGGTGTAACGCAACCTAACGTACAAAAGCAATCTTTGACTGGTCGTATCATTGTTGAATTACCAGGTGTTAGCGACCGTGAGCGTGTGCGCAAAAACTTGAAGTCAACTGCCAACCTAGAATTCTGGGATACTTACTTCAATACAGAAGTATTTGACGTTGTTGTAAAAATCAACGAGAACTTGGGTAAAGCAAATTCGCCTGAGTTGTTTGGCTTGTCTGCAAAAGCAGATACTGCAGCATCTGATACAGCAATGACTGCTGTTGTAGATTCAACAAAAATCAAAGCAGATTCTTTGTTGACCAAAGAAGAGTCTAGAAAGAAAAATCCATTGTTTGCCCTATTGGACCCACGTGTTCAAACTGGAAATAGCATGATCGGTATGGCTCGTGTATCTGATACATCTGCTATTAATAAATTGTTGGCACGTCCAGAAGCACGTCAAGCAATGGCAGCTAAACCTGAATTGCGTTTGTTGTGGAGTGCTAAACCCATGTCAAACATCGTTTCATTGTACGCTATCAAAGATCCATCATTAAAAGGAAAGGCTCAATTGGATGGTAAATCCATCATTGATGCTCGTCAAGATTTTGACCCTACCACTGGAGACGTTACGGTAGAAATGACGATGGATCCTGAGGTTGGAACTCCAGTTTGGAGAGACATGACCAAGAAAAATGCTGCTGATAACAAGCGTGCAATTGCAATTGTCATGGACAACTTGGTTTATTCTGCACCATCTGTTAATTCTGAAATTCCAAATGGACGTTCCGTCATTACATTGGGTACAGGCTCAAGAGACAAGCAAATTGAAGAAGCCAAAGATTTGGCTGGTTTATTGAAAGCAGGTTCTTTGCCCGCTCCAGCTAAGATCATTGATGAAGTTACAGTTGGACCGACTTTGGGAGAAGAAAACATCAAAGCAGGTTTGTGGTCTTTCGCAATGGCTTTCTTGGTGATTTTGATTTACATGGTATTCTACTACGCTTGGGCTGGTTGGGCTGCAAACGTTGCATTGATTGCTAACTTGTTCTTCTTGGTGGGTGCTATGATTTCTATCGGTGGTGCCTTAACATTGCCTGGTATCGCTGGTATCGTATTGACTATGGGTATGGCAGTTGATGCCAACGTATTGATCTACGAACGTGTGAAAGAAGAGTTGCGTTTGGGTAAGACCATTAATGCAGCGATGAAAGATGGATTCCTTAAAGCAGTTAGCGCAATCGTCGATGGTAACGCAACCACATTGATTACTGGTCTCGTGTTGTTGGTAATTGGTACTGGACCAATCAAAGGTTTCGCAACCACATTGATCATCGGTATCTTCACCACGCTTTTCACGGCGCTTATGATCTCTCGTTTGATTTTGTACAAGCGTTTGGACAGCAAGAAGCCTATCACCTTCTATAGTGACTTCACTAAGAATTGGTTCACAAATGTCAATTTTGATTTCGTATCGAAAAGAAAAGTTTTCTACGCAATTTCGTTGGTTATCATTGGCGCTGGTATGGTTTCATGGGTAACCCGTGGATTCAATATGGGTGTTGACTTTGCTGGTGGTACTTCTTACAAAGTAACCTATGCAAGTGCTGTTGATGCTGAAAACATTCGTACTTCGTTGAACAATTCATTAATTGAATCTAACGGAAACGTCGCTGCAACTTCAGTTCAAAGTATTGGTTCGGACAACAAGAGTTTCAAGATCACTACCAACTTTATGATGGATAGTAACGAAGCCAATATTGACGAATCTGTTACAACGAAAATGAATGCAGGATTGAAAAACGTTGGTGTAGACTACACAATTGATTCATCTTACAAAGTAGATGCAACAATGTCCGATGACTTCCGCACGGAAGCTTTCTGGTCAACCATTATCGGCTTGATTTTGGTGGGTATTTACATCTTTATCCGATTCCAAAAATGGGACTTCGCAGTAGGTGCTGCAGCGGCGTTATTCCATGATGCTTTGATTGTAGTATCTGCGTTTACTTTATTGAACGGTTTGGTTCCTTTCTCTTTGGAAGTAAATCAGAATTTCATTGGAGCAATCTTGACCGTTATTGGATATTCGATCAACGACACCGTGGTTATTTTTGACCGTATTCGTGAGTACTTTAATTCTCGTAAGAATCCAGAATTAAAGTCAACCATCAATGATGCATTGAATTCTACTTTGGGTCGTTCTATCAATACCTCAATGACCGTATTGTTGACGCTATTGGTGATGTTCTTCTTCGGAAGTGATGATATCAAAGGATTCTGCTTTGCAATGATTGTTGGGGTTATCTCAGGGGTATACTCAACATTGTTTATCGCTACACCAATTGTTGTTGATATGCGCAACTGGTTGGGCAAAAAAGAAAAATAATTTTGAATTATTCAAAAAAAAAGCAAGGGGCTCCACGTGAGCCCCTTATTTTTGTACCATGAGTTCAGGTGAAATCATCATCATATTGTTTGTCTATCTCTTGTTTTTTGGAGCAAAGGGTATTCCTAGTTTGGCCCAAACAATGGGAAAAGCTGTTTACCAATTTCGAAATGCTGCTAAAGATGTTCAGGATGAAATCATGAAGGGTGCGCAAGACATACAAAAAGAAGTTAGGGTACCATTGGATCAAATGGATGTTAATCAAAGCGCTGCACCAAGGAGAGAAACACCGATTACCGGACCTCATACCCCAGCACCAGCTGAGGAATCATCGACAGAACCCACTTCTGAATCTCCGGAAAAATGATATCCGAACGAGTAGTGCTTTTTGAAGAAAAAAAACAAGCACTTTACTTGTATCCCGGATT
>JACCEA011793757.1_pt1 | contig 25248 bp, 23 predicted proteins | sample 7449851 | NCBI WGS metagenome assembly JACCEA01 (sample SAMN15323453, study PRJNA562643) | freshwater metagenome | isolation source: river surface water | place: USA:Blue River Watershed | collected 2017-08-18 | reverse complement strand
CTGACTTTGCAGGACTCGGCAAAATTGCGGCGCTTGGCATCAAAGTTAGCCGCCATTGCACGTACCACGGCGTTGCCTTGAACGTGGCCATGGACTTATCTCCCTACCAACGCATCAACCCTTGCGGCTATCAAGGCCTGCAAACGGTTGATCTTTCTACAATTGGCGTATCAGTCAGCTGGCAAGAAGCCGCTGACGTTTTGAGTCAAAAGCTCGTCACCCATTTGACGCCCTGACACAGGGCCCTTCACACAGGCTTTATCACGATGTCCACCCCAGAAAACCAAGTTGTGCGCGAAGCACAAACCGTTGACAACTACAACGCTTCGGCCAAGCAAAAAGCTGCGGCCAAACTCTCACGCATCCCCGTGAAAGTGGAGCAGGGTGAAGTACTGAAAAAGCCCGACTGGATTCGCGTCAAAGCCGGCTCACCTTCGACCCGGTTTTATGAAATCAAAGACGTGTTGCGCGCCAACAAATTGGTCACCGTTTGCGAAGAAGCCAGCTGCCCCAATATCGGCGAATGCTTTGGCAAAGGCACAGCCACCTTCATGATCATGGGCGACAAGTGCACACGCCGTTGCCCCTTCTGCGATGTGGGCCACGGCCGTCCTGACCCACTCGATGTGAATGAGCCAGAAAACTTGGCCAAGACCATTGCAGACCTCAAGTTGAAATACGTCGTCATCACCAGTGTGGACCGTGATGATTTGCGCGATGGCGGCAGCCAACATTTTGTGGATTGCATTCGACGCACACGCGAACTGTCACCTCAAACACAAATTGAAATCTTGGTGCCCGACTTCCGCGGACGCGATGACCGTGCGCTCGAAATTCTCAAAGCAGCACCGCCAGATGTGATGAACCACAACATGGAAACCGTGCCTCGCTTGTACAAAGAAGCACGCCCCGGCAGCGACTATGCCTTTAGCTTGAACCTACTCAAGAAGTTCAAAGCCCTGTTCCCCAACGTCCCCACCAAGAGCGGGTTGATGGTGGGCCTCGGCGAAACAGACGAAGAGATTTTGCAAGTGATGCAAGATATGCGTGACCACAACATCGACATGCTCACGATTGGCCAGTACTTAGCACCTAGCACCAGCCACATCCCCGTGCGCCGTTACGTTCATCCAGACACGTTCAAGATGTTTGAGAAAAAGGCGTACGAGATGGGTTTCACACATGCAGCTGTCGGCGCAATGGTGCGCTCCTCGTACCACGCGGACCAGCAGGCACACGCAGCGCTTAATGTCAGCTTATCGAGATGAATTAGAAAAACCATTTATTTCATTTCATTTTTCTCGAAGTTGATGATAAAAAATATCGTTTTTTAAAAAACATATCCTTCGAAGCTGGGGCAGACATCGGGATTGGTTCGCTGGAGAGCATATGCCGGCCTGTTGCAGTCATAAACTAATGTCGGCTTTATGAGTAGTGAGATTGGCGCATCTGCGCGTTAACGTTTCACCAACCAGAGTTCTATTCCAAGCTAATCGTGGGAGTTGGAAGGTCCGTTCATGCGGCTTTTTAAGTAGATTTCTTGCAAAATGGTTCGACTGGCAAGAGCTATTTAGGGAGGGCGAGATTGATGACAGTAAATCCAAAAGCAACAAAGCGGACAGCTCGCAAGGATAAATTCAAATTTCCTTTCGAGCTAGTCGAAAACCAGATCGGCGTGAAGCTAGGACATTATTTCGGCTTTCTCGAAATGGGCTTAGGTGCTGACTTTGAGCTCGAATCATCGATTGAAGCCAAGACAGGCGCGGACTATGAATATCAAGGCATTCAAGCGCGCTACTACCTCCAGGCCAAAGCGCCCATCGCGCTTTTGAGTCCCACCACGGTACCGATTGCGGGTGGAAAGGAGACCGAGGGACTGAATGCAATACGTGCGTTCCGGAGGGACAACAGCCTTGCCGATGAACCGTACTCGCTTTGCTTCGGTTTGAGAAAACCTGCTAAACATGCAAAAGTACCAGATGAGTTACAGCATAACCTGCTCTATGCCATGAATGATCCAGCTAATAACAGTCACGCCATGTATGTGGCGCCAACCACGTTTAGTAAGGACGAATATCTGAAACTGTTGCGGGACAGAGCGCACTGGTCGCACCTTCACGATGGACCTTTTTGGAGATTCCGCACCACCGTGGGCAAGTTGGCAATTCCTACGCAGCTCGTTGCAGACGTTCTGATCAATATGCCGTTTCTCCAAGCCCACATCTGCATCACACCGCACGACAAAGTTACAACGCATGACCATCACTACTCTTATTCAGTTCATGCGAACGATGTGGCATTTCATTCGCCAACAGTGCTTGAAAACGTTTCGTGGAATTTGTCGGATTTTCTTGCGTCCCAGGCAAGACAGCTTGGTAGGTTTGAGACTCAATCGACAGAGTCAGTGCTTCATAGGCTAAAGCAGGTTTTACCGGAATCTTTGGTACGAGACCTGAGTGCTTCTTCGCAGCAGTCCCCGCTTTCGACAATTCGGAATATAGGTAAAGTTCTTTGGCGCCAGTACGGAATCGTTCAATATCTGGTGACTAAGCGCAAGATTAATTAGACGTCCGACCGAAAATAAATCAAATCGTGGAAACGATATTGCGGTGTCCCCTAGTAATCTCTCCGTGCTCATGAACTCGAAAAAGACTATCGCTACTACCACGACCACCGATTCCGACTTGGTGCGAGCAAGCAGGGACGGAGATCAGTTCCATTACCACTGGGCCGCGCGCTACTGCCTCTCGCTTTTGCCTGGTGTGAGCGATTTGGTTGCTATCTCCATTGAGGGCGCATCGGCTGCCGAAGGTCCTGGTTCGACTAACGAAGGCGATGAACTTATCGATGTGGGGTTCTACTTTGGCAGCGAGTTACTGGGGCGTGCACGCCTTGTTCGCTACGTGCAGTTGAAGCATTCCACGAAACTTGTGGAGAAGCCCTGGACAGCCAGCGGCCTTAAAAATACGCTTGAGGGCTTCTCCGAGCGATTCGCGAAACTGCGAAAGACGTTCACCTGGGATGACCTTAAAGACAAGTTGCGCTTCACATTCACGACCAACCGCCCCATCGACGAAAAAGTAATAGAGTCGCTGAAGGACCTTGCAGAGGGGAGTACAGCGAGACATTCGACAGTCGCGAAGACGCTACTTCGTTATGTGAAGGGGCTAGATGGCGAGACGGCAAATTTCTTCAAGCTTTTCTCCGTTGAAGCAGGCGAGCCCGATCTCTGGAATCAACGCAATCTACTGTTCAAGGACATTAGAAACTACTTGGTCGAGGCTGATTCGGACGCGCTACTTCAGCTCAAAGAACTAGTTACGAGGAAGGCTACCTCTGAGCACGCATCAAACCCATCTATTCGTCGCCAGGATGTATTGCGTGCACTTGGAGCCGTCGAGGCGGACCTTTGGCCTGCAAAGTGTCTGATTGCTGAGCCTACCGACGGCGCATTTCTTCGCGAGCAGGAACAAGAGATTCGCACGATTCTAGAATCCGCAATTCACCCCGTAGTTCTTCATGCAGAAGGAGGGGTTGGAAAGTCCATCCTCGCATGGCAACTTTCCAAGTCTTTCTCTCAAGGCTCCGTAGCGGTGCTCTATGACTGCTTTGGCGACGGACTGTACAGAAGCTCCCAACACTTCCGGCATCGGCAAATAGATGCCCTCCCGCAGATTGCAAACGAGCTAGCTGCTCAGGGGCTGTGCAATCCTTTGATTCCAATCCGCGGAACGGATAGCAAGCAGTACATGCGTTCGTTCGTGGCAAGACTCACTCAAGCTATAGGGCTGCTTCGGGCCAAAACGCCCGTTGCCAATCTCTATTTAATAGTCGACGCGGCAGACAATGCCGTTATGGCGGCTACTGAGTTCAATGACGCTGCGTTCGTGTCCGACCTCATTCGCACGGATATGCCAGACGGCGTCAAGCTTGTCTTTACTTGTCGGACCCATCGGCGAGACCATCTGCGAGCTCCTCCCGAAGCGACGCACATTGAACTGCGCCCGTTTAGCCGTTTGGAGACAGAAAAGCACCTCAAAAAGTACTTTCCAAATGCGACAGACACAGATGTCGCCGATTTCGACTTCTTAAGCAGCTCCAATCCACGAGTTCAGGCGCTGGCATTAAGCCGAAAACTGCCGTTACAAGACATGTTGAAGGCACTCGGGCCATCACCCTCTACAGTCGAGCGCGCAATTGCCGAACTGCTGGTGCGCGCAGTCGAAAAGCTCAAGTTTCGAGAAGGCTCTATCGAAGCAGAACAGATTGACCAAATCTGCCAAGGCTTGGCCGTGCTTAGACCGCTCGTTCCAATCGGGGTACTAGCTGAGATTTCAGGAACTACGGAAAGTGCAGTACGAAGTTTCGCCTATGACTTAGGACGACCGTTGCTCGTCAAAGGTGGCAGTCTTCACTTTTTGGATGAGCCTTCCGAGACATGGTTCCGCGAGCATTTTTGGCCAGACAAGGCGAAGTTGGCAACGTTTCTGGACAGGTTGAAACCCCTTGCTGCCACCAGCTCCTACGTCGCATCAACAATTCCTCAACTGCTTCTTGCAGCAGGGCGAATGGATGAGTTGGTCGACCTAGCTCTTTCTGCTGATGGCCTACCTATGTCGAACCCGCTCGAGCGCCGTGATGTGGAGGTCCAGCGCCTGACCTTTGCGCTCAAGGCGTGTCTGCAAAAGAAGCGCTATGCCCCGGCGGCGAAGCTCGCGCTTAAGGTTGCCGGCGAACTTGCCGGTGTCGAGCGTCAAAATGACTTGATACAGGGGAACACGGACATCGCCTCTGCACTTCTTTCTCCAGACCGCATCGACGAACTGGTGTCTCGACGCATATTCGGAGGTAACTGGACAGGCGCGCATCACGCCTATGAAGCAGGCCTGCTGGCGGGCCGTCCGGAATTCATTTCTGAAGCACGAATCCGCCTAAGAATGGCTACAGATTGGCTGTATTCCTGGGCGGAAATGACGCATGAAGAGCGCGAGGAAAAGAACGAGCGCGTCGAAACTAGCGATATGGCCGAACTCGCAATGGCCAAATTGCTTGCGGAAGGACCGGAGCAAGCAGTCAAATTTCTCAAAGGGTGGTCGCCTAGGTCTCTATCGATGGCCGCCGGAAGCATTTTGGCGCGCCGGCTTGTGGACCTTAGTCGATACGACCTTCTTGATCAACTGGCTGAACACGGTGCGCGAGATGTCTGGTTGATGCTAGGCGTAGCAGCGGAAGCGTGCGACGGTGGACACTCACTGCCGGTCAAACCTGTAGAGAATCTCATGCGTGCATTGAGTTCTCGTCGCATTCAGCTGCAAGAATCAGGTGGGCATACCGCTAAATGGAGCGTGCTCAATGGTGTCACGTCCGCTGTCCTACAAGCGCTACGAGTGCTGCCACGTGATGACGTAACCTGGGCAAACGTCATACGCCGTTACTTGCCAGAGCACCCACCCCACGAAATGGTGGAACGGTATGCCTCGGACAGGTCTACGCCACTGAGAGCGTACACACTCGAAGCCGCATTGCTGGGCAGGGAACTCGCGCTCATCGACTTGGCACCAAAGGGTGTTCGAGAGGAGCTCGAGAAGAAGCAGAGTGACTACAGCGGCAGTTCCGAAGCTGAAGCGTTTAGGCGAGCGACGGGCGGTGTCCTTGCTTGGTTCCGCCTCAGAGCAAAGATTTCCTGTGGCAGAACTCCGGAAGATTTCAACAAGGCCGTCCATGAAGCACTCAAAGCAACGAGCGCAGCCAGGTCCAAAGACTACAGCAATGTATTCAATCTAGACCAAGTCGCTGCACTGGAATGGATTAAGGCGCTGCGCGATGCGGCGATTTCTGACGTCACGTCACTAGCTGCATATCGAACCTGGTTTGAAGATAAAGCGAAAGGTTTCTGGCCCGCCACCATGGCAAGTGTCTGTCGCGTGGCTGCCCGCACAAAGTCTCTTGAAAATTTTGCGCTGGAAGTTTCCGTCAGGGCCTACGGAGCTATAGAACAAAATCGCGAGCAAGCTGAGTCCAGAGTCGAGTCCTACCAAATTCTGGCGCGTGCCATTTTCCCGGTCAGCATAGCGGAGGCTCGCAACTACTTTGAGCGGGCTGTAGAGATTTCGAACCGAATTGGGCAGGAGAACTTGCCCCGGTGGGGCGCGCTCATTTGCCTAGCCGAAGCAAGCGGAAAAGACAGTCCACCCCGCCCCGAGTCGGCTTATCGACTAGCACGAGGCACCGAACTAGCCTACGAATATGTTGATAGAGACAAGCACTTCGACTGGGGGCGAACAATAGATGGCTTGTTGAGCTTGTGCCCGGCTTCGACAATCGCCGCGCTCAGTCGCTGGAGAGACCGCAATTTCGGCTATTCGGACAAGCTTCTAAAAATTGCAACCTACAGCCTTGTAGAGCGCGGCTTGCTTCCGCCCATTGCGCCGATTGCGCTGTGTCCGATTGGCAAAGAATGGGCGCGTGCCGAAGACCTAGTGAAAGCGGTCGCGCAAGAATCGAATAAGGAGGTACGACGAAAAGCGCTCAGAGTTGGCTACCGCTACCTCAGGGTCAGTTCGCCGGCGCTGGAGGAACTTGAGCAGTTTTCAGAGCTGGCACGCACTTGTGACTTCATGGCGCCAGACATCGACAGGCTTCTCGCGAAAGCGAGGGAGCCCAATCGTGAGGGGAGGGATTCCGATCGGCAATACGTGCCCGACGCGCAAAAGAAACGGAGCGAGCCTGACTGGGATGACCTATTCAACGGGGTCGACCTCACAAACTCTGCGGAACTTCGTGCAGCCTATCTGCGCCTTAGGACATTCGACCCGCCTTATAAGACCGATGAGTTCTACCAGGAATCACTAAACCGATGTGGTTTGGGCCGAGCGGCCGAGTTCTGTCTAGCGATTGCAGATTGGCCGGACTTTGGGAACTATGAGCTTAGGCAACTTTTTAATGCACTCGGAAAACAAAGCACCAAGCCGGTTGCTCTGCGCAAGGCAATGGCAGAAGTGGCACTATCTGTATGCCGAACAAGCCCTGAATGGGCTAGGCGAAAGGGATGGGGGAGCTCGTTTCCGTACAGTGAGCTTGTTAAGGAGGGAATTGTTAGCGACTGCGAGATTGTGGACGCAGTAATTGAAGGTTTCCTTGCCAAAGTCACAGCGTTAAAAGCCGACGAGCTCTTCCAGATGTTGGAGCCGTTGGCCTCTCGTTTGACAAGCGATGAGGCGGATGACGCGCTGCACTTTGGGTTATCTCTCCTCGAAAGCGACCTTCATCCTGACGATGGCGATGGTCCCTGGAACGAGGGCATGAAGCCACTCGATAGCTGCGAGGCTGCACTGGCTGGGTATCTCTGGGCGGCGTTAGGTTCGCCAACAACGTCTGTACGTTGGGAGGCCGCACACGCCGTTCGCGCGACTATCGAGCTTGGCTGGATTCCGGTTGTGAATGCGCTCGCGAAAATCGCAGTCGTAGGCTCACCCGGAGCGTTTGTCGACAAACGGTTTGTCTTCTACGAATGGCATTCACGTCTTTGGCTCGCCATAGCGCTAGCTCGATGTGCGGCTGAGCACCGAGACATGGTGTGCATTTTTGGTGAATACCTTTTGATCTCAGCCAAGGAAGAGCATGTGCTATTGCGCCACTTCGCGGCCTGTGCCCTGCACGAAATACCTGAACTTTCTGATCAGATGATCACGCTTGGCGTTCCTGAAAAAATTAACGCAAGTGAGCTTCCGCTCGTTGAGCATGACGGCTATAGGAGGACCGAGATTGAGGCCGAGCCATCCAGCGACACATCTGGCGCGGTGAAGGAAAAATATTCCTTTGGAATCGACATAGGCCCGTATTGGTTTGCACCCCTTGGTAGAGTCTTCGGGATCCCCGAGAGCGGTATTACTCGACGGGCCATTCAAACAATTAACGAACGCTTGGGTGGCTTTACCAGCAAGCATAAAGACGACGCTCGATATGCGGGTGGCGTATTTCAGGATCAAAAAACCTGGCATTCGCACGGAAGCATGCCACGCGTGGAGGACCACAGAGCTTACTGCGCGTATCACGCAATGATGCTAGTGGCAGGTAGTCTGCTGAAGACTCACTCAGTCAGCAAGGCTAGTTACAGCACAGAAAATGACTTTGACGAATGGCTTCAACATAAACTCCTGACTTGCAAGGACGGCAGGTGGACTGCCGATAGGCGCGATCCTCAACTCACCAAGTCTCCGCCGGAGCCTGAAAAATATGGCGACAAAGAGTGGCGCTGGCAGGTAACTACTGAGTATCTTGATAGTCTTCTAGAGACTGACGAAGAGCTACTGGTTGTAGCGGGTGACTGGACAAGTGGATCGCAGGACTCCAAAGAGGCCATTACTGTTTCTAGCGCACTGGTGCCGAGAGCTTCTGCAACATCGTTTCTCGTTGCCGCACAAACTTCATCGAACCCTCACGGCTACTTCTTTCGGTACGATGATGAACAACTTACTCCACGCGGAGACGAAGATACTGAGTCCAATAATGGTTCCTCTGAGTCGACTTCGGGGGCGTGTGCTTACGGGCAGTTCAAGCTACGTCGATGGACATCTGATCGTGGAGAATCCTACGGAGTTGACGAATACGATCCATGGGGTGAAGGCGTGCGTGTTCCGGGAGATGAGCCGAACGCAGAAATCATTTTGGCGCTCGGCCTGACCCGGGTGGACGATGCGCGAAGATGGGTAACTAGGAGTGGTTCACACCTGCGAAGTGAAACATGGACTCATACAAACGGTTATGGCCGTGAGAAGGAAACGATTCCGGGGACCCGCTTGAGTGCAGATAGAGCGTTTCTAAAAGAGCTACTTACCGCTAATCCGGAGCACTGGCTTGTTGTTAGTCTTAGTTTGTATCGACGGGGCTCGCGATATAGCTCAAATGACGAAGAGTTAAGCTCGTACGTGCCACCTTATGTTCGCTACTACCTGATTAAAGAAGATGGAATCGCTAGAACGCTCAAAAGCAGTTGTTGACCTCGGCAAGCGGCTAGTCACCCAGTTGAAGCTTGGAGATGATCAAACTGCTCAATGGATGGCGCATGCACTCGCTGAGCGCATTCACGATTCAGAAAATGCTCATCCAGCGGCGAGATCAATAGCACAAAGCCATTGTGCAGAATTAGTCCTTCAGCTTTGGGAGCGGAGGTATAGCCTCCCTCATCAAATTCGCCCCTTTAAGGAGTTAGAGCCGCTTTTGCAGACGCTCGACTCACTTGATTCGAGCAAGAGCTTGAGATTGCGCTTCATGCAGGAGCCACCAGCTGATATGAAAATTGAAGAAGGTGTCGAGGAGATGCTGAACTTGGCTGTGAAACTCGACGATGCAGCTCGAATTTTGGTACACCATCTTCTTGCTACAGCGGCTGAGCAATCGCTAGAAGTCGCGCGGACATGGATTCAGAGTGCCGCCGACGCGGGAGCGGGCGTCACACTCGAAGCCCGTATCGTTAGCTTCATTGAAGGTGCTAACGACCGTTCTTCTGACGAGGCGACATTCGCCAGAAAAACCTTGAAAAACAAGATACAAAAACTTGAAATTTTTGCGTCTCTAGCAGCATCCCATGCAGCCGATCTGAGAGCAAAGCATGGCATGTTGAACGATGAAGCGGATGGCGCTGAGTTAGATGGTGAATGATGCGATCCGCTAGCAAAAGAGTGCTGGGTCAATTGCATTCTGCACGGCAGGTATAGCTGTCCAGTGCTTGGCCGTACAGGTCGAGTCCAGGCCATTTGTGGTTATTTACCATCGTCGGCTGTGGAGTAGGCTAATGCTCGGGTAGTCACGCAACTAGAACTGACTAATGGAAAGGCAAACTTAATGGCAACGACATCTTCGACTACCACCACCTACCTCCGCAGGTACACGGATCTGCCTGCGCTGCTGCATTTGCTAACCGAACGAAAGCTGACATTGCTTGATCCCAAAACCTGGGACGACAAGAATGATGCATTCTTCATCTCGTTATACAAGGAAAAGAAAAAACTGAAGACGGTTCTAGGCCTATGCTTCTCGCAGACGTCCGAGACGTATCACCATTGGCGCATTTTTTCCAACGGACCGGCCGGCGTCTGCATCGTGTTTGATCGAGACAAGCTTTTGACGGCGATGAAGAAGGTTCATGGGCTGTCTACTGGCAGTATGAATTACATGACTCTCGCTGACGCCAAGAAGAAGGCTATTAGGATCAGAGAACTACCATTTCAGAAGCGAAACGGATTCAAGCCAGAGAGAGAGTTCCGCGCAATTTTCGAATCTACAACGGACGATCTCTCTGCGCTTAGTGTAGATATTCCTCTCGCCTGCATTCGCAGTATTTCTCTAAGTCCCTGGATGCACAGCAGCTTGTCAGCGTCTACAACTGCCGCCATCCGATCTATCAATGGCTGTGCCAAGCTGAAGGTCTCGCGATCCACATTGATTTCTAATGAGCAGTGGAAGGACGTTGGGAGAGCCTCTACCTAGAGGTCAACCAAGCGTCATTGGGGCGGGTTGCCCTCCACATGCAAACCAACGAGGGGCAGCTTCCAGCTTGTAGCTGACGTATATGTGATTAAGGTCTGCACAGCAGCGTGAGCAGACATCGGGGCAGGCACGCTGGAGGACGTATACCGGCCATAAGCAGACAGTCGCATCATACCGAAGTAGCGAAAACTAACCTAATCGCAGCATGCGCTTAGGGGTTCTGAGCGTATCTACGCACAAACGCTCATCACCTCTAGACATCTGCATGTAGGCTATGTTGCGCATGCTGCTTATTTCTTTAATTTGCGACTTGTTCACGATCGCACCTTTGCGAAGATCCCCCCCCAAACAAACTGGGCATTTGAAATAATCCCACCACGATTCATAAGTCCCGTATTGATTCTTGATCCCAGAGTCGACTGCAGCTAAGTCTTTTTTGCATTGCGATGCGGAAGCAATCACCGGAGAAATCAGAAGAAGCACCATAGACATTTGAATGACTGTCCTGTAATTTGCTAGTTTCATTTTTATCTCCAATTGATTGTGCTCGTGTGTGTGTTCATCTAACAATTCCGACGCACTAAGAGCTAGGACTGAGCATGTACTCGCGAACTAACTCTCTTGCACGATGCAACCGACTCTTCACGGCGCCTTGCTGTTCGTCAAGTCTTTCTGCAATTTCTGCAATGGTGAGTTCCTCAAAATCTCGCAGCAGGACTACCTCAAGATAGTGTGCAGGCAAAGACTCAAGGGCTTTGGCTAAGTCAATTCGCAATGCGGTGTCATCACGAGACAGCATTTGCTCTTCTGCCATCTCATCAGGCAATGGGTCGTGCTTGAACATCATGCGTTCTAGCTTTCGGCATTCCCGTTTGATAACCGTAAAAAGCCAAGACGAAAATGCCGCAGCAGCTTTCAAACCTTTGACTTTTCGAGAAACCACTAAGAGTGATTCTTGTACAGCATCATCAACATCGCTGGCTTGGCAATGTCGGTAGGCATAGCGTCGAGCATCTGCCTGACAAACAGCCAAGAGACGTGATATCGCTGTGACGTCTCCAGTTTGTGCCGCCATGATTAAGCTTTCTCGTTCGACTGCGCTCATTTCAGTTACTCGGGGCTTTTATTAAGTCTGCGACCAACCATTGCACACATGGGGCAAAAACCAACCAAACCGGTCATCGCCAACACGGCGCCCATGATGCCGGCTCCCACAGCCATGCTGAATGTGCCCCAGTTAATTGCCGCAAATGCGAGTGCAATCACGCCTGCAATTAGGCGCAATACCCTCTCCCAATTCGGAACATTTTTGACATAGAACATGTTGATCTCCTTCGGCAGTTGAATGAATGAAGTTGAACTTCACCCACTAAGAGGCAGCTTGTGTAGGGAACGGTTCGGGTTCATGAAATTTTTTCTGTTTCACTATCAAAACCGAGTTGTCAAGTCGGTCAGCCAATCCGGTGAGATTTGAACAAGCCATGCTTCCAGTGGCTTGTCTGCTCCGGTCAAAATCATGAGTGCAATGGAGACCATGACTAGACCAAGAATTGTTTTGCCAGTTTTTCCAGCCTGCATCAATTGCCCACGTACTTTCAACATGGCTGCCCGCGAAAGGTAGGCCAAAACAATCACGGGTAGAGCTGCCCCAAGGCCAAAAACGCCCATCAGCAATGCCACTTGCGGCAAGTGCGCCCCCTGACTGGCGAGCACGATGGCAGCTCCCAATGTTGGGCCAACACAAGGACTCCAAACAACGCCCAATGCCAAACCAATGACAAATTGGCCGCGCAGGCCGTTGAGGTTCAAAGTGGAGATCAAGTTGTTTCCTGCATCTCCTATGCCTGACGTCGCCGTGGCAAAGCGTTGTTGCAAACTGGTGGACATTAAGACCAAGCCTAGTACCCCCAAGATCACCGCACCAATGGTGCGAAAAATGGTTGTATCAAGACCAATTGCTCCGCCTAACCAGGCGATCAACGTTCCAATGACAGCGTAGGACAAAGCCAACCCACCAGCCAAAGCCAAGGGCGCGCGCGAATGAGCAGCAGTGGCAGAGCCCAGCAGGATGGGCAGGATCGGCAACACGCAGGGAGACAGCGTTGACAGTAGCCCCGCAAGTAAGCCGAATCCGTAAGAACCTAATCCAAACTCCATCAATTCAATGCCTTTTTGAAGATACTCTCGATGCCTGATGCAGACGAATCACCGACAGATCGAGACGTTTCCTTGCCTGCCTTGAAGCCGATCAAGGTACTTTGCATGTTCACTTTGTATTGCTTGAGAATGTTTTTCTCGGAATCGAAATCGACGGTCAGGATGGTCACGTCTTTGTAGGCAGGCTGTTTGGCCAAGTCATCAATGATGGGTTTTTGTGCTTTGCATGTTGGGCACCATGGCGCACTCACATCAACAACAACAGATTTTCCAGCCTGAGCCAGACTGTCAAATTCCTGTTGTGTGTAATGTTTGATGTCTCCTGCCGTTGCAAAAAACGCGGCACTGGAAAGTAAAAAGGCTGCTGAAGTTTTTAAAAAGTTCATGATTCGCTCCTGTTCAGTTGAGGTGAGAGGGTTATTGCTTGGGTTTGAATGATTTTTGAATCTGGGCCACATAGGCCGTCAAATTGGCCAATTCTTTGGAATTCCACGGCAAGGGCTTGGCTTGCATGGGCATCACCATGCAGGCCTGAATCATTTCATCGAGGTGAATTGATTTGATACCCAAATCGTCATTTGCCATCGCCACTTTGTGGGGATAAGGTTTAGCGAAGCTTTCTGTGAAAGATGCGTTGTTGGCGTGACACGTGGCGCAAGACATGCCGTTGGTCGAGAGTTTTTTATCTGCAAACAGCTTTTCCCCGGCTGCGGTATCACCAGCTTTAGGTTTGTATCCGGCTGGCCTGACCGTCGCAGCGCCCGAAGCATTTTGAGCAAAGCTTGCCGTAGAACTGAGCGCGGCTGCAACCAAAACAAGGGTTTGGAAGAGTTGGATTCGGTTTTTCATGGGTGTCTCCTTGAGTTGAATACTTCTAAGAGGGGAGAACCAGCAAAAACGGTTCGCCAATCAAAAAATATTTCTTTATCGCGAACCGATTTGTTGAGGTAGGCCCTCTTAGTTTGCGAGGCGGCGAACAGCCGACTCACATTTATCCATTCACTCCTTAAGGAATCAAAATGAAGACAACTTTGAAATTGGCCTCTCTGGCCGCCTTGACTACTGCCACTCTGGCTCTGCCTGTTGCTGCTCAGAACACGAGCGCAGCAGCAAAATGCCAACCTGCAGCCGCAGCAAAGTGTGGCGCTCGCAAATGCTCGGCGAAATGCGGTGCTAAAAAATGTGCTCCTGCAGCCAAGTGTTCGGCCAGCAAATGTGCACCAAAATGCGCTGCGAAGTGTGCCCCTAAATGCGGCCCTAAAAAATAATGAGAATCCGGCAAGCGCAGATGAAATCAGATATGAAAACCATTCGATCAGCAGGTCTGCGCTTGCTCCGGACCTACGTGGATCTATCCAACGCCAAGAGGCATCTCCTCGATGAGGTGTTGGAAGGTCAGAAGCCTCAACAATGGGCACATTACCCGTCTGAAGATGCCATTGACGTGTCAAGCGGATATCAGTGGTTTTATCACTCCCATAGCCCAGAGGACAGGCCCGAGGGGCTAGAGCATGGACACATTCACTTGTTTGCAAGACGACCTCTATGGTCTCGGCGATTGCAATCGCGCTCTGAGATTGAATTTCGTAGAGTTTGCGGAAGTGAAAGAACTCAAACGCACACTACCCATCTGCTTTCCATTGGGTTGAACGCTAAAGGTTTGCCAATCACCTTGTTTACTGTGAACAGTTGGGTAACGGGTGACGAAATGCTTTCTACAAAATTGACGATGCAACTGCTCGCGTCGATTCAACTCAAGACAGGTCATCCGAAAGTCGACGCTGTGATTGAGAGTGTGGTTCATCTGTGCTTGCCTGAAATAGAGAGTGTGTTGCAGAAAAGAGATGCAAAGTTAGCGTCATTCACAGGGGCAAACAAGCTGCAGGATTTAGGGCTTGAGCTGTTGTCGGAGTTGCCCATAGATTTAGACGAAAAACTAAAGCGTTTAATGTGAATTTGGCGGGTTTGCGTTGTTCTGCAACACGCGGAGCACAACACTCAAATCAGAGCCGTCGAACGAGGGGCGTGGCCCCAAGGTTTCAAATGGCAATCCTGCGCGATTGATCCAGCAGGTCTTGAACCCGTACCAGGTGGCTCCCATGACATCCCAGCCGTTGGAGGACACAAAAAGCAACTCCTCAGTGGGAATGCTCAGAGTCTTTGAGGCAAGAGCGTAGGCTTGTGGGTGTGTTTTGAATTGCCTGACTTGTTCCACTGAAATCTGGTGAGTTAGATAGGGCGTCAAGCCAGAGTGATCTGCAGCAGATTGCAGCATTTGAGGTGAGCCGTTGGAGAGGATGGCCATAGGCAATCGCATTTCACTCAGCTTTTGCAGGACTCCTTTGCATTCAGGAAAAGCATCCAGTTGTGCATACTGATCCATCAATTTATGTAGGTCGTGCTGAACGTATTGCAACCTCAACTTTTGAAGGCTGTATTCAAGAGCAGCCAGAGTTAAATCCCAGAAAGGCTGATAGTGCCGACTTCCATTGAAGTCTGGATCTGACAAGGTGACCAGTCGGGAATATTCGATCTGTTTGTCACGCCATAGCGAAGTGATGGCTGATCCTGATCCGGGATACATCGTTTCAGCCAGACGTCCAATCGAGTACACATCAAACAAGGTGCCATAGGCATCGAACACCAGCCCGCGAATTTTGGACATCATCCACCTCCTCTTTGTGTATGCAAATCGAATTTGCGCTGGATTTGAAATCGCTGCTCGGCAGTGGCCCCAAAGTAAGTGAAGCTCACTTTCATACTGGGGATCGATAAGAGAGCGATTTTTCTGTCTTGAAGAATTTCCCAACCCAGTTGAAGATGACCCCAATCCCAGCGTGCAAGACACAATCGCAGCTCTTCATCGACCTTGATCGATGCACCAGCTAGGGCGTCAGGTAGCCACCGCAGCAAATCAGCCTGGCTACAGCCCATGGTTCTCACAAAGTGCTCTGGAATCTGAGATGGGGTCATGTGTGTTTAAGCCACTTTGTAGGCGGCGAATCGCTCATCGACTTCTGTTGCAAAAGCGTGGTTCGTGTAGTTGCTGAGCACTTTCACGGCCACTGCCAGAACGATGTTGAGTACATGGCTCTCGGTGTAGCCCGCGTCTAGAAAGGCTTTTACTTTTTCAGCAGAGGGCTGTCCAAGGTGCTTGACCATGTCCTGCGTCAAGGCGAAGAGTGCAGCTAAGCTTGCATCAGCAATGGGTTGGCTTGTGCGAATGGCCTGCAAGACATCTGCTGGTACGCCAGACATCTTGTCTGCAATCATGCTGTGCGCTGCGGTGCAGTATTTGCAGCCGTTGGTTTGACTCACGGCCAAAAACACGACTTCCTGTTCGGTCGGTGTGAAACCAGAGTCTTTGCGGAAGAGTCCATATCCATGCAGATAGGTGCTCAGCACCCCGGGCACATTGGCCATGTTGGCATACATGTTCGGAATAAAGCCCACTTGCTTTTGGGCAATCTCCAGAATTTCCTTTTGTGCCCCAGTGGCGGTCTCAAGGTTCAGGGCGGGCAGTGAATTGAGGTAGCGGTTCGACATGATCATCTCCATTAAAAGAAATGATATTTTGGGTGTTGAATATCAATATGCAGATACCATTCGTCTCGAATATCTGACGAATCATCCCAAATCTGGGGTTAGGGACGCGCTGTGAGCTTGTAGCCATTGCAACGGCGAACAATCGAACGCTCTGGCAAAGGCCCTAGCAAGTGCGCTTGAACTTCCATAGCCAACTTCTACTGCGATACGTTTGAGAGCCAGCCCTTTTTTCATCAGCTTCTGCGCAAGCATCAGCCGCCACGAGGCGAGGTAGTTGGCGGGTGTTGTCCCTGTCTGTGTTTTGAAATGTGCGGCAAATCGGGCACGAGACATTCCTGCAGTCTGCGCCATATCCTCCAGAGTCCAAGCCCGAGAGGGCTGGTCGTGTATAGCTTGCATTACTTTGGCGATGCGGATGTCTGCCAGTCCAGCAAGAGTTCCGCTTGAAGCTATGCCGTGGGCGATGCAATGCCTTAGCAACCGAATGATGAGAATCTCGCAGAGCCGGTCCAGAGAGGCCTGTTGACCATCTCCAGAGTTGAACGCTTCTTCCATCATCAGATCCAGAAGCTGTTCAATACCCCGCGTTTCTGACAATTTGATGAGAACACAGTCAGGTAACGAGTCAGTGATGGGATTGGCACCGCCACCATCGAAAAAAACGGTGCCGCACACCACCTCCGCGCCTGCCTGATTGTTGGCAATTAGTCTGTGATTATCTGGTCGCGGCAAAAACACTAAGGTGGGCTCAGTGATTTCAAATTGCTCACGCTTGGACCCGATAAGCTCGACCACGCCATGTCTAATTACATGAAGATGACCTCGCATTGTGTCTTTCTCGAAGTCATGACGGCCACAGATGTTGCCTGTGTAGAAAACACCCGCGTGAAGCGAGAAATGACGCAGTAAAGAATCTAGGGGGTTCATTGGATGAGACGAATAGTATATTTTTTGAAATTTTAATGGCCATGTGTATCGATTGGTCTAGATCCCTCAGTGTTTACTCGAGCTGAATGACAGTTGAGTCAAGTAAGTGCCAAAGTCAAATGGGCTAAAAAATCATTGTGGGGTGTTGAGTCTGAGAAGGACCGCTTTGGGTCGCCTATTGCCAGTCGCCATCTCACCCTGACGGTCCGCATCCAGCCTAAAGCGGATTTTCACCACGCGCTGTTCAATGCGTGTCCTGATCAAGTTCAGAGAAGATGCATTTATTTATGAAGACCTCGACGCGCAGCTGAAATTGATAAAAAAGTTGTGCAGTATTAAAAGAGAATTCATCCTGCTAGACTTTTAAATACCAAGGTATTCGAAAAAGTATAGCAATGCCAGTTCGAAAAATCCCAAGAAACCACTTACAAGTAACAGGTCGTCACGCCACATCAAAAAGCGAAGACAGTGCCGACTTTGAGTCACTGCTGGAAAAAGAGCACATGCTCTTGTTAGATCATGACCCACTGGTCCAGTCATACGAAGTTCAACCGGTAAGGATTCCTGTACCAGGAGTAGCGAGGGGATACGTGCCCGACTTGTTGGTGCATTACAGGCCTGACGAAGATGGATGCATCAGCCCAAGCGAGATTCGCGAAGTCAAAAAGTCAGAAGACTTCAAGCGAAACGCCGAGAAGTACGCGCCGAAGTTTGAGGCAGCTGAGCAATACGCCGCTCAACGCGGGTGGGTGTTTCGCAAGATCGACGAAACAGAGATCCGCGTACCAAGGCTTAGAAACTTAAAGTTTTTGAGCCAGTTCCAGTTCAATGAACCAGAGCCTCATGAAGTTGATTGGGTGCTTTCTCAGTTGGATAAGTTGGGACAAACATCATCAGACGAACTGATAGCGTTAGTTGCTCAGTCAGATGAAGCACGCTTGGGGTTGATGCCTGTGCTTTGGCATTTGGTGATCACCAAAAGAATAGGCGTCGATTTGGATGTTCCGTTTGGTAGCAACGTTGAGTTGTGGCCTGTGGAGAGTGTTGATGGCTGAACGTAAAAAACCTGTTGTGCTGAGCATCCAAAAAGGCGCGAAGGTCACGCAAGGCGATCGCGAATACGTGATCACACGACTTGTTGACCTAGATAAGGTCCTTGCAAAAGAGCTTGCCTCTGGCGAATTGGTGATGTTGTCGCTGAATGCTTTGGAAGCGCCCAAAAAGCTGAAAGCAGCAAATGAAGGTCGTGAAAAAGAACTAGATCTTGAAAGCGTCACATCCGATGAATGGAAAGTAGCAGAAGACAGACTTAAAGCAATTGAGCCTTTGCTCGAAAGACGTAGTGCTAGAACCAAGCAAGACTATTTAGCCGCAGCCAAACGTGCAGGTGTGAGCCAGCCCACTATTTACAGATGGTTACAGAACTATCAGGAAACCGAATTGCTGTCCAGCCTTCTCAATACAAAGCGAGACGGTGGCTCTGAGAAAAGTCGGTTGCGAGAAGATGTAAAGCTCATTCTGGATGACTTTTTAAACACCAAGTTTCTATCCCTGCAAAAGTTCACTCCAGCAGCTGCGGCACGGGAGATTCGACGACTGTGCAGCAATGCTGGGATTGATCCACTTCCCTCACACACAACTGTCTATCGACACATAGGGTGGATGAGCGAAGAAGTGAAGCTTAGAAAGCGTGAAGGCCCTAAAGCTGCAAGAGAAACGTTTGGTGTCAATGAGAGCTCAATTCCAGATGCTGATTGGCCTTTGGCGTTGGTTCAAATTGATCACACGAAGTTACCTGTAATGCTTGTTGATGATGAGCACCGTAAACCAATCACCCGTCCGTGGATCACGTTGGCAATTGATTGTTATAGCCGTGTATGCGTTGGGTTTTATCTGACGTTAGACCCCCCTTCGGCTATGTCAACGGGCATGTGTGTTTCCCATGCCCTACTGAAGAAAGAAACTTGGCTTGCGAGGCTTGGACTAACAGACGTGACATGGCCCTTTTATGGAGCCATGGAAGTGCTGCACATGGATAACGCCAAAGAGTTCCGTGGTGACATGCTTCGTGTGGCGGCGAAAGAATACAACATCAGTTTGAACTTCAGGCCAGTTAAAGTGCCGCATTACGGCGGACATATTGAAAGCATGATGGGAACAGTTTCTCAAGGCTTGAAGGAACTCTCAGGAACGACTTTCTCCAATCCTAAAGAAAAGGGGGTGTACGACGCTGAAGGCAATGCATGCATGACATTCGACGAAATTGAGCGATGGCTTGTCCTCTTCTTTGTCAGGTATCACATCGACATTCACAGAGGCATAGGAACCACGCCTAAGGCAAAGTGGACAGAAGGATTGATGGGGACCAAAAAATTCCCAGGCCGTGGATTGCCATTGGTCAGAAAAGATGTTGAGAAAGTGCGCATTGACTTCATGCCGTTTGAAGAGCGAACGATTCAAGACTATGGCGTTGTGATTGATGAGGTTTATTACTTCCACGATGTTCTTAGGCCTTGGGTCAATGCGATGGACCCGGACCATCCGAGAGAAAAACGTAAGTTCAGATTTCGCTATGACCCACAAGACATTAGTCAGCTGTATTTTTTCGATCCACTAGCGCAGCGATATTTCGCAATTCCTTATCGTGATAGCAGCTTGCCACCGGTCAGTATTTGGGAGCATCGTGCCGCGCGTGCAAAAGCCAAAGAGCTGGGAATCCCTGGCTACTCAGAGCGTGACGTCTTTGACTTGATCACAAAGCAGCGGGATATCGAAGAAGAAGCCGCAGCTAAGACCAAGTCAGCAAGGCGTGCACAACAGAAACTTAAAAATCACGCTAAGTCCCGAATCCAAACGAAACAGGACTTGCCCAAGGTTTCGAATCAAGCGCCATCAACAGTTAGTCCAGCTATTAAGGGCTACAACCCAGATGACATTGAGGCCCTAGATGATGACTACTAAAGATCCTTATCCCCATCTAGATGAAAAGGCTCAGCAAAAGTTAGAGCTAACGGATGATGCTCGAATTCGTGCGATTCGTGAAGGAACATGGCTTGCGTTACCTCACGTCAAAGAAGCATTGACCAAGCTTGAAGATTTGCGGACATATCCAGTAGTAACTCGGATGCCTTGCATGCTGATCATTGGTCCTTCATTTAGTGGCAAAACTTCAATCGTTGAGCATTTCGTTAGCTTGCATCCGCCAGATTTGACGCCGGAAAACGAAACTACAACGACAGAGTTGATCTTGATTGATGCCCCACCCAAGCCTGATTTGTCTGATTTCTATGGGCGCATTCTTGACAAGCTGATGGCGGCCTACAAGCCGCGTGCAACTGCCGCAGAAAAATACTCACAGGTGAAACGTTTATTCCGTGAGTTGGGAGTTCGTGTGTTGATCGTGGATGAAATTCATCATCTGATTGCTGGCAGTTTGAATAAACAACGTGAATTCCGAAATGCGCTGAAAAGTCTTTCAAATGAAACCAAGGTCTGCATCGTCGCTGTGGGTATTGAAGAGGCGCAAACCGCTTTCAATGCCGATCCACAAATGGCAAGCCGTTTTGTTCCGTTTGAGCTTCCCATGTGGCATCTTGGGAAAGATTTAGGCGTATTGCTTAAAACATTAGAGAAACGTACCCCTCTCAAGAAGCCATCTCACTTGCACTCCACGGAGTTGATGAACGCGATTCATGCGAGAAGTGAATCGAATTTAGGTGACATTTTTGATCTCATGAAAACAGCTGCTGTTGCTGCAATTCGGAGTGGCCAGGAGTGCATTACTGAAAAGCTGATTAAAGAACTCGACTGGGTGCCGCCCTCCAAGAGAAAAATCTTTCACCGCCAGAGGTAAATGTGAAAGGCTTTAGCGAACTGAACGGTCTACTATGGCCAATTAGATACAAGCCAAAGCCTGATGAGCTGTTGTCGAGCTGGTTAGTCCGACTTGCTGTTGGCCACGGCATGAAAGTTCAGACGTTTTGCAATCGGATCTTTGGCAATCAGCGCCAAGTGTGGAACAGAGATATTGATCGGCTAGCTCCAGAGTGGCTGCTCGAAGAGCTGAGCACACGTACTGGGACACCAATCGCAACAGCGAATGCCACAACACTAAGAACCTATGACGGTTTTCTGTATCAAGGGTTTAGAAGTTCAGGAGCGTTGCCTTGGGTGCAAACACTCGGCATGTATCACCGAAAGAGGCAGCGCTATGGTCAGCAGTTCTGTGCAGCTTGCTTGGCAGCGGACGCGACACCTTATTTCCGGCGAGCATGGCGAGTTAGCTTCAATACGGTTTGTCCTATCCACAAACTGATGCTGCATGATAGATGCCCAAAATGTGAAGCTCCAGTTAGTTATCACCGCATGGAGATGGGACGTTCATCAAACTTCGAGTCAACTGGTTTAACGGGTTGTCACGATTGTGGTTTTGATCTTCGAGAGTCGCCGTTGCTCCCAATCGCTACATACAAGAGCGAAATACGTCGATGGATGATCGAGCTCTCCAAGCTAATAACGCAAGGTGCTGGGCCAAAACGAATGCATCTAAATATGGAGCATTTATTAGTGATGCATCAGCTTTCGAAGCTCCTACTCTCAACTAGCAAGCATGTGCATCTGCATGAATGCCTTTGTGACTATCTCGCAGTAGATGACAAGATGGTTAGTCTTGGTGACAGAATTCCCATTGAGACCAGAGACATCTACGAGCGTCATCATCTAATGCAACTAATCGTATGGTTGATGATTGATCTTGAAACAAGGCTTCGGATGGCTTGGCGAAGTAAGAGCATCAGATACAACAGCTTGCTTAAAGATTTTCACGATCCGCCAGCTTGGTTTGTGAATATTGCAGAGGGGTTTTCAAACTGGCGAGATCATCAGTAATCTACGGCTCCTAATTATCTCAACGGAATTTCTGAAATTACCAGCATGTCTTCAGGATGCTCAACCTTGGCCTCTTTCAATAAATGATGAAATGCTGTGTAGATCGCATGAGGAAATTGACAGGGTCCAATAATTATTCGATCAATTATTTCGGGAATCTCCATTCCAATTAGCCCTTGTTCGGGTACGTTTTGAAGTGGAATTTTGTGAATTTTCTGAGGGATGCCGTTGATCGTTGCCACAGCTGTTTGAATTTTGTCTGACTGCTCCACAGTAGGGGAGTAGATGACTCTCCACTCCTTCTCTTCATGAAATCCGATATGTTTAGTGCAAAGAACAGAAAATCTAAGCATATGAAATGACAGTTGAAAAACACGATCTCTTCCAAGTTTTAACAATAGATCCGAAGCATTTCGCATTCTTTCTGCAACGTCCATAAATTGTTTCGAGAACGTATCGCTGTTTAAATATGCTACGGGGCTTGTGTAGGCCTTCAATACATTAGATTCGTTATGAAATGGTGCACCTTTTAATACGATGGCAACTGCGCTTCTTCCTCCATATGCGCGCCACATAGATAGACGGCCAAGTTGGTCTTCAGATTCATCATGTTCTGATACACAAGTGAGATATGTGTCTCGTCTGAAACCAGGTAACCAAGCATTGAAGCTTGCTTCAAGTTGAGCGGTGCTACCGGGAAAATTTTCTTCAAGTACAGTTTTGAAAAGCTTTCCAGCATCACCTTCATAAGCGCTCTTTAAGCAGTTGAATCCATATTCGATTTCAGTTGAATCGTTCATCGTCATCGCATTTCGCATCCAGACTTCCCGATTTGTGAGTATGCCTAGTGCTGCCTCTGCACTTGTGTAATGAACGAATCTAAGATCCATTGATTTGGCTTTTTCTACTCTTGCTACCGTAGTGGGAAAAAAGGTATTTTTTACTTGTTCAAGTTCACTATTTGGTAATTCAGGCATGACGGATGTGTCGGTTAAGTTTCGAGAAAATCTTCGGCTGTCAACTTTAAAACAAGCAATAGATTCGTGTCATCAGTGTTGATGGTTGGATAAAGTTTGCTGAAATTAGGATTCCCTTCAAGGATGCCCATCAAGTGATGATCCTTGTGATCTTTTAGCGATAAGACGCAAAGCCTTCGCAAGCGATTGTTTTCAATCGGATCCACTATGAACAATTTCGGATCAACTTCACCATCATCATTCGTAATCAATGGAACAGGAATCGACCAACCATCATCTTCGCCTTCGGTGAGTAGGGTGATGTCAATGCCGGTAACTGCCAAAAGTTCTTCAAGGAACTCACGGATGAACTCAGGTGGAAGCATTTCATTTTTATTTTTCCTTCGAACCTGCATTGCAAGATCAATTGGGCGAACGCGACGGTTGCCGCTTGGTGTACCAATCGAAGTTGAGTCCATACTTTTCCCTCCAACGTACCGCTTTTTGTCAAGCCATTGCTGAAAGGTGAGAGTCTTTGATTTCCAGATTGGTTTGCGAATGAGATCTGGGAATGAAACGTTTCCTGTGAAGTTGCGTGTCTTTGACTCTAGCTTCGTTGAACCATCCTCTTCTTTGATGCTTTGGTTCGCAGCATCAGGTGCTGAGCTTTGGAAGCTAGTTTGTCCTGCACCATCTGGCTGAGGTTGGTCAAAAAATGGCTTTTTACGATCACCGCTCATCTCGTATTTGATGGACCTGAACGGAAATTGATGACCGCAACTGATGAGTTTGTAAACAAGAAATGTTGCGTTGGTGGTGTCACCATATGAAAGCCATTTGCCCGAAGCTTGCAGCTCCGTTGTTCCGTCAAACGGGAATGTTCCCTTTGGATGAATGGCCTGATTTTCGCCCGCAGCTTTGAGAATTGAAGTTCCCACCTTTAGGGCGGCACGCCATGCTTGATTGTCTAGAAAGATTCGACCAATATCTGCTGCTGAGCTACCTGAAATTTCATCTCCCAATTTGAGTGACAAGTGCCTAGTCCTGTGGTCGAACACGCCATCCTTGAAGAGGTCGTCCTTTTTCAGTGGTGGCAAAAACAATTTGGTTAGTAGGCTGCTGGATGACCCAAAGTAAAAGCGGATAAGTTCTAAGCACGGGACGATGAGACGTTTGTTGTTTTCTAGTTGCAGCATTACGCAATATGAGTGTGTTGCGTTTAGGTGCCAAGGATGCTCCGATACTGGAATCAGAAACCCTTCTTCATTCGGGTTTAGTCCAGACTTGATCAGATCAATATGGCTGCTGGATGTGTTTACCCTAGAAAATGTCTCAAGCTCATAGTCAGGGCTTAGGAAGAGCGATTTCTTATGCCAGATATCTCCAACTTTTAGTAGAACTAGCGTTCCAATAGAAACCCATCTACGCATTTGGAATTTCGCCAAGGTCGTGCTGTGTGGTGAAAGCAAGACAGCGGGGTTATCGGTAAAAGAAAGATCTGTAACCCTAGATAAATAGACCAAAACGGAAGGTTGAGTCCCGCGTTCGGAGCGATCTGGGTAGTCAATCTCGCCAAACCAGTCAATTCGCCAATAGTTGGCGCCATCAGGAAATGCTGAGATGCGAAGCTTGTTCGTGTTGTCAGCTGATTTGTTGCGGCTGACTGAGCGAGAAGTTGACAAAGATGCCTCATAAAGTTAATTAAAACTTTATGAGTATATTTGTGGTTGAGATATTAAAAATATCGATAATTTATCGCGTGCTTCGATAATTTATCATTTACTTCGAGTTAATGACACTTAACTCTTAAGCCCCATCAACTCCGCTGGCTCATCGCTGGCGAGTACATCTTGTGCCCACGCCTCTAAGCGCGTGGCGTCTGCACGAATCACCTCTTGCTTGACTGCCAAAATTTGCGTGGGGTGCATAGAGAAGCTACGCAAACCCAACCCCAATAGCAAGCGCGTCATGGCTGGATCACCGGCCATTTCGCCGCATACGCTCACGCTCTTACCTTGGGCTCTACTTTCGGCAATGGTGTCGGCCAATAAACGCAACACCGCCGGGTGCAACGGGTCATACAAATGCGCCACCAATTCATCAGCACGGTCGATGGCCAAGGTGTATTGAATCAAGTCGTTCGTTCCAACCGATAAGAAGTCAAAGTGTTGCAAGAACATCTTGACACTCAGCGCAGCCGCAGGCACCTCAATCATGGCCCCCACTTTGACGGGACCAAACACGGCACCACGTGCATCTAATTGCTGACGCGCTTTTTCTATCAACG
>JACCEA010290618.1_pt1 | contig 25249 bp, 28 predicted proteins | sample 7449851 | NCBI WGS metagenome assembly JACCEA01 (sample SAMN15323453, study PRJNA562643) | freshwater metagenome | isolation source: river surface water | place: USA:Blue River Watershed | collected 2017-08-18 | reverse complement strand
ACCAGATAGAGGCTAAAATGCGCTCTACTTCATCAATATCCCCTGCTTCCATCGGCGCTTGAACCAAACGCAAAGGACCAATGAAGATATGACTCAATAAACCTACCACGCCAATAAAATATAAAGGGAAAACAGGCCAAAAATTAGCCAGATCAGTAATCTGAAGAATAGCGGCGCCAGGGATGGCAATTAAGCTTAACCAAAAACGAAACTTAATAATGATATTGTAAAAGCCCATAATGATGTCTATTTGAGCCGTGAAGATACCAAATTATAGCATAATAATAAGCCGTACCCAGAAAGTATGGGCGCTTAAAAAAGAATAGCTATTTTTGCCATCCTTCACTCAGATATAATCTGATTAAAGACTCGAATCTATAGGATTCGATGGTCCCGTAGTTCAATGGATAGAATAGGTGTTTCCTAAAGATTCCAGTATTGATTTGACTAAAAGATTTTCAATAGTGAATACAGGACTAGATTTAGGATAGATTTGGAAAGTGAAAAAGTGAAAGTGTGTAGTAAAAGTGTGTAGCAGACTCGTAATTTTAGTTTCCAAAGGGTTCTGATTAAAGGGAACGAGCGTTTCCTAAAGGATTATTCAAAATTAGGAACTTGGATTTATTGAAATGTAGGACAGGATTGATTTTGGTAGAATTTATAATTTTAGAGAATGGAAAGTGTGTAGCAAAAGTGTGTAGCAGATTGAGATTTAACATATTCGTCCCATAGTTTAATGGATAAAATAAGAATTTCCTAAATTCCAGATGCAAGTTCGATTCTTGCTGGGACGACATTATAAAACCCTTGCTTTTCCGCAGGGGTTTTCTTGTATTAGGTACCTTCAGGAATAATCGGAAAGGTTAAGACTTGTGAATTCTGATCCAAGATTATATTATGATACTACGGGAGATTTTAGTTGTTGTATTGAATTTCGAAAACGTAATTTCTTAGAAAAGATCAATACTTCGTCACCGATTCTATTTGATGCCGATTGTGATAATTTGTAGGTAACCTTTTTCTGCTGTGCATAAAGGTTTAATATAAACTCATGGTTATCATATGAAACCATCCATTTATCTTTAATCTTGTGAACATGTTTCGATAATCTCTCATGGTCACTATTTGTATAGTAATTCATATACAAGTCTGCACCTTTTTGATAATAAGGTGGATCTAAATAAATAAAGACAGGTTCTTTTTTACTATTCATTTTTTTTATAAACTCAAGACCATCTAAATTAGAAAGTGTTATATGATCTTTCTTTTCTGCAATTTTTCTAATTCTATTAATTAAATCTGCTTTGTTGAAACGAGCATCTATTTTATATTTTCCATGCTGACTCTGCCCCCCTATCACTCCACCTTTAATTACTCCAGAAATATTAGTCCTGTTAAGAAAAAATGTAGCCTTAGCTAATTCATACATGTCAACATCTTTTGTACTTTTTTGTATGTTTTTATATCTATTCCACGATCTTACCGTAACTCTAACTCTTCTAATCCAGTTACACAACTCTTCAGGATGGTTTAAAATAGTATACCACAAAGAATAAATTGAATGATCTAAATCATTTATATAAACATGTTCAACATAACCTTCAAATAATAATCTTAAGGCAAGTCCGGCACCGCCTGCGTAAGGTTCTGCATAACTTGAGCCAATCAATCGATTTTCAATTAATAATTGCGATACAAATGGGAAAATACAGTTTTTTCCCCCAGGATATCTTAATGGTGAAAAATGTATAGTTTTATTAGGTCGTTTTCCCATGAGTTATATTTAATATTGCCCCAATCATTAAAGATAGTGCAAGAGTCTGATTAAAATCACTTGAAGATTTATAATTATGCGCGCCAATATGAAGTAATCCAATCATTTTATCTGGAGATGTTATATCATAACTTGATAAAGAAGTTTTCATTTCCTTGTCAAGATTACTTTTAGCTTCAACAAAATTATCTCTTATATAGTTATCCCTCATCTTTTGATCAGTCGAACCAGCTGCTGTTTCCCAAAGTAATCTAAGTGACATTCTAATAAGATTTGGGAAAGTATTTGATAAGGAATCTTTCTTTTGGGCATAAAAATAATATAAATCCATAATATCTCTGTGTAAATCACTTACATCACCTTGACGAAGATATAATTTTCCTCCGAAAATTTCAGGGAGTTTTGGACTCATTCTTTTTGTAAGTCTTGGTACTTGTGGCTTATTTATTGTCCTTTCAATCTTAACGGTAACATCACTTAATTTATTATCTTTATTTTTATCGATTATACTAAGAATAGTGGGATCCAATACTTCAATGAGTTTCCCTCTGTTTTCTCCTCTTGTATAAATGTCATGATTTTTCACTTTCGAGGATATATCTGAAAAAATAGATTTTATCTCTTCAATTGTATGTTTTGATAAAAAATTGCCGCCTTTAAATTCAAAGCCAACCGCTTTTAAATTTTTATCACTCAATATTTCTGATTTAACAAATCCTTGATTCAAATGTGGATTTGAACTTATCATACCGGTATATTCTTCAAATATCAAAAAATTACTTTTTTCTTGATTCATGAATTTATGTAAAAAAATATCTTTATCTAATGCTGTCCAATTTCCAGTGGAACTATGTTTTCTTAGAATATTTTTTAAAGCAATTTCACGGGTACATACATTACATGGTATTTCATCAGGATAAAATGGAAGTGATAAATTATAACTTGAATTTAATTTAACTAATCCAAGTTTAATTTTACCTATAATTACTCTTCTATTGCCATCATAAACAACCGGAATTTTGCCATGATATACTACAGTAGGAAGCTCACTAAAATCATAATAATCACCCATCTTTTTAGACAATGAAGCGATGTCCCATTTTTTGTCTTGATTTTCAAGTGCAAGATTTATAATATCTTCATCAGTAGCTGTTGATTCAATTGGATGTCTTGGATTCTCAGTCCATAATCTCAATTCACTTAGTTTTAGGTACTTAACTTCTTGACTCATCTAATTTTTATTATTTATATTTTTTAAACAAATCATCGAATGTTTTGCAAAATACTTCAACAATCTCACTATTTTCTTCAATCCACAAATTGATCAATTTCGCAGCACCTCTTCCCCAATATTCTTTCTGCTGGTTAAACCATTTTTTTGCTATATTTCTATCACTAATGATTGAATGGTATTGGTAGTCTCTAAAGACAATTTGCTTTGTATATCCTTTGTGAATTTTTTCCCACGCAGTAGATCTATCTTGTAAATTATACAAAAAATCTGCCAAGAGCTTTTCAGGTGGTTTGTTTCCAGGCAAAATCAAAATATTCTTATTGGATTTTTTGGATGAGACATCACCATCTAAAATAATTATTGAATCTTGAATACGAAATCCTTTGATCTCTTTTCTACTTAATTCAAGTAAATTTCCGCAACCCAACGATCCTCCTGCAAATTCTAGGTTTGTGGTTCGTTTGGTTTTTAATATACATTTTGCAAAAATTTCTCCCTCTTGATCTTCAGTAAAAACAACCACCTTTCTTTTACTAGATGATGGAGAAATAGATACATTTAACTTGTCTTTTATGTTTTCAAAATCAATATTTTGGATAGCAATTACTTCGCTATCAATTTTTTCAAGATAAATAACATTGACTTGATTAATTAGTTTTTTATCAACTTGTAAATCACAAACTTTTTCCAAAATACTTAATGAATGTGTAGTGAAAACTATTTGAATGTTATATTTAGATGAAAATTTTCGTAAAGCTTCAATAAGTTTAATTTGGGAACCTGGATATAAAGTGGCATCTAACTCATCTATTGCTAAAATTCCTCCTTTATAATCAGTTTCATGTCTTTCTTTAAGTCTTTTAAAAGAAATTATTGCAAGTAAGATTTTTCCAATATTATCTTGCCCTGAAGAATTCATTCTCCAATCATAATAAGATGTATTTGCACCTAAAGTGTGTTTCTGTTTACTAACTAAATAATCGACACTTGTAAGTTCTACATCAGGAATAATTAAAATTTTATTGTGCCAGTCACGATAGAACTCGAATTCTACATCTGTTAAAGAAATGTCTCTATTGGTTTCTAACGATTCATCTTCTCCAATTGGGAATAAACGTGATAAACTTAAATAAATTACAGGCAATTGAATATATCCGGCCCCTTTTGTTCGATCATTCTTTTTCCAAAAACGAACCCCAGTTGTATATGGTTTTCCTTTTTTTATACTTTCAACAGTAAAATTTGGTTCATCTTGATCAACAAATTTTAACGTCCATTCATGGCTTTTAGGAATATCAAAATCATCTGATAATTTGAATTTTTCGCTGAATGAAGATTTGAAATTACCACCAGATAAAGGTTTCTCACCATACATTGGATTTTCTTCATCTGTAATTGTGAATGGTTGACTAATCATTCCAAGTAAGGTTGTTTTTTGGGTACCATTTTGTCCTGCAATAACCGTGATATGTTTTCCTAATTCAAATTTCACATCATTAAATCCCCTGAACTTTTTTACTTCTATACCTTTTATAATCATAATTAATTTTTTTAATTATTAAATTCAAGTAATCTACTAAGAGTTACATATGTATAAATTCTATGTATATCAAATCTAACAATTAACATAACTAATAGCAAATTTTACTTTCCCGAATATTCCGATTGGTTGAAATTTAGGTACAACATTCAGTATATTTACCTAATGAATCTTAACATTTGTTAATTAATGAATATTTTTTGTCAAATTTTAGTTACAAAAAGTATTAGACTTTAAATAATAAAATTAGAAATAGTTCTAAATATAATTTCTGTTAAATCATTGATTATAAATCAAAATCCTCTGAAACCCTTTATTTACAATATTATCAAGTCTTAGAAAACAATCTACGTTAGTATATATTTCTATACTGTTTATACACGTTTATATTTTTGTGTTTTCAAAATATGTGCCTAATATTAGTGTAGAATATTTCATTTCACATATAGAATATGCTTTTTCACATAATATTTGAAATTTAGTTTAATAAGTAAAATATCTTCAAATAGAAAAATAACTACGTGTAAATAGTAATTAGTACTACAAATAGTTCCAGCATATTCTATACTGTTTGAAATGTATATGTATTATTTTGTAACTGATTATGTATTGTAGTACATAATGAAATTTAAATAAGTGTTTTAGATTAGTGCAGTAGAAGTTAGAAATGATATTAACAGAGGGTAATAAGGGTTGGATTAAATGTTCCAACTCACATAAAATATTAAAGACAGCTATGATGGGTTAGTGTGTTTTTATTGTTTTACTTGAATTACCCCCAAAGGTGTAGAAGAATACAAACAGGGCGTTTGTATCATTAAGCCGTGGCGCCCTGTTGGTTCTTCGAGTTTAATATTGTTATAAAACATAGATATATGAAAAAATTCAACATAGGTCTTCTTCATTTTGTTTTTCTGATTGTAGTAGCTCTTTTTATTACTGTTTCACTTAGTTCATGTAGTGTCAAAGATAATGTAGCACTGAATGGTAAGGATCTGATTTTTGACAAATTGAAAGGATTACATGTACCTAAAAATATTAGACTCAAATCAAATACAAGCAAAGTAGATGTTGAACAGTTTGATAATAAAGAAACAACAGGTGATTTTAGATATGATAACCTGTATAAATAAGAGTTTGCTAGCAAACGGGTTAATTCAGTTCTCCTAACTGCGCGGACGGTTAAATAATTGAACGTTGGTAGGTAACGTTACTACTTCGGGACATATAAACAGCCGAGTATTCATTTACAAACATGGAATCTTTCAGAAAAGAAAGTGAAAAATCCGCTGAACATTTTACCTCATGGCGATAAACAGGGGTATTTACTTTAATTTATAATAAAATGAAAAAAATTACTTTAAACCAAATGGAAAAAATTGAAGGTGCCGGTTGGCTGGCAGCAGCATGTGGCGCTGGACTCGTAGGCATTCAAGCTTCATTTGCAGTACCAGTGCTTTTTGCTTTTGTTGCCCCTTTAACAGTTAGTGCTTGTTTAGCTAGTGGCTTACAAGCCGCAATTGATGCTGGTTACTAGTTTATTTAAAATTAAAATATATAATTATGAAAACTCTTAGTCTGAATCAAATGGAAGGAATAGTAGCTGGTGATGGAAATTGGGGGGATTGGGTTTGTGGTGGAGTTGGAGCTGGAGCTGCTGTTGCCGTAGTACTCAAAGTCGCAATTGGTCCAATAGGCACTGCTGTATCTGTTGGATGTGGAATTTATGGACTTGGTAGAGTCGCGGATTGGTGGTAAATCAAAATGTGGTCATTAGCTATTTTTGAACACTTGCATGTTATTAGTTTAATGACCACATTGTTTTCAATTATTTAATATAATTAAATTAATCATATTATTTATACAATGAAGAAAAAAACTATTACTATTATACTTTATGTGATTATTATCTTGGGGTATTTTTTTGTTTTGTATGATGAGAATTTGACTCATAAAATCATTTCAAAAATATTCAGAGCAGCTTTTGTGATTATGCTCTCTCATATTATATATAATCAATATAAGAATCAAAGAAATAAGTAAAAGAAAAATCATAATTTTTATATGACTGTTTATAGATTAGTACAAATGCCCAAAAAATCAATAAAAATAAATATTTTAATTAGTATTATTTTCTTATCTCTATCTTATTTAATAATCACATGGTTTGCTAATAATGTAATTATTACTGATGCATTTTATTTTACTTCATTTGAAAAAATATTGTCAATTGATAAAATAGAAGAACTTATTTTATTTAATAAAAAAACTGAATGGTTGACCTATATTTTAATGCCATTTATCAGTACTATTAAATATAGTCTTGTTTCTTTAGTTGTCTTTATAGGCATCAAATTATTCGAAGTTAAAATAAACTTAAGAGAATGTTTTAAAATTGTACTTTTGGCTGAGTTAATTCCTTTAATTTCATCAGTTACAAAAACACTATATTTTTATATTTATCCTCCAAGAAGTTTAGAATTTATACAAAACTTCAATCCTTTAGGAATAACAAACTTTCTTAAGAACGATTCAATTCCCAAATATTTACTATACCCTTTACAACAAATTAACCTTTTTGAAGTTGGTTACTGGTTATTACTCGCATTTGGAATCAAGACTCTTGGGAATATTGATTTCAAAAAAGCACTTAAAATAACAAGTTTAAGTTATGGTGTTGGATTAGCAATTTGGTGCATTTTTATAGTTTTTCTTCAACTACAATTCAGCTAAAATGAAAAGAAAGTTTAGAATTTTTATAGGCACAGCCCTGTGCATCATAATTACTTTATCTCTATTAATTGCAAAGAAGATTAATGATAAAAATAAGTCTGAAATGCTTATTTTAACCATACCCAATTTCTCATTTGCAACTATAGATCTTCACTCTTTCACTAAAAAGGATATTGATAAAACAAAATCAAGGATTATTTTAAATCATTTTAGCCCAACTTGTGAACACTGTCAATATATGGCAGGCGCGATTATTAAGGACTCACAAAAACTTAAGGATATTCAAATTCTAATGATTACTTCTGCCGATAGTGCAACAACTTCAAAATTTAATATTGATTATAGACTATACTTATTACCGAACATAGTAGTCTTAAGAGACACAAATTATCAATTTCCAAAAGATTTTGGAACAGGAATTCTGCCTTCTTTTTTTATTTATGAGCATGATAAACTTATTAAAAAGGTTTTAGGTGAATCTAAAATAGAAAACTTAATAAATTAATGGCCAAGGATAAGTTCCATATCTCTATTGTGCATCAACAAGACCAGTCTGATTGTGGGGTTGCATGTCTTTTAAGTATAATTAAGTATTATGGAGGTGATAACACCTTGGAGATTATTAGAAAATTATCAGGAACAACAATTACTGGAACTACTTTACTAGGTTTGTATCAAGCTGCAAACTCACTAGGTTTTAATGCTGAAGGATGTGAAGCGGATATAGCAGCTCTTTATAAACATCCAACTCCTGTCATTCTTCATGTTTTAATTGAAGAAAAATTAGAACACTATGTTGTTTGCTTCGGCACTCAAACTAATAAAAATAATGAAATAGAATTTATAATTGGAGATCCTGCTAAGGGTGTTGTTTATTATAATGAAACTGAACTATCCACTATTTGGAAGTCCAAAATTTGTCTAACCCTTGAGCCAAATGAAAACTTTGTATTAGTTTCTGACGTAAAGTTGAGAAAACGTAAGTGGATAAAACAATTAATTAAAGACGACTTCCCTATTTTAGGCATTGCAGTTCTAATTGGAATTGCAATTGCCATACTAGGAATCATTATGTCTCTTTTCTCTCAACGTTTAATAGATGATATATTGCCCAAAAAGAACCTATTAAAACTCAATCTTGGTATTGGCTTAGTTTTCATGCTTTTAATTATAAAGGAAGGACTTTCAGTAATAAGACAGTATTTCCTTATTAGTCAGTCTAAAAATTTTAATATTAGGATTGTTTCTAATTTCTATTCTAAATTGCTTAATCTTCCCAAACCTTTTTTTGATACTCGTAAGATTGGCGAGTTAACTGCTCGCTTAACAGACACTTCAAGAATTCAAAGAGTAATTAGTCAATTGGCTGGTAACGTAGTCATTGATACTTTGGTTGCAATTGTTGTATTTGCAGTATTATTCAATTACTCTTGGAAAATAGCGCTAACGTCTCTATTCATACTTCCAGTATATTTTATTCTAATATATAGATATAATAAAATAATAATTGATAGTCAACGTAACATTATGAGCAGTTATGCTATGAGTGAATCCTACTATATCTCTACACTTCTAGGCATAGAACCTATTAAAAACTATAATAAACAAGAATTATTCTCAAAATCTAATAATATAATTTACAAGAAATATCAAGATACTATATTTTCATTTGGTAAAATCCAAATTAAACTTGGTTTTATCGCGAACAGTTTTGGGGTTACATTTCTTCTTGGTATATTACTTTATAACAGCCACCAAGTCCTTGCAAATCAACTTAAAGTTGGTGAATTAATGGCGATACTTGGACTCTGTTCTACCCTACTTCCAAGTATTGCAAATCTTGCCTTAATATCCATTCCAATAAACGAAGCAAAAATAGCTTTTAACAGGATGTTTGAATTCACAGGTTTAACTTCAGAATTAGACAACGATACTTTTGAATTAATACAATTTGAAGCAATTAGACTTGAAAATGTATTATTTAGGTTTGCGGGAAGATCACCATTATTAAACGATATTTCATTTGAAGTAAAGAAAGGAGAAGTAGTTGCTATTATGGGTGAAAATGGCTGTGGTAAAAGCACATTAACACAAATTATATCTAAAAACTATTCGATAGAAAATGGGAATATTTATATAAATGAAGATTACAAAATTGACAACGTATCTTTTGAGTCATGGAGAAAAATTATAGGTATTGTACCGCAACAACCTCATATTTTTAATGGAACTGTTCTTGAAAATATTGCATTTGAAGACGCTTCATTAAATACCGAGAAAGTATTTCAATTTATCAATGAGTATGGTTTCAATAATTTTATTAATTCACTTCCACAGTCTTATGGTACCATAGTAGGAGAGGAAGGAATTAATCTTTCTGGTGGTCAAAAACAAATGATAGCGCTAGCAAGAGCACTTTACCACAAACCACAACTACTCATTTTAGATGAGGCTACCGCTGCTATGGATAGAAATTCAGAGCAATTTGTTCTAAATCTGGTATCAAAAATAAAAGCTGACATGGGTATTATATTCATCACCCACCGTTTAAATGTTTTAAAACGTTTTTGCGATAGAATTTACATCATTGATAATGGAACAACTTTAAATAATGGCACACACGAATCTCTTTTACAATCTAAAAACATTTACAGTAGTTACTGGAATGAATTAACAACACAATAAAAAACCCAAACAAATGAAAAAAACAACACTAAGTATTGCACTATTAATGTCAATCAGCATACTAACCAATGCACAGAATACAATAAATGTGAGTCAAGGTTTAAAAACACACTTGTTAAATAAGTCAACAAGTACTGTTAAACAAAGTGCAATGGGACAGGATATGGAAATTAAATCTGATATTGCTCTAGATATAGATATTGAAGTGAAATCAATAAGTCCTGATATTCACTTAACCCATACCATAAAAAGAATTCAATTAAAAACAGATGGCATGGGGAATTCGGTAGTGTTTGATTCAGAAAAAAAGGAAGATAGAGAAAATCAATTAGGTCAATTATTAATAGGTACACTTGATAAACCATTGGGTTTTCATATAACTACTACTGGGATGCCAATTGAGAACAAACAATCTGATCCATCATTTGAAGCTGCAAAGAATTTGTTAGGAGATATAGATGAGCTTAACTCAGAACTTGTTGTTGCTGTACCTAAAAGTATTAAAATTGGAGACCATTGGATTGATGAACAAAATAAAGATACCAATAACAGAAGTAGGTTTGAGTATTCAGTGAAATCAATTACAGAAGAGGAAGCAGTTTTAACCTTTAATGGGAATATCGATAAAAAACAAAATAAGTCATTTCAAGGAATGGAAGCAACCGTAACGGGAAATACTACAAGTAAAGGAGAACTTACTGTAAATATGAAAACAGGCTTGATTAAAGAAAAAAAGGCTGAACTAATTTCGAAAGGAACGACTGAAGTAATGGGGCAAAATATTTCATTCACAGTTACACGAAGTACAAATAGCTCAATCAATTAAGAAAAACTTATAAATAATATAAGAAAACAACTGAAATCAAAATAGATTTTATCTATTGTAATTATGTATACGATATACTTAATCGAAAACATAATGCATATTTTAAATATCGAAGTAGTTACAAAAAAACCGATTGGTAAAAGTGAAGCATATATTTTTGGCACCTATGCTGCTTTATACTTAAAACCAATTTTTAATTTATTTTGTTTTATTTAAAATTAAAATTATAGATAATAGAATATCCATAATATAATAACACTTCACAATAAGCACAACCCAAACCCCCTGTGGCTTGCTTTTCTAAGCGGGCCAATTTTTTAGACCAGCCTCTTTACAATTCCTGGTGAGAACTTGCAACCATTTCTAGTCTTGTATCCATTTAGATTTAACTGTCTTGAAATCTCACTCAAATTTATTTACCCATGTTTCATTTTATCATAAATAATTATTAAAGTTATTTAAAAAAAATTAATCTAAAATCTTGAAAAATATTTTATTGGATGCATTTACCTAGTAAAAAATGCATTAATAACAATGAATTATTAATGCGGATTTAAAAAAATCAGTAACATTTGGATTATCCTAAAAATTTAGATGAAACATTTTTTAAAAAAGAGTCTTTATAGAAGGCACTTAATGGAATTGGAGTCGTAACGTTTTTCAAAAGTATTTGACAATTTTGAACAGCCGTAATTCTTTTCAATGGAATCATAAAAGACTTATGAACACGTAAAAATTCTAAATTTGATAACCTTTCTTCTAAATCTTTTAATGTTATGTGTGATAAGATTTTTTTAGTCTCCAAATGAAATGCAACATAATTACTTTTGGCCTCAATAAATAATATGTCAGATAGATCAATTTTCAACATCTTTCCTTTTGATTCAGTCTTAATATAGATATAATCATCAATAGATGTTCTAAATATATTATTAGTCAACTTTATCTGTTTATCAACTCTAATTAATGCACGCTCGAATCTAACAAATGTAATTGGTTTTAGTAAATAATCAACTGCGTCTAAATCATAACCATTTACTGCAAATTCAGAATATGCGGTACATAAAACGTACTTATATGAATTTCCAAGTTTTTTTATAACTTCTAAACCATTCATTTCGTCCATTTGAATATCTAAGAAAATTAACTCGATATTATTTTTACTGATGAATTCAATGGCATTAAGAGGATTAGTATTAGTTCCAACAAGTAAAAGTTCAGGAATTTTACTAATATACTTTTTTATAATATCTATTGCTGGCTGTTCATCATCTAGAATATAACATCGAATCATATAATAATTAATTTAGTATCCTTAGTTCAAATACGTATATATCTTCAAAATCTGAAACTTTCATTTCATATTTATCTTTAAAGGCAACATCTAATCTTTTACCCAAATTAGTAAGTCCAATATTAGTGGAATTTAATGATAAATTGTTTTTCTTTTTCTTGTTACTGCAATAAAGGTAAACTTCATTATTTTTAAGCACAATCTTAATTACTAGAGGATGTGCCTGATCTTTCAAATTTCCATATTTAAAGGCATTTTCTACTATAGTCATAATTGATAAAGGAGGAACCATTTGATCAGATAATTCACCAACTACTTCATACTTTATTGATGTACTTCCAGCAAATCTAATATTATGAATTTCAAGCAAGGTTTGAAGATGTTCTAACTCCTTTTTTAAATATACCTTCCCACTTTCATATTCAAAACTTTCTAACGAATATCGCATTAATTTAGAAAGTTTTTGAATATTATCAGCTAATTCAGGTGAATAGTTAAGTGCTTGGGAAAATAAGACATTAAGTGTATTATGAAGAAAATGTGGATTTATTTGTGCTCTTAAGAATGCATATTCATATTGAAGCCTTTCTTTTTGTACATTTAACTCATTTTGGATCAATAATGAATTCTCTAATTCTTTTTGAAATTTTTGTTGCGCAATTAATAAATTTTCTTCTTTTAAATCAATTAATTGTTTCGTCTTTCTAATAGTTTCAGTAAAGTAGAAATATAATGAAGCATATAGAAAATATTGAAAATACCCGAGAATTGAGTTCTGTAGAAAAAGTTTAATGTCTGCATCTTTATATATTATTATATTAAGCCGTGGTAACAAATTATACATAAAAATATACCCAAACAAACTCATTACTACAAAAACACTTACAAAGGAAATAACAAATCTAACCCAATTGAATTTTTGAAAAAGTTTAAGAAAGTATAGACTTGAATAAAAAGTTAAAACAAATGGAATTAAGAATAAAATAACTTTATAATAATTAGCTTCAGGTCTTGTAAAAAGATTTGTTATATATAAAAACATCGAATACGAAAACCAAGAAAATAAATGGATCAAAATTGATTTCTTATTATATTTTTTTAAGTACATAAATAATTAATTACTACTTCATTTTTAATTAAGTAGTTAAGAGTTTTCTGATTTTCGATTATAATTTTTTTTGATGATCTTAAATTTTCTAGTAACAATTTATATAAATCTTTTTGTATTTGGTAAGATTTATAGCCCTTCTTTTGAAATAAGTAATATATACTTCCAATCTGAAACAATCCAAAATCGTATTTGTTAAAAATTAAATTTGAAATTGAAGTGCTTTTTAAATCAAAATGGCTTATTTTACTTTCAATGGTTTTTTCAACAACTGCAATTTTATGTAGATATAACCAACCCTCCCACTGATCTGGATACTTAAATATCAAGGCTTCCGCTTTTCTATAAATTAGGCTAGTTGCATAATGACTATATTCTTTTCTAGGAGTGTTTTGGATTGGCATTATTATTTCTTCAAATTTTAAAACATCTCTGTTTAAAGAATTTTTATATGAAAACACTGGAACTATTGGGATACTTAATAAATGAGATAAATAAGCAACTCCAGTTCTAGCATATATTTTTTGATTCAAAAAATTAACCAAACAACTGTTCCTGCTATCTTTGACATCCACTCCATTTCCTAAATTTCCATCAGTATAAATTAGTAAATTCCTGCCATTCCTTAAGTGCCTAATCATGTTAATCGTCGAAGATGGTGAGTCGGCATCTATAACATCAAATCCACCATTATCAAATTCGTTCTGTTTCTTATAAAATTCAACATAGTCACCCCCCTGAGATTTTAGGAGTTTTTTCGATATAACTAAAGTATAGTTAATTCTATTTTTAACTAAAAAAAGGTTTATTAATCTATAAGAGCCAAGATGAAACGTGCAAAATATTCTTTGAGTAAATTTATAAGAATTATTTATTGATGTAAGTCCTACAATTTTAGCATGATTTAAGAGATCGAAATTTTCTTGGTTTTCAATACTTTCTTTTTGATGAAACAAAATATTTTTAAAAATTGTCTCGTGATCACAATATTCTATATCAGGCAAAAAATTATACAAACTTGCACTTACCAAATTGTATTTACCCATTAAATCATTGTCATTATAAATTTGTAAACTTTTCATTGTTAGGTTAAATTAATGTGGCGGTATAATTTATACCGCCACAACTTTTTTAATTATTTGGCATAACTGGCCCAGATTCAAAACATGAAACTCCCTCAAGAAATGTAACAGAGTTTACTAATGTCTTGTTTGTAATTTCAATTAAAGTTGAAATACTAATTGGATTCTCGAATAAGTTGATTTCGTTTTCCATAAATGATGCTTTTTGGATTAAATAATAAATTCTTTAGCGAATTTATTTTCAAAGATTCATCTGATATAATGTATTACGTAGATTGGAATATTCTCTATGTATATTGAGATATTCTATATGTCAATATGTTTTTAATAAAATATATTGTGATTTATAAACTAAATACGCAATCAGCAATTTCTCTTTAATCTACTCATTTAAACAAATTTTTTTATTAAGTCTACAACTATTTAATCAATAAATGTTTACAATTAAATAATTGTACTAAAGTAACACCTAATGATTTTGAATTATAGAGATTAGATAAAGGAGTTAATCTTCTGATTACCAAACTTACAAAATCTAAACAAATGGATTTGTCAAGAGAATTTGAAGAATAATTTGTAAAGATATCTTAGATGCTTATCTGTTCATTGATTTTGCCAAAACAAGAGCATTAACAGAAGAAAAATTGAAGAACATACTACTAAACAACCACCTAAATCATTAGAAAATATAGCACCTTTTGAATGAGAAATGAACCTTTCTAAAATGATTTTGTACTAAATAAAACTGTTTAATTAAAAGGTACTTATTTTTCATCTCTAGATTGCGAAAAAGGTAGTTGAGATGTACAAATATTAATACCATAGCCGCTAGATCCAGAAAAACCTTGTGGTAAATTTTCTGAATTATACTCGAATACTATCTTTGCATTCAATACTTTTAATTCATCATAGATGTTTTGTAGAAAAATGCCGAGAATATTATTTATAATCAGCAGTAATGCCAAAATTGTATTTTCACATGTATCACTTACATAATCATGCGGTATTTCACAACCTTCATCCCATGTTTTGCTTTTAACAGTCCAACCGAAACTTGTAGATGAAGAAGTATAAAAAATAGGAAATTTAATTAATCCAAATTCATCTTGAAAAAATGGAATTACTTTCCCATGTATTGAAATATTACGAGCTGAGTAAAAATTTTTCAGTTCAGTTTCATTAATTTCAATGCCTAAAACTTGACCAGCATTAATTATATTATCATTAATTTTTCCTATATGAGAAAAAAAAGCAATAAAATTTTTATTAAATTCCTCATATTCTGAAAAATTTTTAATTGTATTTGAAAATACATTGCTTTTAACTATATTAAATGACAAAAAGGCTGATTCAAGAACCGTGTAACAATGTTCCCAGAATTTTTGTCTTTTAAGATCATTTGTATAATTGGAGATTAATGCTTTAGTCTGATCTCCCTTATTACCAATATAAAGTTTCCAAATTTCTTCATAATTTTGAAAATGATTTTTAACAAAGTCTGAAGCTTCTTTTTCTAATACGTCACCATGAATTACCAATTTATATTCCATAATATATTTTTCTATACTACAATAATCTTGATTTTATAAAAAACTATGTTAATTATCATTTTGAAATTAGCACATTTTTACCAAAAATTTTCACTTCTATCTAATAGTGAAGATTCGTTGATTTTCAACGCATTAAAAACCGAAGCGCTAAAGTTGCGCTAAATAACGTTTACTTAGGCGGCAGATTTAATAAGACTGAATATTTTAGCCTTGATACAATATTATCAACTAAAACTATTCAAAATGGAACGCAAAGGAATTAAAACGACAACGTACTCACTTGACTGGGACACAGTCATGAATCTTGAATCAAGACTATTAAGAGACTTTCAAATTAGTAAGACAAAACCTAGGGCACGCGCCTTATTGATGGTCTCTCTTGGTGTTAGGTTAGGTATGAGGGTTATTGATAATCTACATCTAAAATGGGAAGACCTATTAAATCTGCAAGTTGGTGAAAGGTTTGTAAGAATTGAGAAGAAAACAGGTAAAGAAAGGGTTCTGGTTATGTCAAGTAAGTTGAAGGAGGTTTTAGATACTGTTCATGAGGCAAGCGCCTCATCCCATTCTGAATATATCATTTCATCCCAAAAGACCAAAGGATATCAACCAGTATCAGTTCAATACTTTAATCGTCTTCTAAAAGGTATCTTAAAAGACTACAAGGTTAGATACATAGGCAACCCAAGCAGTCACATGTTAAGGAAGTCCTGGGTAGTTGGAGCAATTAAAAAAGGTTTCCAAGATGGCGACCACATGAGTTTAATCAAAGTATCAAGATTAGTAGGACATTCTAACGTGAGTACTACATTAAGATATACCAACTTTGAAACTAGCAGTGCATTGGGATTATTTGAATTGAGTTAATATTCTTAGTCTAAAATATTGTAGTTATATATTCTTCTAAGATTTTAGCCAGATATGAATATTGGTACAGTTGACAGAGTGTTTTTCGCTTATGAATTTTTCATTGTTTGCGGACTTGTTTTTCGGTTCTACTTGACCTTTGAAGGTAATACACCTCCAACTAAAGAAGATGTAATTTTACCCCTCCCAGAACCTCCTGAATCGTTTATAAATGAACCTTCTACATCAGAGATAACCAAGGAGCTACCTGTTTCTTTTCAAGCACCAGTAACTAAAAAAGAATACCTACTGTTTTTTAACATAGTACTTAACTGGTGTCAAAAGAATATAAAATTGGGGAGTAACAGAAAGATAAAACCGATTATTAAAGTAAGCTTCAGCAAACGTGGTGACATCCTTGGATATTACCAATACACTAATAAATTAATAATGATGTATGTTTTGAAAAATAAGACGGTTACGGAGAATATTAAAACCTTTATTCACGAATACGTGCATCACCTTCAAATTAGAAGTACCAAAGACAATATCAGATATAACAGTCTCACAAAAAGGAAGGGGTATTACTCAAATGACTTTGAGATTGAAGCTAGAACTCTGAGTGAGTATTATTTAAAGGATTGTTGCAGGGATTTAAATATCCCTGTACAGTAATTAGATTATCAATAATACTATGCGGTACAAAAACTTTGCACGATCAGGCGCAAAATTCAATGGCAGATCCTTTTTGATTGATTATTATGAAGTTATGCTTCATGCAATCTATTTGGATCAATCAATTTTGTTTGGCACGTCAAAGTCCGGGTCAATAGTATACTCGTCACCAGCTAGGTCAATAGAGATTGAGTCAAGGTAGTATAATTCGATAATTCCTGACATGTATAATATCAAATCCTCCTTATGACCACCGATAAAGATGTTCTCTGCTTCCACACCACTCTTAGCCATCATAATGTTCAACATCTTCTTTACATAATTGTAACTTTTCTTATGTTGTACCATACCTCTTTCTTGTGAACCTTTTTCAAACACGAATACAGCTCTATCCTTAGGTATTAATAATTTACTTCTTCTTGCCATTGGTGGTTGATTTAATTAATTTCTTCTTATTACTTACTTCTTGCTCACAAAGTACTTTATCGATTAAGTGCGCGAACTGCTCAGTTGTTATGAGTAATTTTATTGGACGTACCGTTTTGTTTGATTTCATGATTATTGTTTATTATAAATATCACGTTGTGATACATTGATACTCTTTTCTCAATATTATTTTTAAAGTGATTGATATTCACGAACAGGTCAATATTTAATAAGTTCCCACGAATCACTATTCGGAAAATCCGGATTAGTTAAATCCCCCTTTGTAATACCACTAACCAAAGCGTCGAAATACATTGAAATTATCTTGTGTGAATTATGTTCATTTCGATCCTTCTCAATTTCTTACGACAATACGGTACTGAAATTTCACTTCTGGGAATATTCCGATTAGTAAAACATGGGAGGGGGTCGAGCGGAATTGGGGGTGGGTTTGAAGTCGAAGACTTCGTCTAAGGTTCGTTCCACTCACCCATCAGTTGAGAGTGATTTTATTTTCCATATAATTTCCTGCTAATATCTATTATGTTAGTTAGTATCGGGTATACTAGTTTAAATTCTATCTCATCAACAGCATCCCTAAACATATCTAGATTTTCTGGTTCAGTATAGAAGAATATTTCTTCCCCTATACTAGATTTATTTACTAGTTCAAATACCAGTTCTTCAAATCTATTATTTAATAATTGATTCATTGACTTCCCAGATTTATTTGCTTCCCCAGTATTCTGGATTGTTTCTTGAATTGTTAAATCTGAATTAATAACTGTATTAGTTGTGTTCTTATTAGAACCACCATCCTCGATTTCAAGAACTACCTCTTGACTATCATGAGAACTAACATCCTCTACTTCAGGAACTACTGTATGTTTCTTAACAGAACTACCTTTTGTAATTGTTCGCCCAATACATAGTTTTCCTTTGTAATGATTTTTAGCGGTAATATAACCTAGCTCTTCTAACTTATTTACTCTTTTATTAACGGAAGGTCTTTTAATTCCAAGTAATTTTCCAAAATGATTATCTGAAGCTATGCAACCATTAGGTAGTTCACATAGTGAATAGATTTCTGAAAGCAACGCCTTATTAGTCCAGTCTAATTTTTTATCAACCTTAATTTCTTCAGGTATCCAAATTCCTTTAGTTTGTTTGTTTTTGTTTCCCATTGTATTCCATTTTATTATAAATACTGCGAGAACTACCAAAATCCATTGTAGACACAAAAAAATTTTCAAGTGCTACAACTTTTAACCAATTCGTGATATTTATATATAAACAGACTACATGAGAACGAAAAAAGATATTACAAAAAATGAATTCATAAGACTTAGAATTGACACCGTAGAAAAAAATAGATTGGAAAAACTTTGTTCCATCACTCGCCGTCAAAAATCTGACATCGTTCGTGAATCCTTATTTGAACTCTACAAATTAAAATATCCCGAGTGCTTGAGCTAACTATTGCTCCGCGTGGAACATACTAGCAATTGTTTAAAATAATTAGCAAACACCTTTTACCTCATTCCTGAAAAAAAATTGGAAAATTTTTCGATCACAGCATCGACCCTATATATAGTTAATGGATTTTTGACCTATGCTGCCGGGGATACCTCCACCTCTACCCGCAGGTCTGCCGGCAGGGGTAGTATTTTAGATATTAAAACTTGCACTAAACCTATTAATTGCTTCATCACTATACTTACTTGGGAACTGATTAATATACGCTTGTGTAATCTCAGTGGTCGCATGACCCAATGCGAAACTAATCTCCTCAACAGATGCACCGCTACTTAACATATAATAAACAAAACTGTGTCTACTTACATGAGAGGTAATCCTATCCACCCCAATCCTCTTAGCAATTCTACTTAGTCTTCCATTATACATAGTTCTTCCTCTGTGTAGTTTATACGTTTGCTGCTTGGTTAAATCTTTCTTATCCATTACCCTCAGGTTCTTAAAATCTTCATCTGACAAATAATCAAATACTAATCCGCTTGTTTTAGCACCCATAATACTACACATGGAACTTGCCACCTGCTGCTCTATTCTTGTCATAACATTCTTTAATACTTTTATCCGACTAGTGTTATCATTATTTCTATCCTTAATCAAAAACTGTTCAAATTGAAATAAATCCTCAATGGTCAAATCAACCAATGCTTTTTTTAGTGAGTTCACCTCAATCAACTGCTCCAACTCGTAAGACATGAGTTCAAGATCACCGAGTGGGTTTTGCTCTACTGCCATTTGGAACTCATGGGGGTAAAAATATCCCAACATTTTACACGCCTTATATATAAATGGAATGTCAATTAACTTACCACTCTTCTTAATTACAAACTTAATCCTACCCATCTGAAAGTGTTTATAATTTAGTAGCAGCAAATCACTCACCCTCAGTCCAACGGCAAAGAACTGAAATAAAAAATGATACTTAGCGTCCATGGTCTTATCCCGCTTTCTATGCGACACATAAGTATAATTAATCAACCTGTCAATTTCATCAGGGTACAGCATCCTTGGTTCAACCGTTTCAAAATTCTCCACCCCAAGTGCGTAGTGTATTGTTTTAATCTCCTCCTTTTCAGGATTTAACTCATTGTACCTTTTAACAAAAGTCTGTATAACGATAACATAATTGAAAACCGTTTTGGTTCTCTTGTTATGAGATTCGTCTCTATTTTGGTATTGTCTTTTAAATGCCCATTTTTTATACCCCACAATAAAATCCAATTTTCTTAGCTCTTCAAATGGTAGCTCATCCATCCCTAAAACATCCCGAACATATTTTTGTAAGGATTTAATTACGGTAGTGTATTTTATCTTAGTACCCTCATTGGAATAGTTTTTTTCTAAGTAGTCCAATGCAAACTCAATAAAACATGCTCTATTAGTTTTTACCGCTTGTTTATTAGCTGATAAGAAATTGGATTTGTGTTGATTAATGATATAATTAAACTTTTCATATTCAACATCCGAGCTTCTCCTCACCTCCTGTCGTTTCTCATCCCATAACTTGATGGGTATTCTTATTTTAAGACTATCTCGACTAATAGGAGTTCGATCATCATACACTGCCCTATAGATAGTTCCAACCCTTGAGTCACTTATTGATTTTCGTATATAAAAGAATTGATACATTTTATTGATTTCTGATTGAGAATAAATTTTCTGATTCATCCGTATTTGCCAAGCCAATACAAACACGAACCCTTGTTCTTCCAAGTCGCTTCAAAGCGTAATACCTTTTAAACCCATCCGTAATCATATAATCCTTGTTCACTATTAGCTGCTCCTCCACTCTTCCCTTATCAATGTCATCCGCTATGCTCAATATCTGTCTTAAAGTAAACTTTGGCATTAGTTTAGGTAGTTTCAGTTTTGATAACGGTACCTCTCTCAGATTGTCCTCAAACAACTGCTGAAGTAACACCTCCGTATTTTGTGTATCCCCCGTAATAATATGATTACCGAACTGATTCATTGACTTAATAGATGAAGCAGCAGGTTATGCTAATATAGTAGCCATTAACACTTACAACTGCTCGCATAGAAAAAATGACGGTTCACCTATACACCGTCAGGTCATTAATTAATAAAATGATTAACTACACAAGTTCTTTTACTCTTACCTTCTTGGTAGAGATCTTACTCATCGGTGTACTAAATAACCTCTTGGTCATCTCCTCCTTATAGGATTTTACCACAGAATCAACCTTTTTAATACCACTTTCGTATTGTTTTCTACTAGCTGATACTCCAATAAACCTTCTATTCATGATGGCTGCCGCAGGTGCAACATCTCCCTTCAATGACAAGTCTACCACTAAGTCATTTTCCATAGTTGACAAATACAATGGAATTACCGCACTGGCCGCAGCTACTACATTTTTGTCTTTCATATTGACAATCATATCTGATAAGACCTGATTATTAATGTGGTTGGTGCAATGCTGATACACCAAAGCAGAATGATCATCCACTTCAAGATGTTGTTTGACACCAAATAGGTTCTCATGCATTCTTGTATTGGGATTCTTTACAAACCACAGGATTTGACTCACGGAATCTAAAAGCTGATTACCTGATTTCTTATCCGTTGTAGATTCATTACTTGTATTGAAAATCGTTTGCTTGTAAAAAAGTCCTGTTTCCTTTTCAATGATGTCAATGACTTTAGAAGGTAATCTTAAAGAGATCCCATTTTTATAGGCATCCCAAAGGGTAAGAAAAAATGCTCCCTCATCTTTAAAGCGTTTATCTAAAAATGATTTCACCTCTGTTACAATTTTCATTCCATAAACTTCAATAGATTCCCCCTTCGTTACCACATACCTATCAGGTTCATAGAAGATCGTTTTAATAGACCTAGCTTCCAAGTTTAGCAGCACCTGTTCAGGATCACCATCATGAATCTCAATTGAATCACTACTTTTCTCAGGTAACCTAAAAGACTTAGCTACCAAACTCTCCCCTTTTTCAAGAGTCTTAATCTGTTTTAATGCAGCACCTGGGGTAAGTGTTTTGTCAAATACCTGTTTGATAATACTTGCATACATACCCTCGTTTCTGAATTCAAGGATTTTCTTTAATGCTGACACAGAATCATTTTTATGAAGTAACCACCAAGCCATCACCATACACGGTTCATCATTATCTAAAATCCATTCAACGTCCTTTAAGGACTCTGGATCTTTATACTTACCATTTACCCTCGCATAAATCTCAGCGTACCTATTATAACCTTCTCCATACTTTTTACCCTGTTGCTTACCAAAGGTTTTAAAAGAGACCATGTAATCACTTCTCTTATCCTTCCATGTTTTTTCACGGTGCTGATTCAGTGCCACTCTACTTTCTTCGGTAGCATCCAAATCTGCATATATTACTGGAACCTCTGCAAACTCCTCTCCTCCTAATTCCATTGCCGCTAATATTCTTCTAAATCCATCAATGGGAATCCCATTTCTTGAAACTACAATTGGACTTAACATGGTACCTTTTTCCTTAAGGTCTGCTTTGATTGATGTAATGTCAATCTCATATACTGCTCTCAACTCCGGTATGATTAATTTTTCTAAATCAGCCGGGTTTACATAACTTTGTTTCATATTGATCTCTTTTTGTGATGTCATAAAATTTAATTTTTGAGGTGTTTGTAGTTGCCGCTACAGCACCTTTTTTGTTTCGCAGCATAGCATGCGAATTACGTCCCTCACAGGACTTCTGATTCTTCTACTCATTTATTTGGATTTTAGTCGACTAAGAATTGATGCATTAAAATAGGATCAACAGTTTCTTCCTTGGTAGCTTCTTCATTCCTACCTGTAATTAATGATACACGTGTCAACTGACCATTAAGTAACATCTCCATTGCACTATCATAATATTCTTCCCATTCTAAAACGCATTCACCATTTTCTTTATCATATTTCATGTTCTCATCTTTAATTTGATTGATAATCCCAATTGCATCATAAATCAATGCATTACTATTTAAGTCATAACCCATAATATGATCTTCATATCCCAAGAAAATAATGGGATTGTCCTGCATCTCCATTACCTCCTCCAAAATATTTTGTACTCTTTGCGTTTTAGGTACAATGTCAACCAACTCGGTTACTAACTTTTGTTTCCCTCCTATAGTAGCTACAAACTTTATACTACCATAACGAGCCATTTTTGTAATCTTAATTGCTCCTTCGTTTTTTTTCTTTTTCATGTCTTGAAATTTTAATTTTAAATGCTGATTATGCAGCATTTCTTGTTACTAATGAATATTCCCATGTATTGTAATTCGCACCAAACACCATCGCTCCATCACAATCATTTTGTCTTGGCTCAATCATAAATCCAAGTGCTGTGTGTGGTCGGTTTTCCAACATCATTCTTACTGAGTCGAATGTCACCAAGTAATGCATTCCTATTGTAAACAAATACTCATCAACTGGTGCGTTGGATTTGATTAAGTCCATTAAAATTTCATACATCTTACTACGAAATGCCAAAATACCGGCTGGATGACTTTTTACATGGTTATACGTATTTGTAAACCTTTCCAAATCGGTCGCATAGTCAATATTTGAACTACTTGGATTTACATAAGTCATAAAATAGGAAATACCAATCTTGATGTCCTTAGCTGCGATTTTTACGTTACCGCTCTTTTTTGTTCTTTTCATTTTTTAAGTTTTGATTTGTATATCACATATATTTTGTGATATTATTTTTGATTTAAAAAAAAGGTATTCAATTACCTCTCTCTCTCTTTTGAAAAAATTTATAGCTTGATAAATCAGGCTGATTTTTAGTTTTAGATAATGCCTTTCTCAAAGAATCACCAATAATCATATTCATATATTGAAATAATTTCCCCTTTGCCTCATCAATTACTTCTTCTTTTTTTTGTACTGATGCTAAGGAGGTACCATATGCTTTTAATTCTCCCAAGTAGATTCTAACCTCGTTTCTTTTAATATTAGGATTAAAGAACGGAGCTCTTGCGGTTAAGTAAGTGATTGTTACCTCTTTTCGCTTTTGTTTCACAAGTGCAAATTTTGGTTCAATTGTTAATTGACATCTAATTTGTGTAATTAAGGTCTCAAATTGCACTAAATCCTCAAAGGCACCTTTATACAAGTCTAATAATTCAGCATATTTTGACTTAGCAGTTTCCAGTTCAGTTTGGAGTAATTCATACTGCTTCTTGACCTGTTTTGGAGCTTTGGGGGAAATAGTAGCTGGTTTCTCATTATTCAAAAATCTAGCAAATGCATCATCTTGACCTTTTTTACCGGCCAATCCAATAATTACACCATTTGATATATTCTCTTTCATGTTTTTGAATTGATAATGCAAAAGTAAGGTGCATTATTCATATCACCAAATTATTGTGATTTTATTTTTACATTTAGCATTACATTTGGGAATATTCCGTTAAGTACAGCTTAACGGCGTGTAGCAGCGTGTGCTGCAAAAACCCATTTACCTACACACTTACTACACATTTTGGGTTGATTTTAGACCTGAATCCCGTCCAAAATCACTCTTAAAAGGAATAGGTGTTTCCTAAACACTAGATCCAAGTTCGATTCTTGGCGAGACCACAAAGCCTCAACACAAAGTGTTGGGGCTTCTTCATTTTGAGACAGCGTCGAAAGCAAGCTTTCGTAAGCTGGTGAGAGATGAAGAAGCTAAACTATCCCGCAAAGCGGGATGGTTTGAAAGGCTTTGAGTAAGTTCAATACGGAGGAAGACAGTCCTCGCTTCGCTCGTACTGGCAGTCTTGGATTATAAAGACGCAGTCTTGGATTATAAAGACTAAAAGTCTTGGATTATAAAGACGCAGTCTTGGATTAACAAGATGGTATCTATAATTCAACCTCCATTAATTCTTCTGCCAACTTATGTAATGAGCTTTGAATTTTTTGCTTCTGTGCAGCTCTTGGCTTT
>JACCEA011716449.1_pt1 | contig 25292 bp, 21 predicted proteins | sample 7449851 | NCBI WGS metagenome assembly JACCEA01 (sample SAMN15323453, study PRJNA562643) | freshwater metagenome | isolation source: river surface water | place: USA:Blue River Watershed | collected 2017-08-18 | reverse complement strand
GGTGCCGATGGCGGGTGCGGTACTGAATACCCTGAACACGAGGCTGGATTACGCGACGCTGCTGTTCATGCTCAAGCATGGCGAAGCAAAAGCCCTGATCGCCGATACCGAGTACTTGTCACTGGTCGAGAGCTTGCGAACAGAGCTGCCTGAACTGCTCATCATCGGTGTCAGCGATACCACCGTGAATACGCCACCTGTGCCGTCCAACTGGCTCGAGTATGAGGCTTTACTAGCAGCAGGCGACCCCGATTTTGAATGGCAACTGCCGACAGATGAATGGGACGCTATCGCCCTCAACTACACCTCTGGCACCACGGGCGATCCCAAGGGCGTGGTCTATCACCATCGTGGCGCCGCTATCAATGCGATCTCCAACATCCTAGAGTGGGACATGCCCAAGCATGCGGTCTATTTGTGGACGCTGCCCATGTTTCACTGCAATGGCTGGTGCTTTCCGTGGACCCTGGCAGCGCGGGCGGGCGTCAACGTCTGTCTGCGAAAATTCGACGCACAGCACGTATTGCAGCTGATCGCAAAAGAAAAAATCACTCATTACTGTGGTGCGCCCATTGTGCAGAGCGCGCTAGCGAATGCTCCCGAGGAGTGGCGCAAAGATATTCATCACCGCGTCTCTACCATGGTGGCCGCCGCGCCACCTTCGTCAGCCATGCTCGCGCAAATGGCGGCCATGGGATTCGATATCACCCATGTCTACGGTCTGACCGAGGTCTATGGCCCCGCCACCGTTTGTGCAAAGCAAGAGGAATGGCAGTCATTGGATTTAGCTGCACAGGCAGAAAAAAATGCACGTCAAGGTGTGCGCTATCACCTGCAGGCCGGAGTAGCCGTTATGGATCCTGACACTCTGCAGCCGGTACCCGCAGATGGAGACACGATGGGCGAAATCATGTTTCGTGGGAATATCTGCATGAAAGGCTATCTGAAGAACGAGCGTGCGACTGAAGAAGCTTTCAAGGGGGGATGGTTCCACACCGGTGATCTGGCAGTAATGTCGCCTGATGGTTATGTGCGTATTCGAGATCGTAGCAAGGACATCATTATTTCAGGTGGCGAGAATATCTCCAGTATTGAAGTCGAAGATGCGCTTTATCAGCATCCGGCTGTCGCCGCCTGCGCTGTTGTTGCCGCTCCGGATCCGAAATGGGGTGAAGTACCTTGCGCGTTCATCGAAACTCGGCCGGGTATGGAATTGAGTAAAGAAGAGATCATCGCGCACTGCAAGACGCTGCTTGCAGGATTTAAGGTGCCAAAGATCGTAGTGTTCAAGGAAGTGCCCAAGACATCAACGGGCAAGATACAGAAATTTTTATTAAGAGAAGAAGCGGGATCCGTCAGAGCTATCTCGCAGGATTGAATGGAAACAGTATATTAATTCGTTATCGCTCATCAGTGGCTACCTGGAAGTAATCGTTGATTTTCGCTGATAGCGACTCTGCAACCTCGACAGTATCGCAGTTGAAATAAAGAGTCAGAGGTCGGTCGTACCAGCGTATGGCGACTTTGCCCCCATTAAGCGTCATTCTTCCCAGCCCAAAGTCTTCACCCGTCATCAATCCGAGTATTTCCTCTCCAATGCCGCTACCGATTTGCATCAGGAGATCTTCCATACAGGATTGGATTTTCACGTCTTCTATCTCGACTATTACCGGATCATTGGTGTTGTACCGAATTCTGGCGCGCATCGGAAACATAGTTTCACCCTCAGTGAAGAAGTGGAGTGGCGAGAAGAAGATCAAACGCAATGAATTCAATCTTGAGAATTCTATGAATCCTTTCAAAAAGCCGTAAATCGAATCTCACTCTTTGCACAATGGTATGCATAAAGTGCAATGGACCATATGAAAATGACTTTATTCGATTGGATCATTCGCTCATCGAACCGAAATAGAAATTGAAAAATCAAAAGAAATGTAACGAAAAAAGGAAGGAATGCAAAGGGAAACGCAAAGGGACACTCACTTAGTACAAAGGGAGAGTACAAAGGGAAGTACAAAGGGACACTCACTTTGTAGCAAAGGCAAAGCAGTACAAAGGGACACTCACTTTGTAGAGCGCGTACAAAGTGAGTGTCCTTTTGTAGATCGGGTCTCTTTGTAGGTCCAGGTACTTGTAGAGCGGTAAAGCGTTACAAAGTGAGTGTCCCTTTGTAGGCCGGGTCCCTTTGGGTCCCCCGGGAGCGCGCACAAAGTGAGTGTCCCTTTGTAGAGCGACAGGAAGGTAGACAATCGAGTATCTGTGCGATAACTGACCATTGTGGACCAGTTATTTCTTCGTCTTGGGATCTTTCTGATTCACTTTGATTTGTGCCCACATCGCGAATGCCTGCGGCGTCACTTTTTCCCAGGTGGTGATTTCTTCCTTGCTGACGTTTGCGGGAGGCGGGCCGATGGTCAGTAGCGCTTGTTGAAAGTCTTTTTCGGTAGGTTTTTCGGGTAGCTTGGCGAAGAGGGTGTTGCGCCAGGCATTGCAAATCGCTGCTTCACGTACTCTATCGTTCTTCACGCCGGGCCAGCCTTTGCCCATCTCTGCAATGACTGCGTCTCGTTGCGCGATAAAATCGTTCGGGTTGACCTTGGTCTTGGTGCGTTCGCTTTTTTGTGTGATATGTATCTGCGCGAATAACCCGGCGAACTGCGTCATCAGCTCGCCGAACTGCGGCGTGGGTGTGGTCAGAGGGGAATGGACGAGCGAGATCGCAGAGCAGCGTAATGCTGCATTCTCCACCGATGGATCTTGCGCTGAGGCACTAGGCGAGAGTGCCAGGCTGATGGACATCGCCAGCATCAGGCCGAGCATGGGTGTCTTTGATTTTTTCATGATGTTCCCTTTTTATTTTATGTTCGCTTATTAACCATCGGTGTCGACATTGGCAGCATCCGTACCACGCTAAAGACCAAGCGGCTCGTTCCAGTGGGCATGCCAGCTGAACCCGAGCTCGATTGTAGCTGATTGAACTTAAAATTCCGGCGCCTCACCCGGCAGAAGCAGCCAAGCACCACGCTTGGCGTGCGACGCTTCGGTGCCGTCCGATCATCGTTTTTCAATGTGAGCAGACAAAGGGCGCAAACAAAATATAATCATGGCTTTGTCGCCGAAGGCGGCGCCAGCCAGAGTATTTTTCCATGCGAGTATTTAATTTCAGCGCCGGCCCGGCCGCCTTGCCCGACACCGTATTACGCCGTGCTGCCGACGAGATGCTGGATTGGCACGGTAGCGGCATGTCGGTAATGGAAATGAGCCACCGGGGCGAGGAATTCACCAGCATCCTGCACAAGACCGAGGCCGACTTCCGGCAGCTGCTGAAGATACCCACGAATTACAAGGTTATTTTCCTGCAGGGCGGCGCGATGGCGATGAATGCGCTGATACCGATGAATCTCATGGGCGGACATCGCGCTGCTGATTATGTGAACACTGGCGTCTGGTCTACTAAGTCTATCGATGAAGCGAAAAAATATGGCCAAGTGAATGTCGCCGCGTCCTCCGCAGACCGGAACTTTACTTATGTGCCGGCACAGGCGACATGGCAGATGAATCCGGATGCCGCCTATCTGCATCTGTGCAGCAACGAAACCATTGGCGGTGTCGAGTATCACTGGGTACCGGAGATCGGCGATATACCCCTAGTCGCTGACATGTCATCGAATATTCTTTCTTGTGAAATTGAGGTATCGAAATTCGCGGTGATTTATGGTGGTGCGCAAAAGAATATCGGTCCGGCCGGCCTGACCTTTGCGATTGTGCGGGAAGACTTGCTCGATCGCGCGCTGCCGATTACGCCATCAGTGTTTCACTGGAAGGAGCAGGCCGCGCATGAGTCCATGGTCAATACGCCGCCGACCTACAGCATCTATATCGCCGGACTGGTATTCGAATGGTTGCTCGACAACGGCGGCTTGCCGGCCATAGAGAAGATCAATGCACAAAAAGCTGCGATGCTGTACGACTATCTGGATTCCACCACGTTCTACACCAGTCCGGTGAGCAAAGATGCCCGATCGCGAATGAATATTCCGTTTCACTTGCACGACAACAGGCTGAACGAACGTTTTCTGAGCGAAGCCGCTGAGCAAGGCCTGCTGCAGCTGAAAGGTCATCGCAGTGTCGGCGGCATGCGCGCATCGATTTATAACGCCATGCCTCTTGAAGGTGTGCGAGCGTTGGTCGATTTCTTGCGCGTTTTCGAAAAAACGCACGGCTGAAACTCGTCGCCACCTTATCCTCGTTGTAGGGATTTTATTCGAACGCTCCCAGTCCAAACGACAGTTTGCCAGTGATACACCGTCACCGGTCGCTTATCGATAGGGAGTGCCCATGCACAGCAGCTCGCCGCAGCAGCCTGCGAGTCAGCCGGAAACACAAGAACTCAGCCTGCACGAACGTCAGCGGCAGGAAGTTTTGCAGTCGCTTGCGGGTGCAGGGCAGCGGCCCGTTGCCGAGCTAGCGGATATGTCGGAGGCAGAGCGATGTAGATGGCTGTTCTGGAACTTGCATGAAAATCTGGACGAGCTTCGGCTGATGGAGCCCATCTTGTCGGCGAGAGTGACGGGTGCTCAGTTCACGGTGGTCGATGGCTCTCGGCTGCTGGGCAATGGCGATATGGAAAAGCGACTCGATCTGTCTTGTCGCTGGTCACTGGCCTTGTCGTATTCCGGATACGAGGACGAAATCCTCCATGCAGTGGGGGATGGCTGGATCAATCTGGTGATCGCCCATCAGGCGCCGGCTTATCTGACCTTGCGGGAAGGTCAAAAGGCATATCTTGATACTGACCACTCCACCTACCCGAATCAGATTTATCTTGAGGGCTGGATCACGCCCGGGGTTTGGCAGGAAATCGGATCGTACATGTCGAATCCGAATCCGACCTGCCGCACGGATGTCGTATTGACGGACAACGTCCTCTTCCCCGTAAAAAAAGCCTTCGATTTCGTGCAGGGACCACCCGCATCGATTGGGGTGGTCACTATGGAATTTCGTGCGTTCTCTCATCCGATAGAACGAAGGAGCAGCCGCCGCACGCAGACCGGGCCACGTTCATGAATTGCTACCGAGGAGATCATCATGCACCGCGACCCTCTGCCTCTGCCGGAAGACGAACCCTTTCAAGGAGATATTCCGCATCCTGTGCCACAGGATGAACCAGTCCCGGATCCAAATCCAGAGATTCAGCTTGTCATGAAGCCCTAGCTGGTAAGGCTTGAAGGAGTCATCCGAAAAGGTATCGGGCCTGTCGGCTCTGATGCTCGCTAGCGCACAGATACCATGAAGTGCTTATGTCGCGGCTTCTACTATTTGTTGTACTCGTTTCAGATACCAAACCAGCGCAATCCCCACCAAAGCCAGACTGAGGCTGTTCCCCAGCCAGAAGCCTGCCGCACCTGTCAGCCATGTCGGGCTGATGCCAATCACATCGAAGCCGATCATATATCCGCCACCGAGGCCCACTCCCCACAGTGCAACGGCATACATCAGCGTTGGAATAAAGGCGACTTTATAGGCGCGCAGGACATAGGCGGTGCCTACCTGTAGCGAATCGAATACCTGATAAAAGGCAATAAAAAAGAATAAAGGCATCGCGGCGGTGGCTACACCGACGTCAGGGGTGTACAGTCCGATGATCTGCTCGCGAGATAACCAGACAACAATGCCTATGCTCACCGAGAGCAGCACGCCGAGCCGCACACCGGCATTGCCGGTACGGCGCGCGTCGCTCAATTTACCTGATCCGATTTCTTGCGCGACGAGTGTGCAGGTCGCATTGGCAATTGATAACGGCAGCATATAGAGGACTGTGCCGAAGTTGGCAGTGATTTGATGCGCTGCCAGCGTATGGTTACCCAGTCTCGCGATAAACAGCGCCATGAAGGTGAACGCAGTCACCTCGATCAGGAAAGATAAACCCATGGGTAAGCCCAGCTTTAGCAGGGCTTTGATCGCCTTCACATCGGGCTTGCCCAGACCTTTGCCGAACAATGAAAACTGCGTATAGAAAGACTGCTGTCGCAGTATCAGCCAGCCTGCCAGCAAGACCAGCCACGCACTGATGGCTGTCGCTATCGCACAACCGGGAGCGCCGAATGCAGGCAGTCCGAGGCCGCCAAAAATGAACAAGGCATTCAGAGGAATCTTCAGCAGCAGACCGCTTACCTGCAGCAGCATCACCATTCTTGGCCTTGAGATCGCGGTATTCAGCGAGGCATACACACGAAATCCCAGCGTGGCCGGCAGCGCCAGTGCCAGCAGCTGCAGGTACATCAGGACTTTGTCGTTCAGTTCCGTCGAGACTTGCGCGATGTTGAGCAGGGGTTCGGGAAAACACAGTGCGAGCGCACCGACCAGTGTCAGGAAGAGCGCCAGCCAGACACCCTGACGAACTTCTTCACCAATCGCTTCAAATTTTTTTGCGCCATACAGTTGCGCAATGATCGGCGACAGCGCCTGCATCACACCTGACAGGCCGACAAAGATACTCACATAGACCGAGGCACCCAGTCCCAGTGCGGCCAGATCGATCGCAGAATAGCGCGCGGTCATCATGGTGTCGATGACGCCATTGGAGATCACAGCAAGCTGCCCAATAAGAATAGGCAAGGCTAGCGAGGCCACGCGTGCTGTCAGCGACGATGACGCTGACACGGTGCCCCTGGTGCTCATCGTGCGTGGCGCTGATACAGACGATAGAACTCGTGACGATCAGCCGGTCGGCGTCCCTGCCACAGCAGCGTCAGATCGCCTTCGATTTTTTTCATCTGCGCGCCACGCTTGCGCAGGCCGTCATCCTGCACCAGCAGCAGATCGCAGCGGGCATCGCCGGGGCGAGAGAATCGCAGCTCGCCCAGATAGGCGAACGACGCGCGCTGCGCCGAGCCGAGATCATTCGTGTCGACGCAGCGGTAGTCGGCGGGCAGGTGCTGGCGCATTTCGCCCGCGACGCTGGCATAGCTTTGTGCGTAATTCAGCCAGGGCAGCCACAGCGTCATCAGCAGCAGCCAGCACAGCACCAGACCGCCAGTGGACAGCACCACCGCGCGCCATAACACCGAGGGGCGACGACCCAGCCGCCAGCGAAGCAGCAGGAGCCACCCCACAGACGTGGCGAGCGCGATGACCAGCGCGAACACATTGAATTCCGGCTGAAATCCGGGCGCGAGCTTGAACACGTTACCGGCAAGCTTGGGTGGCCAACCGGTTTGCTTCGCGATCCATCCCAGCCAGATAAATCCGGCGATCGCCGACAAGGTCATCACCGAGAACCAGTCGATGGCATTGATCGCGCCGCGCTTGAGTGTTGGCAGACCGAAGGTCGCGAGCACGGCCAGCGGTGGCAGCAGCGCCAGCAGCTCGTGGTCTTTCGGGGAATTGGCAAGCAGGCTCAGCAATATGAGCGCCAGAATGCCGGATACGGTGAGCGTCACATGCAGCGTTGCCTGCGCGCGCCATGCCCACACGGCCCAAGCGGCGATCGGCCATGCCGGCCAGCTGTACCAGACCAGTGTCTTGGCAAGGAAGCTCACATTGGACAGTCGTGGCACAGAAAGCAGCTTAAGGTTTGCCGCCAGCCACGCGTCTGCCACTTCCGATCCGGGTAACAGCACTCGTAAAGCCAATAGCCACAGCAGCGGCATCACCAGGGTGACTGGCGTTGTGATGATGAGCAAGCCACGCAGCGATTCGCGATATCGGATCATGGCGAGTACCAGCATCGCGACGAACAGTGCGAGTGGCACGGTCCAGCCACGCGCCAGCACCAGCATCCCCAGCGATAGGCCAAGTCCTGCGGCGGCGCGCGCGTTGGGTCGGTCGAACAAGCAGGCCGCCGTGTAGAAGGTCGCCGCCACGAGCGACACATGCAGCGCGGGAGTCGCGGTCTCGTGGCTGCGCAGCAGCAGCCCGAGGCAGGCGAGATAAATCAGTAGCGCGCCGTCGGCGAGTGTGCGGCCATAATCGATCGCCGCAGGCTGTCCGCCGAATGCGAGTTTCAGAGGCTGTGCCTCGTTGCGGCGCCCGAGCACAAACGCGGTGCGCCAGACAGCCGCGGCGCCGAGTGCAAAAAATACCAGCGTAGAGATCCGTGCGGCGACCGCATCGGTAAGCAGCCAGCCGAACAGCTTGATGAGTATCGCTCCGATCCAGAACGCCAGTGGCGCTTCGTTTGGCATCGCGAGGCCCACGATATTGGGCGACAGCCAGTCCGCCATCGAGCCATGCGCCATCGTCCACATGATGCCAAAGCCGGCCGCATCATCGGTCTTCCAGGGATCGCGCCGCAGAATGCCCGGCAAGATGTACAGCAGGCATAGCGCGATCAGTCCCCAGCGCGGCAAGGCGAGCGTGGCGGCGGCGGGCAGTCGGACTGGCTTCATTCAGCGAGGATGAAATCGAGAGGGCGGCAACATTGTGAAGGAAACAAAACAAAAATGCCGCACTCGGCGGCATTTTTGGCAAGGCGGCTGGAGATCAACCAGCGGCACGGGTCTTGGAACCCACACCACCAAACTTCTGGCGGAATTTTTCGACGCGACCCGCGGTATCGACAATCTTGTGCTTGCCGGTGAAGAAAGGATGCGACTCGGACGACACCTCGATTTTCAGCAGCGGATACTCCTGACCTTCGAATTTGATGGCCTCTCTGGTTTGCACCGTCGAGCGGGTGATGAATTTGAAGTCGCAGGACAGGTCGTGCACGACGATGTCGCGGTACTCGGGATGGATGCCTTCTTTCATGTCAGTCTCGCTTTCGTTGGGTAGCCAATCGCCACTTCGTCGGTCTGTGTTGCTTCTTGACCCGGTTGACGGTCACTTGCCCGGTTGGGTAAAGGGCGAATTATATAAGGAAATCAAGGGTTTGGGGAGGAGGGTAGATCCAGGTGATGCGAAGACGCTGGATTCCGCCTTGCGCCGGAATATCGACTGGGGTGGCTCAGCACCTGAGCGTCATCCCGGCGAATGCCGGGACCCAGTGACTCTGTTTCAATTCCAGCAATCTCGGCTCAAGACCCGCCCCGACGCATGAGGTCGAAGAACTCGGCATTCGTCTTTGTCGCCTTCATCTTGTCGAGGATGAACTCCATTGCCTCGATCTCGTCCATGCCGTACAAGAGCTTGCGGAGAATCCAGATCTTCTGAAGCACATCTGCCTTGATCAGCAGTTCTTCGCGACGGGTGCTGGATTTGTTAAGGTTGATCGCCGGGTAAACGCGTTTCTCGGCGAGGCGGCGCTCGAGATGCACTTCCATGTTGCCGGTGCCTTTGAATTCTTCGTAGATCACATCATCCATGCGGCTACCGGTTTCGATCAGCGCAGTGGCGATGATGGTCAGTGAGCCGCCCTCTTCCACGTTACGTGCCGCGCCGAAGAAGCGCTTCGGACGCTGCAGCGCATTGGCATCAACACCACCGGTCAGTACCTTGCCGGAAGCCGGAATCACCGTGTTATAAGCCCGTGCGAGACGGGTAATCGAATCGAGCAGGATCACGACATCTTTTTTCATTTCGACCAGGCGCTTGGCTTTTTCCAGCACCATCTCGGCGACTTGCACATGGCGGGTCGCCGGTTCGTCGAAGGTGGAGGCCACCACTTCGCCACGCACCGAGCGCTGCATCTCGGTCACCTCCTCGGGACGCTCATCGATCAGCAGCACAATCAGCGTGACATCCGGATGATTGGAGGTGATCGCATGCGCGAGGTGCTGCAGCATCACCGTCTTGCCCGACTTCGGCGATGCCACCAGAAGACCACGCTGACCCTTGCCGATCGGCGCGATCATGTCGATGATGCGACCGGTAATGTTCTCTTCGCCACGCATCTCGCGTTCCAGCAGCAGTGGCTGGTTCGGGTGCAGCGGTGTCAGGTTCTCGAACAGGATCTTGTGCTTCGAAGCCTCGGGCGGTTCGCCATTGACCTTGTCTACCTTGACCAGCGCGAAATAACGCTCGCCATCCTTGGGCGTGCGCACCTCGCCTTCGATCGAGTCGCCCGTGTGCAGATTAAAGCGGCGGATCTGAGACGGTGAGATGTAGATATCGTCGGTCGATGCCATGTAGCTGGCATCTGGCGAGCGCAGGAAGCCGAAGCCATCTGGCAGCACCTCCAGCACACCGTCACCGAAGATCTGCTCTCCGGATTTCGCGCGTTTTTTCAGGATCGCGAACATCAGCTCCTGCTTGCGCAGGCGCGCCGCGTTATCGATATCCAGGCCGATGGCCATCTCCAGCAGAGCGGATACGTGTAATGCCTTGAGTTCAGATAGATGCATAAGGGTCAGTGTGCGCGCGGAGCGGCTTTCAGGTGGGGGAGGGAACTGCGGTGAACAGGGAAGGAAACGGTGGCAGCAGATGGTTCATGCTGCCACCGGAAGGTTCGTGATTTAGATATTGCTGTCAATGAAGGAAGTTAGTTGGCCTTTGGCCAGCGCGCCGACTTTCTGCGCGGCGGGCACGCCGTTCTTGAACAGGATCAGCGTCGGGATGCCGCGAATGCCGAACTTGGCAGGTACTGCCTGGTTCGAGTCCACGTCCATCTTCGCGACCTGAAGCTTGCCGTCATATTCTTTAGCGACTTCTTCCAGGATGGGCGCGATCATCTTGCAGGGGCCGCACCACTCTGCCCAGAAGTCGACCAGCACCGGCTTGTCGGATTTCAGCACGTCGCTCTCGAAAGAGCTATCGGAAATGTGTTTGATGTTTTCGCTCATGGTTTCCTCGGATTGAGGGGAATCGACCCACCGGTTCGTCTGCTGCAAAATAGCTTGCACTGTTCCCCAACTGCTCTGCGCACAGGGTGATGTGTCGCGCTTGGTCTTGGTGTGGATTTGAAGCAGGAGGTGACGCGGTGGGAATTTCGCGAATCATAACCCATTTTTCAGAAATGTGGTCCCTTGTCTGGCGACGGGCTTGATCGCTCGCATAAAATGGTCAACCCGAGAGCTTTCTCCGTTTCATTCCCCGTGCCCGCACCCGACCCTCTCTCTCCCGCATTGCGAGCGATTCCCCCCGGCCCCGGCTTCTGGGATGAGCTGGCGCGCGAGTTGTTGGAGTGCGCGCCGGACCCGTCGCAGGTGCGCGTGCTGGTGCCGACTTATGTGCACATTGTGCACTTGCGGCGAGCGCTGGCATCGCATCTGGGTTCCTCGTTTATACCGCCAGAGATACGCACCTTGTCGGACTGGGTGGCCGCGCTGCCGCCCGGCGACGAGCCCATGCCCGCTGCGCCCGGCGAACGGCTGATGGGGCTGTATGCGCAGCTGCGTGAGCTGGGCTGGCTGAAAAAACTTTTTGATGCACGCCGAAGCACCGACATGCTGCCGCTCGCGCGTACGCTGTTGTCGCTTGCCGATGAGCTCACCTCCGCGTTGCTGCCCGCAGCGCTGGCGCAGGCAGAGACGGTCGAGGATCGCTGGCGCGCTGCGTTGCAGCAGCTCTCACCGCAGGCCGCTGCGCTGCTCAGCAATGAATCACAACTCGTCTGGAATCTCTGGCATGCGCAGCGCGATGCGCGTGATCCCGGTCTGGTGCGTCATGCGCGGCTGCAGCGGCTCGCGTCGACAGCTGACCGTCCCTTGTTCTGGTGCTCGCCCCATGAGCCGGCTGCGCTGGAGGCCGCATTCCTGAACACCTACGCACTACGCCAGCCTGTGACGGTGTTTCAGCTCGGCTGGTCTGGGCGCGCGCTGCCCAACGCGTGGCAGCGCTGCTGGCCCGAGATCTGCGATGAACCCGCCGTTTGCGAGGCCAACCCCCAATCCGGGCTGCGTCTTTTTCCTGCGAATCACCTCGAGCATGAGGCCCAGTCGGCTGCGAGCACGGTCATTCATTGGTTGCAGCAAGGACTGCAAAAGATTCTGATCGTGCCGCAGGATCGGGTGGTCGCCCGGCGCGTGCGCGCATTGCTGGAACGCGCGCACGTCGTGGTCGCCGACGAAACCGGGTGGACGCTGTCGACGACCCGTGCCGCGGCCGTGCTCGCGTCATGGCTGGATCTGGTGGCGTCTAACGGAAGACCGCAGGCGCTGCTGAATTTCATCAAATCGCCTTTTCTGTTCGAGAGTGCGGAAACGGAGTCCGCGCTGCGGCTGGTGATGGAGCGTGCGCTGCTCGGAGGCTCTACGCCCGCCAACTGGGCTGACGCGAAAACCTGCGTTGCTGATCTGCCCGACGCCAAGCGACTGGTAGACATCATGTCGCGGGAGGCAGATCGTTTCAGCAATCGGAAGACGGTAGCCGATTGGGCGCAGGTCACGCTAAATGCATTCAATGCGCTGGGCATGCTGACGGCCATGAAGGAGGACCTCGCCGGATCACAAGTCTTGGGCCTGGTCGAGTCGCTGGCGGCAGAGTGCGAAGCCATCGATACCTTATTTGCGCTGGACGAGTGGCGTGCCTTACTGAACGTACAGCTCGAACAGGCGGATTTTGTGGCGCCACGCGTTGATCAGCGCGTGCGCATGGTGCCGCTCAATGGGGTGCCGCTGCGCGAATTTGATGCGGCAATCATCGTTGGCGCCGACGCGGCGCACTTGCCCTCACCACCAGCGGATACGCTGTTCTTTGCCAACTCGGTGCGGCGCGAGCTGGGGCTGGCCACCCGAGAATCGCGCGCGCGGCAGCAGCTCAGAGATTTCGCCTGTCTGCTCTTGTCCTGCCCGCAGGTCGTGGTGTCATGGCGCAAGCAGGTGGATGGCGAAGTGAATCAGGTCAGTCCCTGGATTCAGCGTCTCGAGCTGGAATTGCGGCGCGAGTCGGGACAACTGAGTGGCGATGTATTGCTTCTTCACTCAGTTCAGCTGACACAGCAGACCCTGACTGAACGCCTGCTGCAGCGGCCTGCACCGAGCGCGGGAGCACTATTGCCCTCGCACCTGTCGGCCAGCGGCTACAACAGCCTGATGGCCTGTCCTTATCAATTCTTTGCCAGCCGTATGCTGAAGCTTCGGCAGGCCGATGAGTTATCCGAACAGCCGGAGAAACGCGATTACGGTCAGTGGATACATCAGATATTGCAGCAATATCACGAGACTGTCGCCGAGCAGCACACCCCGCTGGAGCAGCGCGCCGGTGTGCTCGAAAAAATTTCAGATGACGTGTTCGACATCGTGCTGAAGCAGCAGCCCGCTGCGCTAGGTTTTGCGATGCGCTGGAAAAAATTCTGGCCCGCCTATCTGGCATGGGCAAATCAGCGCGAGGCCGAGGGCTGGCATTTCATCGAGGGAGAACAGGAAAAACGAGTCACCGTGGCGCTGTCCGATACGATGGTTAATCTCGTCGGACGGCTGGATCGCGTGGACCGTCATCGGGATGGTCGTCTTGCGGTGATTGACTATAAAACCTCGAACAAGGGCACGCTGAAAAAAAAGCTCAGTGGTTTCGAGGATCATCAGTTGGCTTTTTACGGACTGCTGTGTGAGATCAAGCCCGCCGAGGCCGCTTACATGGCGGTAGACAGCGACAAGCCCGAGTATCTGCTTGCAGAACCTTATGACGACTGGTGCGAACAGCTAGCGGCGCGGCTGCGCGAGGACATCAACAATATCCGCCGTGGTGTCCCTTTACCGGCTTTCGGCGTATCGGACAGCTGCGCGCAGTGCGAAGCAGGCGGCCTGTGCCGGAAGGGAGCATGGTGATGTCCCCGCCGCGCGATTTCATCGTCAACGATCAAGCGACGTCGCACGCAGAATTTGTACGTATCGCTTGCGATCCGCATCGCACCGTTGTGGTGGAAGCCTGCGCGGGAAGCGGTAAGACCTGGCTACTGGTATCGCGTATGTTGCGCCTCTTGCTGGAAGGCGCAGAGCCCTCTGAGCTGCTCGCGATCACTTTTACGCGCAAGGCGGCACAGGAAATGCGTCAGCGCTTGCTCGACTTGCTGTCGGACCTTGCGCTCAAGACCGATGACGAGGTGCTCGCTCTGCTGGAAGAGCGCGGTCTGGACACAGCGCAAGCAACGCATCTGCTACCCACGGCCCGTGGCTTGTATCAGCGCGTGCTGTCCAGTCCGTTCGAACTGTCGGTCGACACCTTTCACCGCTGGTTTGCGCGTCTGTTACAGATCGCGCCGCTGGCCTCCGGTGTGCCGCATGCGTATTCGCTGGAAGACCAAACCGGCGAGCTGCTGGAGGCGGCCTGGCTGCGCTTCATGCAATCACTGAACCGCACCGAGCATCAGCCCTTGCGTGATGCACTGGTGACGATTTACGAGATTGCAGGCCACTGGAACGGCAAGAAATTGATCGATGCCTTCATCACGCGCCGCGCAGAGTGGTGGGTGGCTGATCAACAGGGTGATCCGCTGCAAGCGTTGCGCGCGCTATGCAAGGAAGATGGCGAGCGCGATGCGCGCCTGTCCGTGTGGAACGACGAGGCACTGTGCGAGCAGTTTTTGACGCTGTCCCGATTGCTCGGGCAGGGGTCGCCCAAGCAGAAGGAGCAGGCGACTGCCATCGAATCGGTGATAAGCGCCGTGGCGAGTCCGGAGCACTTCGAGCGCTTGTACGATGTTTTCGTCACATTGAAAGCAGAGCCCAGAAAACTCTCTCTGACCAGAGCGCTGACTGACCAGCTGAGCGAAGCAGATCAGCAATGGCTCGAGGCGCACTGGGTGGCGCTGGCAAATGAACTTATCGCACGGGAGCGACGCAGCCACGAGCCCGATGTGATCCGGCTGAACGAGGCGGTGTTCGTAGTGGGCGAGGCTTGCCTTGATCATTACCAGGCGATCAAGACCGAGCGCAGGACACTGGATTTCGTTGATCTGGAGTGGTTGGCCTGGAAGCTGGTCACCGATCCTGTCCACGCCGCTTATCTGCACGCCCGTCTCGACGCACGATATCGTCATCTGCTGATCGATGAATTCCAGGATACGAATCCTTTGCAGTGGCGTATCGTGCGCGCCTGGCTGGACGCTTATGGCGAAGATGCCGCGCGTCCGACCGTGTTCCTGGTTGGTGATCCCAAGCAATCGATCTATCGCTTTCGCCGCGCCGATCCGCGCGTGTTTCAGGCCGCCAAAGAGATGCTCATCAGCCTGGGCGCGGATGATCTCGGTACCTACCAGACGCGCCGCAATCCGAAAGCGGTCGTGGCGGTTCTGAATCAGGCGATGCAGGGCAATGCGCGCTATTCAGTGCACTCCACCTGCGCCACAGACAGCGGCGAGGTGTACCGCTTGCCGCTGGTGCAGGTCGAGACGCCAGCGCCCGCCGTTCAAGGGGTTGCGTTGCGCGATCCCTTGCGTGAGTGTCCGATCGAGCTGGAAGACCTTCGGCGACGTCGCGAGGGTTATCAGGCCGGGCTGGCGCTGCGTGCCGTGCGGGATGGCTGGCAGGGCAAGAGTCCGTTGACCTGGTCGGACATGATGATTCTGGTGCGTAGTCGCGCCTACCTCGCCGACATGGAGCGCGGTCTGCGCGAGGCTGGCGTGCCGTTTGTCTCTAGCCGCAGCGGCGGCCTGCTTGATGCGCTAGAGGTAGCTGATCTGATTGCCTTGCTGCGCTGGCTGACGGTCAGTGCCGACGATCACGCGTTAGCGCAGGTGCTGAAGTCGCCCATTGCCGGGGCTCGCGACGAGGATCTGATTTGGCTGGCAAGTGCCGGTGAGGGCAGCTGGTGGCAGCGCTTGCTGAGTGCCGGCGATGCGCTGCCGGGTGATGCGCTACCGCGCGCGGTTTCCCTGCTGTCGCGCTGGCAGCCAGCGGCGGCGCAGCTGCCCGTGCATGATCTGCTGGATCAGATACTGCACGAGGGTGAGCTGCATGCACGCTACGCAATCACGACCCCGACATCCCTGCGCGCTCAGGTGCTGGGCAACCTCGATGCCTTCCTTGCGCTGTCGCTGGAGATGGATGCCGGTCGCTATCCCAGTATTGCGCGCTTTCTGGAACGGCTGGAACGTCTGAAGAAAGGACGCGAGCAGGAAGCACCGGATGAGGCGGATGTCGATGCCGCGCTGGATGCGGTGCGCATCATGACGATTCACGGCGCAAAAGGCCTGGAAAAAGACGTTGTGCTGTTGATGGATGCGAACCGCAAGGACACGGGAGGTGACGATATTGGCATGTTGTGTGACTGGCCGCAGGAATCACCCGCGCCGACGCATCTGTCTGTGTTTGGCAAAATGAAAGAGCGCGGGCTCGCGCGGGATGCACTGTTCAGCGAAGAGGAGCTATTTCGCCGGCAAGAGGATTGGAATCTTTTGTATGTTGCTGCGACGCGCGCGAAACAGATACTGATCATTAGCGGTGTGCATGATGGCAAGGATGGCGATGGCATGGTCAGCGGTAGCTGGTATCAGCGCTTTGCGATGGCTGAGGAAAAAGTGATTGGGGAGGTGGCTACCGTCGCCGCCCAGCCCGGGCAAGCATTCAGTTTGCCTTTGTTTGTTCCGCCCAGATTGCCGCCACCTCCGGTGTTTGTCGATGATGATCCGCACACTGCGGCGACGCGGGAAGGCGAGCTGCTTCATGCACTGATGGAATATCTCACCAGTGCAGGCAGTTGGCCGGTGCAGGTGCCCGTCCCTGCGCGCGTTGCGCAGTGGCTCAAATGCACGCTTGAGCAAGCCGATCTTGTTTGCCAGCAGGCGCAGACCGTGCTCTCGTCAGAAGCGCTGACAAAATTCTTTGATCCCTCGCTGCATGATTTTGCACGCAATGAAATGGCGCTGGTACATCAGGGCGAACTGGGGTTCGTGGATCGTCTGGTGATCATTGATGAGACGGTCTGGATACTGGATTACAAACGGAATTTCTTTGCCAGCCAGCGTGAGCGTTACTTGCAACAGCTCGCACGTTACCGCGATGCCTGCACGGCACATTTTTCTGGCAAGCAGATACGTACCGCACTCATTACCGTGGATGGGCGGCTGTGGGAAATTGATCCACTGGAGAGCTCTGATGCGCTCGCTGGTGGCAACTGATATTCATCAAGCAGCCAGGGATGCACAAGCTTTACCTTGCGAGATTCCATCGCACCGGCTGTCAACGTGCATCTCGTCGATATCAGTCTGTTTTATCCTGCCCGCACTGGCGGAGTCCGAACGTATTTGCGCGCCAAATCGCGTTGGCTTCGCGAGAAAAGCACGCTACGCCATACCATCATCGCGCCGGTGCTCAGGGACGATGATGATCCTGACCTGATCGCGATACCCAGTTTCCCCATACCGTTTGGCCAGGGATTCCGCTGGCCGCTATCGGCAGCGCTGGCCACCCGGCGACTGATCAGTTTGCAGCCGCAGCTCATCGAGGCAGGCGACCCGTATCAGTTTGCGTGGAGCGCGATTCAGGCCAGAGACAAACTGAATATTGCCGCGGTCGCGTTCTATCACTCCGACTTGCCGCAACTGGCGTCGCGCCGCATCGGCATGCTCGGACAACTGGCCGCAGAAAATTATTTGCGCAAGTTATATGCGCACTTCGATCTGGTGCTTGCGCCGAGCCGTGCGAGTCTGCAACAACTGCAAGCCCTTGGTATTCGTCAGGCAAGGCATCAGCCGCTGGGGGTCGATACCGTGATCTTTGCACCTGGTCGCCGCGATCCCTGGCTGAAGCGGCGCCTGGGTCTTGCAGCCAATTGCCGTCTGCTGGTCTACGCTGGCCGTTTTTCGCGAGAGAAGAACCTCACTGCGCTGATTGCAGCCGTCGAGCACCTCGGTCATCCCTATCATCTACTGCTGATCGGTGGCGGTAGCCGGATCTCGTCCTCGGGCAGGGTCAGTTGCCTGCCTTATCAGCAAGAGGCAAGTGCACTGGCGGCGCTGATCGGCGGTGGCGATGTGTTCGTTCATCCGGGCCAGCATGAAACTTTTGGGCTCGTGGTGCTTGAGGCGATGGCTTGCGGTCTGCCGGTACTCGGTGTTGCAGGGGGTGGAGTCGCTGAGCTGGTGGATACGAACACCGGACTGCTGGCGGAGTCCGGCAGCAGCGCATCGCTGGCCGAGGGCATACGTTCATTGTTCAGTGCGGATCTGCTGGCGATGGGGCGCAGCGCGCGACAGAAAGCCGTTCTCCACTATGGATGGGATTGCATCATGCCGCAGTTGATCCGGCATTATGAGACGCTGCTCGGCAGCGGACAGGCCCGCTTGGGTGGCATTGCTTCATCGCCGCACTAAGTTGCACGGAGCCGAAATGATTCATCCTACACCTGCCGGACAACTATTCTGCGTGTCGATTCATGATGTATCGGCATCGACCTGGTTGGCCTGTGAGCAGTTGATCAATCTGCCGATCTTGAGGAATCTGCCGCTCACGCTGTTGCTGGTGCCCGACTGGCATCGGCAGGGTGATGGCAAAGGGCCGGGCGCACAGGCGTTCATCGAGTCCATTAGCGCCATGCAAGAACAGGGATATGAACTCTGCCTGCACGGATACACCCACCTGGACGAGCAGCCGGTCCATCTAATGGACGGTTGGCGACGGCGTGTGCTGACACGCTCTGAAGGCGAGTTTTCTGCGCTCGACGAATCGCTCGCGCTGCAGCGGCTGCATCGGGGTCAGCACTGGCTGGCCGCGCATGGCTGGCGCGCAAGGGGTTTTGTGCCGCCGGCATGGATGATCACTGCGCAAGGCATCAGCGCCGTGCGCCGAGCGGGTTTTGAGTATCTGGGGCTGTATCGCCGCTGGATACGGCTGGCCGATGGAAAAAGCCTCATCGCACCCACCATCACCTACTCGACACGTTTCCCCGCAAGCGATGCACTTTGGCGCGACATTCAGCGCGCTATTTATTTGCGTGAGAGCCGATGGCCGGTGCTACGGCTTGCGCTACATCCTGCCGATCTGGCGCGATCCGCCAATCTCGCCCATGCAAGCCGACAGATCGCGCGGTGGCTGCGTTATCGCGTGCCGCAGACCGAATATCAGGCGTACCGATCGCTGGCGGGGGCGCAGGCAGTTGTCCAGCAAGAAAAGATCAAGCCCGGATGACAGTCAAAGCACAGCCCGATGGCAGCGATGGGCAAAAATACTTTCGAATTTCGCATCATCACTCAGGCAAACTCTGAAGAATCGACGACAAGTCCCTGAATGTATTGACGGAAATTCGCTCCGACGACTATAGTGCCGGGATGGTTTCCGAATTCTCTTCACTACTGGACAAAGTCAGGCATCTGGCTGAGCTGTCGGTGTCCTTGCGTCGCGAGAACGCCGAGCTGCGCACCTCCATGGCAACGCTCACCGAGGAGAATGCCCGCCTTGCCGCACGCATGAAAGAGGCGCACGACCGCGTGGCGGCGCTGATCGATGCGATGCCCATTCCCAGTGATCAGGAGGCTGCATGACCACGCTCGACGTCACCATCATGGGCCAACCCTACCGCCTCGCCTGCAAGGAGGGTGAGGAGCTCGCTCTGAAGCAAGCGGTCGCTTACCTTGACGAGCGCATGAACGCCATTCGCGATGCCGGCAAAGTCAAAGGCACTGACCGTATCGCAGTGATGGCCGCGCTGGGTATCGCCGCCGATTTTCTTGCATCCCGCAACGCGAGCGGACCGTTCTCGTCAATGAGCCTGTCCGAAGTGCGCGAGAAGATCACATCGATGAATGCGATCCTCGACACCGCACTCGCTCCTCAGGAAAAACTGTTTTGAATTCTTCGCGCAGTCGTTGCGAAAATCTTTGACACCACGTCAGTTTGCGGTAGACTGAGTGCTCCTGCCGTGTTCGCGATTGCCATATATTCCTTGAACCATTCACGTGCATCGGCTGTGGGATTCGTTCAATAGGCGTGAACGTCGCTCGTCCGACGATCCCAATATTGAACTACTGTAGCCACCTTGAACCGTCAGGTTCAGGATGCCGGCACAGCGGCACAGGCGGGACTTGATACCGGGCGGCTGCATCAGATGCAGCCGCTTTTTTTATGGCCATGCATGATCTCGATGCATGCTGCATGGATCTCTCAAAGAACCAACAAATAAAAACCCGAGCACCATGCGTTACTGGCTGATGAAATCCGAGCCTGATGAGGCGAGCATTGATGATGCGCTCGCCGCCAAAGGCAAAACGGTTGCCTGGACCGGCGTGCGTAACTATCAGGCGCGAAATTTCATGCGCGATGACATGCGCATTGGCGATGGTGTGCTGTTTTACCACTCCAGCTGCGCCGAGCCTGGCATTGCCGGGTTGGCCGAAGTCGCCAGTGCCGCTTATCCCGATCCGACGCAGTTCGATCGTAAAAGCCCTTACTACGATCCAAAATCAGATCCGGAGAGTCCGCGCTGGTTGCTGGTCGACGTGAGGGCGACGAAGAAGACACGACTGATCGGATTGCCCGAATTGCGCGAGCAGTCCCAGCTGGAAGACATGATCATCCTCAGGCGTGGTAATCGTCTGTCGATTACGCCGGTGACGCCTGCTGAGTGGCAGGTCATCGTCAACCAGCTCATCCCGCGAAAACCCTGACCAACAACCCATCATCCCGCTGAAAGCTGTGCATGGATCCTGTACTTATCATTTCGTTTCTGGTGCTCGGCGCTTTCACCGGGTTTGCCGCAGGTTTGCTGGGGATTGGCGGCGGTATGCTGATGGTGCCTTTCATCACCATGCTGCTATCGGCGCGCGGATTTTCCGAAGAAATCGTCGTGCATGTCGCGATCGCGACCTCACTGTCCACGATCATGTTCACCTCGCTGTCGTCTGTCAGAGCGCATCACAAGCGTGGTGCGGTGTTGTGGCCGGTGGTGAGGCTGCTCGCGCCCGGCATCCTGATCGGCTCATGGGTAGGGCCATGGATAGGCACCCAGCTGAGCTCCTCCGGTCTGGCGATGTTCTTTGCGATCTTTGTCGGGTTCTCTGCGACGCAAATGCTGTTTGACAAAAAACCCAAGCCCACGCGCGAATTACCCCCGCCACCCGGCATGCTGGGCGCAGGAACGGTGATTGGCGTGTTGTCCGGGCTCGTGGGTGCGGGTGGTGGTTTCATCTCTGTGCCCTTCATGACCTGGTGTAACGTGGTCATCCACAACGCGGTGGCCACCAGTGCGGCACTGGGATTCCCGATTGCGCTGGCGGGTACGCTGTCGAATATCTATTACGGCATGCAAGAGCCAGGCTTACCCCCAGGTTCGCTGGGCTTCATCTATCTGCCGGCATTGCTGGTGATTTCTGCGGCCAGCGTGTTCACTGCGCCGCTGGGCGCGAAGACTGCGCATGCGCTGCCGGTGAAAAGCCTGAAGAAAGTATTTGCTATCGTGCTGTATGCACTGGCAGGGTACATGGCTTACAAGGCGTTTCGGTGAAGGGCAGATGGAATCTGGCTCAATGGTTAGTGCCACAAGACGTTGACCCCTGCCTTCTTCCGAGAAGCTGGCTACCGTTTACATCGTCATCCTGACGAAAGTCAGGATCCATCGTGGTACGCTAAGGACCTGGTGTGTGGAGAGTCACTGCCAGGTCAACGATGGATCCCGGCATGTGCCGCGATGACGGTTGGGGGGCGCACTGCTTTGAAACTATGCATCGCGGTGCAAGTCATTGTTCAGAGTCTTATCCAAACCGCTCACGCAATATATTCTTCTGCACCTTGCCCATCGTATTGCGCGGCAGCTCATCCACCACATGCACGCGCTTGGGTACCTTGAAGTTCGCGATCTTCTGCTTCAGTGATTCAATGAGGGCTGCTTCTGACAATGCCGCGCCATCGCGTGGCACCACGACCGCCGTGACTGCCTCACCGAAATCCGGATGCGCGATGCCGATCACGGCAGACTCCAGCACCCCCGGCATCTCGTCAATCACGGATTCAATCTCTTTCGGGTACACGTTGTAGCCGCCGGAGATGATCAGGTCCTTGCTGCGTCCGACAATCGACAGATAGCCATCGCTGTCAAACCGGCCGACATCACCCGTCTTGAAATAACCGTCAGCCGTAAACTCTTCCGCAGTTTTTTCCGGCATCTGCCAGTAGCCGCTGAAGACATTCGGTCCTCTGACTTGAATGTCGCCGATGTCGTCCACCGCACAGGGCTGGCCTTCCTTGTTCACCACGCGCACCGAGACGCCTGGCAGCGCAGGGCCGACGGTGCCAGCCTTGCGCAGGCCTTCATAGGGATTGGAGGTCAGCATCGCGGTCTCACTCATGCCGTAGCGCTCCAGTATGGTGTGACCAGTGTGCGCTGCGAAATCGTCAAAAGTCTCGGTCAGCAGCGGAGCGGAACCCGATACAAACAGGCGGATGTTGTCGCATGCGGTCTTGTCAAAGGTGGCATCATTCAGCAACCGGACATAGTAAGTGGGTACACCCATGAACACCGTAGAGCGCGGCAGATGACGGATCACAGCACTCGTATCAAACTTTGGCAGAAAGATCATCTTGCTGCCATTCATTAATGCGCCATGTGCAGCGACGAACAATCCATGAATATGAAATAGCGGTAGCGCGTGCAGCAGCACATCGCCCGGTTGCCAGCGCCAGAAATCGTGCAGCACGCGGATATTCGCGGCCAGATTGCCGTGACTGAGCATTGCGCCTTTGCTGCGACCAGTGGTGCCGGAGGTGTAGAGAATGGCCGCGAGATCATCCTCGTGACGATGAACCGTATCAAAGGTATCTGGATGATGCACAGCGCGCGACAGCAGGCTGCCGCTGTTGCGGCCATCGCGAGGCTCATCCAGCGTGAACAGATGTTTCGTACCTTGACGAAACGCAATCTGCGACACCCAGCCAACATTCTGCGGTGAGCAGACGACGACAGCGGGCGATGCGTTGTCGATGAAATAGCGCATCTCATCGGCGCGGTACGCGGTGTTCAGTGGCAGGTAGACAAAACCCGCGCGCACGGTGGCCAGATACAGCATCAGCGCTTCTGGCGATTTTTCGACTTGCGCGGCGATGCGCGAGCCAGCGGGCAGGTTCAGGCTGGCGAACAGATTGGCGATCTTTGCCGTGCCGCGCTCCAGATCGCGCCAGCTGTAGTAACAGGCATCATGGGTCTCCAGCCAGCAATCATCCAAGTCGTTCGGGAAGCGCGAGCGAAACAATGCGTACAGGTTGGCGTTCATGCGTGCTCGGCGGTAGGTGATTTTTTATAGGCGATGAACAGTAATGCCAGCCCCAGCACGATCATCGGCAGCGATAGCATCTGTCCCGCTGACATGATCCAAGGACCAACGAACACTTCATAGTCTGGCATGCGGAAGTATTCAGTAAAGAAGCGCGCACAGCCATAGCCGGCAGCGAACACGCCGCTGACCGCCAGATAAGGCCGTGGCTTGCGCGAGTAAAGCCACAGCACGATGAACAACAGCACACCATCGATCAGCGCCTGGTAGATCGGTGACGGATGGCGGGGTAGGGTATCGACATTCGGCCACATCATCGCCCAGGGCACACTGGCATCGGCGACACGTCCTGGCAATTCAGCGTTGATGAAATTACCGATACGACCCGCCGCATAACCCAGTGGCACCAGCGGTGCGATGAGGTCCATTACGTCCATCAGTCGGCGGCCATGGCGCTTTGCCCAGATCGCCATGGCGGCCATCACGCCGAGAAAACCGCCATGAAAAGACATGCCACCGTGCCAGACAGCGAGTATGTCTTGCGGGTGTTGGAAATAATACTCTGGATGATAGAACAGCACTTCGCCCAAGCGCCCGCCAATGATGACGCCCAACACACCATAGGTGAGCATGTCTTCCAGATGGGCTGCGGTCCAGCCGGCGCTGGCGATGTGAGCCTGTTTGATGCGGATACGACCGAGAATGATGAACAGCGCGAAAGCGATCAGGTACATGATGCCGTACCAGCGTATCGCGAATGGTCCGATGGCAATGGCGATAGGATCAGGCAGCGGGTGAATCAGCATTCAGCGGGTCTTTCGCATCAATTCGAGAAAGGCGGCGAGCACGGGGGACTGATTGTCGCGTCGCCAGGCGAGGCCGATCTCTACCTGCGGGCTCGCCTCCCTGAAGGCGCGGTACTCCACGCCCGGCCGCTTCAGGTTGGACACGGATTGTGTCACAAGCGCGATGCCCATGCCGGCAGAAACAAGGCCGATGATGGTTTGCATCTGTATGGCTTCTTGCCCGATCAGCGGGGTCACGCCCGCGTCACGGAAACAGCCGAGTATCTGATCATGAAATGCAGGCGCCAGCCTTCGCGGAAAAATGATCAGCGGCAGATCGCCGCAATGCTTGAGCGAGATCTTGCCCTTGTGTTGAGCCAGTGGGCTGTTCTCGGCAAGCGCTATCACCAGCGGCTCAGACACCAGCGGCAGATAGTCGAGTTCGGATCTGAGCTTGTCAGGCAGCGGCGGTATCAGTATGCCCAGATCGAGCTTGCCGGCGTTGAGCAAGTCAAACTGTACATCCGAGGTCGCCTCTTGCAAATCGAGCTGTACCTCCGGGCAGGCGAGTCGAAACTCGCGCAGCGATTGCGGCAGCACGCTGTAGTCCGCAATCGAGACAAAACCGAGCGACAGTCTTCCCGATTCACCCGCCGCAGCGCGCTGCACGAGCGATTTCAAACCCTCGGCTTGCAGCAACAGGTGTTGAGCCTCGGGCACCAGCGCCCGTCCAGCGGCAGTCAGGGCAACGCTGCGCCGCGTGCGCTCGAACAGCATCGTGCCCAGTTGTGATTCGAGCGCCTGTATCGCCTGCGACAGCGGTGGCTGGGTCATGTGCAGCCGGCGCGCGGCCCGGCCGAAGTGCATTTCTTCGGCGACGGTCAGAAAGTACCGGAGCTGGCGCAGGTCGGGAGTCATAGAACAGGGTTGGCCTTAAAGCCGTGCCGCATCTGTTAATTTGAAAAACATATCAATAAAGGGAGAATCATATATTTGACAAGTGGATTTGCGCAAGGCAAGGTGTCACGCTTGTCAGGGCCGCCGCACCGGCCCGTCCCAGAGACCCTCACTTGGAGAGACCGCATGGCCAGCAATGATCGTTCGAAGAACATTACCGAGGGCGTGAATCGCAGCCCGAACCGCTCGATGTACTACGCAATGGGCTACAAGAAAGAAGACTTCAGCAAGCCCATGATCGGTATTGCGAATGGTCACTCAACCATCACCCCCTGCAACTCCGGTCTGCAAAAGCTCGCCGATGCCGCGATCGAAGCCACCCGAGCGGCCGGCGCGAACCCGCAGGTGTTTGGCACGCCGACGATCTCGGATGGCATGTCGATGGGTACCGAGGGCATGAAATACTCGCTGATCTCGCGCGAGGTGATCGCTGACTGTATCGAGACCTGCGTGCAGGGGCAGTGGCTGGATGGTTGCGTGGTGATCGGTGGCTGTGACAAGAACATGCCCGGCGGGATGATCGCGATTGCGCG
>JACCEA010177345.1_pt1 | contig 25294 bp, 12 predicted proteins | sample 7449851 | NCBI WGS metagenome assembly JACCEA01 (sample SAMN15323453, study PRJNA562643) | freshwater metagenome | isolation source: river surface water | place: USA:Blue River Watershed | collected 2017-08-18 | reverse complement strand
TGATGCTTCCAACACAGAGCCGACACCAAATTCTTGCTAAAAAGAAGAACTATGGAATTAAAGCAATTATATTATCATGAAAATACTGAGTACCTTGTGAAGATAATTGATGATTGTCGACAGTCTTTCTTCTTGTTCCAAAGAAAAACGACGTTTAACTTTTTCTTTCGACACACTTTGCTTCAGCTCCTCCATCATTTCTTTTGTTGCAACAGCAATATCTTCCAATCCTCTCTTATTTCTGCTGTCTTTCCCAAGTGAAGAGCTAGATATATCAGCAAGAGGCGTATCACCTGCACTCAAAGAAGGATTCATCATGTCTTCTGTTTCCATGGATTCATGAACTTCTGGGAATTCAGTTCCTGGTTTAGGAATAAGTTTGTTGTGGCTAACTCTACCCTCTTGAACACGAATTGTTTTGTATTGAAAAGAAGAGGTCATTGCGTCCATAAGTTTTTGTGCCCTCTTGCGCGATGCAGAAGTAAATTTGCGTATATCTCCAACTGAAAAACCTTTCCTTCTTCTCGTGTATAGGTCTATTTGCTCAATCAATGGTAAATTACGGATTCTAGTTGTTGCTTGATCGCAATCTTGTGGTGGAGGATAATGTGACTTGCAAATGCACCAAACGGTTCTGAGAAGACCAGGCTCCAAATTATCCTTCAGAGGAGCAGTCTTCTTTTCTTCAGCATTAAGAATACAGTATCCTAGTTTATGTTGCATAGCAATTTGATTGCGGATATATTGACCTTGTCGTTTGCTGATGTTGAAATATCGAGTAAAATCCATGGAAGATAAATATTGAATATCATGGGAATCTAATACTTCTGTGATATATTCATATACAGTATCCTTAGTTTTCTCATCAGGTAGAATTTGAATTTTGTCGTTCATGGGATTATAAAATGCGGAAAACTTCTTTAGATGAAATATAGATGACACAGTCTTGATTCGAGATTGGTTGGAGTTACCGTATGGAATAACCATTCTTTTAGTGATGACACCTGTCGCAACTAATTTGTCAATAACAACGTGAACGTTCTTTACCTCTTTGAATTGAGATATCTCCACGGTTGTACAACCTTGAATTCCCATATTAGCAATGTGATTCAAAATGTACCAAGCCGGCGATGTGGGATCAATTACATCACAAGCGCTTTGGAAACCGAATAGTTCCACGATTTTTCGCAAGGGGGCTTTCACGTAGATGTTTCCATCGATCGAGTGTAAATTTAGAATATCTACAACGGAACCACCGTTCGAGCGAGTAAATGTATATCCATCCTTGATGAGGATGGATTTGGCCACAAATAAACCAATGTGTTTGGGAACTCTGCATCGGTCAAGTATTGATTCGTATGAGATATCTCCATAGTAAATGTGTGACTTGAGAGTGGTCACAACTTCCACTAAGTTCAACATTTTTGATTCATTCGCAATATGAAATACTTCTACAATAAGCTTTTATTCTCATGATGATGTTAGGCAAGCGCTTGGAATTGCTCTTAGTTAGGCCAGGCCCTTAGGTTAGGTCTAAGGAACAATTTCAATTGGGTTCTGTCTTATTACATTGATTTCATTAATCCTAGGATATGGTAATCAGCAAAGAAGACGAATAATGTTGTTGAGATTTAGTCTATGAGATGGATTTAGTTGATTGTGATGATATTTCCGAATCGGGGATCCTCTCCGAGCTTGAAGCTCGGTTTCATCACAATGAGATTTATTCTTCGATTGGACCGATTCTTATTGCAATGAATCCATACAGATTTATTCGCAGTCTTTACGATGGAGACACTCTCCATAATTTTATCGAGAAAAATCAGAACTATTCATATGAAGCGCACTTGACAAATAGTTTAATGCATAGAGATAAACCCCACATTTGGATGGTACCATTTTCGGCATATCAACAAATGCGATTTGAAAAGTGTCCTCAAGCGCTTGTAATCAGCGGAGAAAGTGGCGGTAAGCTGTCTTTTTACTTCTGTCATTGGTTTGTAATTGTGGAAACCTAGCGGGAAAAACTGAGGCAACAAAGAAGTGTCTTCAGCTGCTGTCTGCCATGTCAGGACATATGAAAAGTTGCGAAAATGGAAACAATAGTGCAATAGAAGACAGGATCTTGGCCACCAACCCGGTTTTGGAAAGTTTTGGAAACTCTAAAACTGCAAGAAACAATAATTCTAGTCGTTTTGGAAAATGGATTCAAGTGAATTATCACTTCAACCACCAAAACCAAATCATATTGACTGGAGCAACAATTACACAATATTTGCTTGAAAAAAGTAGAGTAATTGTGCATGCTCCTGAGGAGAGGAATTACCACATTTTTTATCAATTATGTGCAAGTGGAGTCATGGATATTCAACCTGCTGCAAGTTATCGATACTTAAGGTTTTCCAAAAACATGAAGGTCAACGGAATGGACGACAAAGCTGACTTCCAAATTACATGTGATTCAATGACTGCATTAGGGTTTACCGGTATGTGGTTTTTTCTTCTTTGGGATTCGTTATCATAAGATTATTAACAGATAATGACAAGGACATTATATTTGGTGCTTTGAAGGCAATACTGTTGTTGGGAAATATATGTTTTCACGAAGAAACCTTCGCAGATGGCACAGGAGCAGACATTGGGACAGATTATTCTGGATTACTATCGGGTGCTGCTCAAATCCTTGGACTAGATTACAGTATGCTTCGTTCTAGATTGATCAGCAGAAGTTTGACGATCCGAAGTGAGACGACCCAGATTAAATTTTTGCCAGTGGAGGCACAGGATGCATTAAATGCCCTTTGTAAAGAAATATATGGGCGAATTTTCAGCTATATAGTGTATCAAGCGAATAAATCATTGATGCCATCGACGAGCACCACCAACTCTGTAGAATCTTCTCCTGCTAAACTGTCCATTGGGTTGCTCGATATTTTCGGCTTTGAAAAATTCAAATCCAATTCATTCGAGCAGTTGTGCATTAACTATGCGAATGAGAAACTACATCAATATTTTATTTCGTTTGTTTTGAAGAAAGAGCAAGAATTGTACATTTTCGAGGAAGTTCCTTTCGCAAATGTTGTACCCATCGATAACAGCGATGTATTGTCCCTCTTTGAGCACAAGCAGATAGGCATATTCAGTAGGTTGGATGATGAAATAAAACTACCAAAGTGTAGTGATGAAAGTTTTTTAAAAAAAGTGGAAAATGATCACAACACAAAGGATCCCACGCGTCGCTTCGTAAAAGATGTCAAAATGCCAGGTATGCAGTTTGAAATAAAGCATTTTGCTGGTACCATTCGGTATGATGCAATTGGTTTTCTTGAAAAGAATAAAGATAAATTATATGATCACCTCGAAGAAATGCTGGGGAAATCTTGCATCCCTAAATTTAGGGAAATTATTACTACCGATTGGGAAGCATACCTAGCATGTTCAAGTAGTGATGAGATACCTCCCGTTGTTCAATCCGTAAGTACTGCTTCAATCACAACTAGGTTTCAAGGGCAATTACAAAGATTAGTAGATATTCTTGACCATTCCCAGCCTCACTTCATCAAATGTATTAAACCGAACAACAATAAGCAAGAACGCGTCATAGAGAAAGATGTAGTATTGCAACAATTACGTTATAGCGGGGTATTAGAGGCAATTCAAATTCGCAAATCGGGTTACCCGACAAGGCGTCCTCATGAACGATTTTGGAAACAATATTGGATGATTCCTGGTAGGACCAAACTAGAGACTATTCATCCTTTGGATGACCGCAGTAAGTGTTATTTTATTGTCGAGAGATTGCAAGGGAAATTTGGTGAAATTCAGATTGGCAAAAGTTTAGTTTTCCTTCGTCCCAATTCCGTTGTCGCCCTTGAAAATGAAAAGCAGCGTAGAGAGGAGATCGCTGTAATATCTGCTCAAAAACTTTGCAAGAAGAAACAAGCAGTCGCATTGTATCGCAAAATGTGCAAAATTCGTGACGCGTTACACGACGCCATTGGAATTGGGGAGGAATGCAACTCCAGCAATATTGAAGCAATCGATGATTTGGAGCGAAGCATTGCAAACGCTAAATATGTAGGTTTGCCATTCCGCTGGATTTCAGCAGGCGAAGTTTTATTGCAGCGATTGATTCAAATCAAAGACACATTAGAAAAATTGGAAATGTTTGCGCAAAGCAGTGGTGAACTCAATTTTTCAGATGTTTTCGAAGAGTACCAAGCTTTGCAAACACTACTAGCTGTTGCCAAGAGTTTAAAAATCAATTCTCCTGAATTAATTAACGTTTATGAAAGGCTTAATTCTTTAAGGGAAAGAGCTGAATTGGTTGAAGCTCTTCGAGATGCAGTTGAAATTGGTGACGATATAATGGTCCGTCAATGCCTAAAAAGCATCGTAGATTTGAAGAAGCAATTCGGATCATTTTGTGTAAAGGATGAAATGAATGCTGAGAATGTTGTGGATATTTTTGAGGAAGATTTCCATTGTTTGGAAGAAACTATGGTTGAATTGTCAAATTTTGAAACTCGTTTTTGTGAATTGATTTCAGGCAAATCAATAAACCAAGAGAATTTAAGCACATTGTTTGTGACTTTTTCTGGTAAAGTAAAGCAAAAGATGAAACTCTGGTCCAATCGTACTCCTGGATCCCTAATTGTAAAAGGGGTTATTGAAATCATTCAGACGATACAACATTTGCATTCTGCCTGGATTATGCAAGATTGGGCTACTGTTGCATCACTTCTTGAGAAAGCTTCGAAATTAGCAACGAACTGTACCAGTTGCTTTCCTTTATCTTTGCGAAAAGACACGCTTCAGAGTTATTCAAGCATGATTCACACTGTCTTAATGGTAGAAGCGAAGTCCATAGAAAAAGATATTCACTCGAACTTTTTAATTCCTATGTGGCTTAAAGCCATAAATATTGGACCTGCGAAACTAGTTGCTGGAACAATTAAAATTGAAGATGTTGAAGTTCAAAAATTAAAAATTGCAATTACTGAAACGCGAGGATATTCATGGTTGAGCAGGGAAACTGATCCTGCTTTTAAGGTGTTGAACTATCTATTGGAAGTGCGTTCCATGTTCTTGGACGGCTTGCAGGAATGCGTTGTCGCAGCAATTGAAAGTAGCGAGCTTCATGAAAAGCATAAAATTGCTATGAAATCCTGGAAGATGGCATTGCTTGGTACGAACAAGTTCGACAATTCACTTTTCAGTGACTTTGAAGCAGATTCTACGCAATATAGATTATTGTACTCTCATTATGTTGACGCTTTGCAGTCAATTGCGGAAGAATTTGGAGAGTTAGTAGGAGTTGTTGAAAATGAAATATCTACAATTTACGGTGAATCGATCGATAAGTTGATACAGGAAAGAGTTTTTCAAGTGATTCAAGTGGAAACCACCCTACTCGACGATATAACGGACATCGAAAGTTTTGCGACGAGTGGATTGGAAGCAACTGTTGCTTATGCGCGAGCGATGTTAGAAGATGGGGATGAATTGTTAATATCGCATTCAAATGCTCAAATGATTCTATCTAGATTAGATGTTGCAATTGATTTACGTTGTAAATTCGTCATCCAACAGTATGATGAAATTTCAGATTGTTGGTTGAAAGGACATTTTTCATTGCTACTGAATGCTGATTTTCCATTGAGTACATCCACCACAACACGAGCAGCTTGTGATGCTTTGAAAACTCAAGCGGAAAAAATTATTTTCTACTCTTTAGGTGTTCATTTGGAGAAGAAATATCATACATTCTTTGCAACAGGTGGCATAAAATTTGAGAACTACGTTGAGAAATGTACAACCAGCTGTGACACTTCATCTGCATCATATTACATCCTAGACGATTTGCAGGTGAAGATATTAAAATCTAAATGTATTGGAGAGTTACCACCTCGCTTTACGGATATATTCCCCTTTTTATTAAAACTAAATGATACTAGAGTAATCTTTGGTACATCGGAGTCTGCTGTGAGAAAGAGGTCAAGCTTTGACGCTCTAAATGATTCTTTTTATCGATTATCAGACAACAAGATAGTCAAATCAGCATCTAAACTAATTGAAGCGGAGTTTTCGGAATTGCAGTTGGTGCTTAAATATGAAGAATGTTTGGATGAAATGAAAAGAGTTTTGAGCAGTGGAAGTGCACAACCGTACATTATTCCTCATAATGGAATTCTTCCCACGGATAGATCGAGTAAATTATCCAGAAAAAGAACCGCTTCTGCAGCTCCATTACCTACATCGAGTAATGTTGGTGGAACAGGAATGCGGGCGAAAAGTATGTCTTTTGATCTTGGATTTTCTGGGCCGTTAAATTACTCCACACCCGGGGGGTTGGACATTGAAGATATTCTACATGAAGATGGTTTTATGGTAAGTGATGCCAGTATAAATACAAGCGATATGGATATGTGTTTAAACAAAGTTCGCGACCTCCAAGAGTTGCTTCTTGCTGAAGATGAAGAGTTACCAGATGAATTGCAAAATTATTTTTCTGTGATTGACAAATTAAGATCAGTGCGCGAATCGATTCAAAATGGAGACTGGATAAATGCATATCATATCGCCAAATCGATAAAACTGAACGGGTCCGTAAAGTTAGTTCCTCAGATTGAGCATGAAATTGATATGAATTGGGATAAAATTTGTAATTATGCCGCGATTTTATCATGTCAGATCGCTTTAACAAAAGGCCAACCGATTGGTCCTATCGGTCAAATAGACTTTAAGTCCTCAATTACAACTCAACTCTTAGAGGAAGCAATATCCTTGTGTCAAAATGTTGGATGCAATTCGAAGCGTATTGAAGCATTATTTACTGCTGTGCTAGTTATACTAGATTTGCGTAAAGCCCAGAAATTAGGAGATTGGGCAGAGATAAAAAATGTTTTGACAAGAGCTTACAACGAAAATATTGGACAAGGCATGTCAGAAGTTTGTTTTGCTGAGATTAATCGAGCGATAATTGAAAAAGACAATCATGAAAATATCCAGGCATTGAAAAGTGCAATCATGAACGAGGAAATGTTCACCAAAGAGAGCTTACTAGATGTAGAACAGATTTCAATAAAGGAACTATCTTCTGCAGTTACAAAAGTTAGCAATATGCCTGAAGATACCAGAGGAACAGTGTTGAAAACTTTGCATGCTCTTTCCGATACAATTTTGAAAGCCCGAAAGTCTGCAATGCAGAGGCAGTGGTTTCTTTTGGAAAGTCTGGTTGCCGTCCTTAAGGAAACCATCGAGCAGTTCCAAGATGAATTGGACGGGAAAGGTGGAAGTAGAAAGGGTATGTCGTTTGTGCGAACAAGCTCTTTTCACCGCGGTACGATGCTTCATCTGAAAGACAAGAACAAAAGTTCTATAATGGTAGGTGCTGGTGATTTCCCGGGTGGAGCACCACAATCTGCCAGAGGTATCCAGTGGGAAGAATTTGCCGAACTGAATCAATCCATTAAGCGTGAAATCAAAGCTATTGACCATCATTTTGCAGTAACTGCTCTAGAACAACAGCTGGTCGAAGTTTTGAACGATCATGGAATTATTGCTGATCCATCATCGAGCCAAATAGAAAAATCGGCAATTCAAGTCGATAAATTACGTGAGGTCTTGGATCAAGCAACTAATTTGGACATGTCGAATCTCTCATTACCGAAGCACTTAAAAGCCTATCGTAAAGTTGGATTGATGATTCTTGACATTCGTCATGCAGTTATCAATGATCAATGGGATTCAATGGGGTCATTGTTAGAAAGTACTCTTAGTGTTGAATTATCCCATTGGCCAGAGTACAGTCGTCAAGAGTTGCGAGCAGTTAGAGCCGAAGTGGAGAATCGCTGGATTATTTCGAATCTAACAACGGCCATTGAATCGGGTAAATTGATTACCAATGATGCTGGGGATCCGCAGTTGGCGCAGGTAGGCTACAGCCACTTCGGAAGTGCGATCAGTGCCGCTGAAGCTATGCGTGCTAAAACGGAAGTTGCAGTCATGTTACTCAACAGTGCGAAGCGAATGGAACAATTACGAAGGATGCTAGTTCAAAAACTAAAACCTGAAACTTACATTTTAGAAAGTGGAGGCGTAGATATCCCCACGGATTTGTCATGGGAGCGGATTAAATCAAATGCAAAAGAAATTATGGTGGAGCTGGAGAGTCAAAAGTTAAACCCAATGATTCATGCGGAAGTAAAATTGATAGCTGACACTGCTGAAGAGCGTATCATATCTGATTCTTTGGAACAAGCTCTAAAGACTGGCAGACCCACAGGAGAACCAGGAAATATTAACCTGACAAAACTGAGTGTTAAAGATTTGGAAAAAGCGTACCAACAAGCAATTCGATCATCTTCCAGTAAAACTGATCATGCCAAGCAATTGCTTTTTATCTGTCGCTCCCTCCAAAAATTGCGAGAAGCTTTGCAACGAGCGGAAGTAGCGTTTAATAGCAGTGGAAATGGAAAAGAATCTCCGAGGGATTTATCATTTGACACTTGGAATATAATTCAAGTGTTGCTTGTTGAAATTTTGGATGCACAAAAGCTTTCGCAACTTGATAACGATTCCACGAAACGGCTTCGAAAAAATAGTATGATTGCAAGTGTATGGGAAATTTGTGAAGAAGAAATTTCGTTGATTAGTAAACATGCACATATTGTAGAACTGCGAAATTCGTTGATTGATACTGCAATTCGAGCGTCTCATGCTTACGCTGAGCGTAACAGCATCACCATCACGGATGATCTGGAAACGCATCAATTACATTCTGAAAAATTAAAAGACCTGTGTGATGATTTGGACAGGGTGGTTTCAAAAGCGAATGAGAATTCTTTTCAAAGCGATTATTTTGCCAAGTACATGAGTTGCGCAATAACTCTGCGTAGCTATCGACTGGCAATTGTGGCAGGAAATTGGAGGCATTTGGAGGATCTTGTGAACAACGATGCCTTGAGGAGTAATTTGCGGGTCTTACCAGAAGTTGAAAAAGAATTAGCTTGGATTCTTTGCGAATTGCACAACAATTCAGCAATCAGCATAATTCGAACAGCATTAAATCCAAAAAACATTCCTCATCTGAATGAATCGGTTTTGGGAGAGGTGGGTATTAATGGAATGTGTCCCTCTGATATGCAGAGATGGGATTTATCGAACTTGCATAATATGTCTTTCAAAGAACGAAATGAAAAGCTTAAGGAGGCTGTGAGAGAGGCGAAAAAGTACAAAATTACCTCGAAGGTAGCTCAACAATGGCTTGAATGCTGTGAAAACATGTTTTTGTTGAGATATGGTCTTGAGATGCATGATCAGCATCATCTGGAAAGTGTAAAATGTAACCAAGTAACCCAAACGTTAAGATGGTTTAAAGACAATGCCCATATTTGTCCTTTGTATGTGAAGTTTGAAGCTCAAAGTGCGTATGTAATGTATCAAAATGATTTACTTGTTCATGGTTTGACCAGGGCTTTGCAAGAAGGCAAGCCGGTGGGTAAGTGTGGTGAAGTCCAGACTCACTTAATTGAAACCAAAGCAATTGAAGAATTACTTAATCAAGCTAAAGATATTCACCCACGATTAAATGAAGTCGAAGAATTGGTACAAGCTGCTGAATTGTCTTTGTCAATTCGTAATGCATTGAAACAACGAGATATGAAGACATTGCAATCAATCGTTGAAGATTTGTCGTATAGCGAGACTGCAATGTCCTTGTTAGTTGTTGATGAAGTCGCAGTGGCGAGAGCAGAACTGGACAATGAGATTGTTGTGCATGCGTTAATAGATGCACTGCGCTCTTTCGAAGACACAGAATCTAAAGCTCTTGATTTTACGTTTTTGAATGCAGAAGGTGGAGCTTCTGAGAAACTACCATCGGGAAAATCAATGGCCAACACACCAATCAGATGTGGACAGCACGACGAATCTTCAGAATATAGTGAAGATGTTGAGACGAGTAGCGGTGGAAATAAGAAAACTCCTGCGTATTCAATCTTACAAAGCTTTTCTGAACGCCGCTACTCGTTTGCAAATAAAAACTCTGCCCACATTGATCCAGATACAATTGATATTGATGTTTTGGATTATGGTCTTCGTATGGCGAGGGACCATGGAGTCTTTAGTGACAAAGCCAATAGACTGTTTAGAACTGTTACTTTGATTCGTTCTCTTCGAGTAGCTCTGAAGAATTCTGAGTGGCTGAAACTTGAAGAAATTTTGAGTCAGGCTAAATTTGAAGAAAATATTGACAATTCCGTGTTCGATGTTTTGGCGAATAAAGAAATACAAGCATTGAAAAGTCAATTAGAAATTCGTGCCGCAATTGTCGATCTATCAAAAGCGTTGAAAGTAGGTTGGGCAAAGTGCAGTCACGGAATTGTTGATACTTCACAAATGAATAACGCCCTTCTTGCCGACGCTATTGAACGGGCCGATCACTGTATTGTCGAGCTAGCTCTAAACATTGAAAAATCTACAATTCTTGAGAAGGAAAATAATCCTGATGATGCACATGAAGCTTCTAAGCTGGGTGTTAATAAAAAGAAAGTGAAGTTTCATGATGATCCTATGTCACTAGAAAACTCTTTATCTGAAACTTCGGTCCAACAGCAAGTAAAGCTACTGATGGAATCTGCAAAGCTTGTACTCAAAATTCGGGAAATCTTGGCGATGGGTGACATTGAGCAAGCTGGACACCTTGCTGAAGAGGGTTTATCACATCAATCGCTCCATTACACTGTTTTAGATGAATTGAAGCTTTACGCGAAAGAAATTAATGCAGCACTCTCTTCCATGAAAATTATCGAAGATTTACGAAAGAGTATGAAAGACAGCAAGCTTTTTCAATTGGAGCACTCTCTTCAGAAGGCTTTTAGACATGATATTCATGTAGGCAATGATCTAGGATTAATTTGCATTTTGTCTCAAGCAGAGCGGCAATTCTATCAGTTGGTTTCTATTAAAAAGCAGTTGGCAGGGCTGATTGAAAGTGAATGCGACCAAGATAAACTGCATCGATCAATCCAATTTGCAGAGAAACTCCAATATACCGATGAAGAGTTAGCATTGGCTAAGTTTCGTCATGGCCGATTACGGCAATTCCAAGAAGGTGTGCAATTCTTAAATGACTTCCTGGCAAGAACCACAAGACAACAGGATCGACTGATTGTTTCAAAGGCTATTATCAACTATGCTCGCTCGCTGCAATTATTCCGTCATCCAATTGTACTTCGAGCAAAATTCTTACTGCGAACGAATCTAGACGTGTACCGAAGTATTTCGTTGTCTCAAGGCATCCTAAGATATCGATCCTATCTTCAGAATATTCCTGATAGTGGATTTCGAATTGACAATACCATGAAGAAAGAAAAGTTTTCTCAGCGCGATGAACCACGGGATCTACCTGATATTCCATTGTTATCACCTTTTCCCAGCCCTTTTTATAATATTCATACGGAATCAATTCGTATCAAATATCAGTATCTCTCACTCTCTTCATCACGAAGTAAGTATGTGTTGGAAAACTTCCCTAATTTGCGTAGACCGGAAGATTTTGCTTTACGGATGAATGTTTTATCAGAAGAGCTAAAGAAGCAAATGTTATCCTACACAGAACAGCCTTTGCCTACCTCCTTGAGCAAGCTATCACCCGCTTGGGCTGCGATAGCTACATTTGTATTCACAAATCATGTCCGAGGTCTTGAAAGAAATTTATTCACCCATAATGAAAATTTGCTACAACAATTAATTCAATTAGGCCAACAAGCGGTATTACTGCGTGACGAAATATACTTGCAAATCTTAAAACAGCTGAGAGGAAATCCTGATAATCAATCGTGCAAGCGTTTGTGGAAGATATTGTGTGCATGTTTATATCACTTTCCTCCATCTAAAATGCTGGAATCCTACCTGGAGCTTTTTTTGATAAAAGGTTCTGAACCTCCACCTCCACCTGAACCTCCTGCCGTTCCTGAAAAGAAGATAAACCGAGGTATTTCAACAAAAATTAATAACACCATCACCGTCAATACTTCCCTAAATGCAACCATTGTTCCTCCTTCTGATATTGACCCGTTTACATTTGTTCCTTTTGCTCGTTGTGGGATTAGATGTCTTCATCAAACTGTATTCTTTCACGGCTACGATTCGGTGATCAGTTCAACGGATTGGTTGACGTCCACGAACATTTACGCTCATCACAAGAGAGAAAATGAAAATTCAGGCCTTGATGCTGCTTCCTTGAAACCTTGGTTTTCAGATGACTTTTACACGAAATTCTTTGCTAGTTACAAAGAAAGAGGGGATAAAGCTAAGGAAATTGTCGACACACATTTCCGTGAATTGTCGAATTTAATTAAACCATCAATGTTAAATTGGGATTGTTCGAAACCGGCTGCATATGAATTTCCTCATATAGATCTTACTCTTGACGCAGCTTTCACGAATCCTATGGCTAATGGTTCCAACAGTAAACCGCTACACAATACGTTGCGTGGCACCAGAGAGGATTGGATTGCAAGATTTGATGTGTTCAACGCAAGCTTTCCGAATCAGTATTCGAATGAATCTACTGGTGGTGTTGGACCATCCAAACCATCCAAAACTGTTCCTTTGAATTCACCAAGAAGTGTTCGGGTAACGCGGTCCCATTTTTGCAATGCTATTGCCTCCACCCTCACGAATTCTAAACCATCATCTTACAAAAGTGATGGATTGAATGGAAGAGGAGCTATTGTGGATACTCCTGACATGGATTTCTTTGATCGTGATATTATGTACTTCATACTTTTGGGAAAGCGGATGTCTGGTAGATCCCACGTATTCCGAGAACTCAAGGCAGATTCTGAATCATTCCATTTTATCAATGAAGATGAATCGATAAAAAGTAGAGATCGTCGTATTTGGATTGAATCAAATTTCTCAATGACTGAATTTTCATCTGAATTATTTTTTTCTCAATTGCAAACATCTGATTTAATCATGTATGCAGAAAGATTTTGGGATAACGTGGTATCCCGAATGGCTCGAGAATGTATTTGTTTTCCTCAATCAGATTCAACCTTAGAAGTTTCGATTGGGTGGGAACTTTATCGCGAGTTGATCTTAACAGGGATGAAGAAATATCTTGAACTTTTTCAAGTTAAACCTAGCTCTTCATCCAATATTTAAAGGAATACTACAGCGGGTTGATGTAGCATATATATATTATTATAATACTTTATTAGTTATTTTGCATGATGCTTATTGTAGATTCCAATGCAAATCGGAACATGTAAAATGAATAGCACTTTCGTCATTGCAGTTTGTGTAAAAGGGAGGGTTAAAATTATTGTGATGTTAAATTATTAATGAATTTTGCACTGCTGATTAATTTCTATTATTGGTGTTGGTCACTAAAACAGCATGGGTCAATACATATCAATTCCATCCTCATGAAAGAATAATAATTGGAGTCCTATATAGTAACCAACCCTACATTGGTAGAAGACAAGCGATTCGGTTGTTCAAGGGCAAGAATTTATCATCGATCGTTACCAATCTCGCTTATTCTTGTAAATGCAGTGTCATTATATATACAAATAAAGTTTCTCAAATGGATGCAAATACACAAACAATTCAACAAGAACGCCATTAACAGGGCATATGTTGGGAAGTAATAAAACAAATAGTGATATTTTACAGCTCTAGAAAGATCCCAAGATATTGCGTAAATCTTCACTAAACGATCCGCTGTACACATCCCACGATATGTTCCGCATCAGCGATAATGGGTCTAGCCCGCTTGATGTTGGTGGCAAACTGGGCAACGAACTTTCAGTACCATTGGTATTTGTGTTTTCTGTGCTAACATTGGAAGACACACTTGTCACAGGGAGTTCAGCCCAGTTAGATGAGGTAGTGCCACCTGAATTGACTTCACCACCACTCAGGTTGTTATTATTGTTATTATCGTCTTCAGGCATAAGACTGTTCCAAACTTCACCTCCCGGAAGGAGGAAATTGAGGGCTTCACTAGTTGTTCTAGATAGCAATACCGAGGGAGGGAAGCTATCACTCAACTGTACACCCAACGCATTGTTCCCACCATATTGCTGAGGTGGCATGGAATTATAATACATGAAGTTCCCCGCTTGACCATAGTTGGTTGAATTATTGTAAGACGGTGGAAGTGGAGGAGGTGGCATAGAATCGAATGAGGTAGGTAATGGAGTGAAGGGAATGTCTCCCAACCACTCCCCTAAATCAACTTGCTCACCCAAGTCATCATTTAATGTATTAAGCTGGAGAGATGGAGGCACAATCATGGCAGGGTTCACCAATGGTGGGGGACCTCCAAGAGGAGGGACAGCTGCTGTAAGTTTGCTACCAAGTGGAGCGGGAGGAAGCGGAAGGTAAGCGGAAGAACTGCTTGAAGCAGCAAGGGATGAAGTGCTTCCAAATGATGGGTGTGCAACGAGGGAAGGAGCAGCTTCGTTGGGACCCTTGGTCAATCGAAATACATCATCAGAGGGTAATCGCATAAGCTTCGTCTCTCGTACAACTGCCAAGGGCTGAGTGCGCTTCTTTTGCCCATTTGGAGGAACCACTGCAGCGACATCACGAGGATGGCGGATCCGCTCCGTTCGCTTTTCCGCGTGAACATCTCCTTCTTTCTCATAGATTTCCACACGTCTTGTCACACATTGTTTCTGACCTCCACCAGTAATATACTCTTTACCAGAACCTTCAAGCCTCGCAACAATTCTTAGAAGTAGTTGCTTTGACAACCTCGCTGGTATGATTTTTAATGCTAATTTCATGTAATTGCGGAAGTGGAGTAAAAATTTTAATTCTTCTTCATCTTGATCCCTGAATTGTGGATAATTTGTCTTCAATTCATCAATAGAATTATAAAACAATGCACGATTCTCTGGGGAGTAAGAAAGTATCAACACATAAGCCGTTCGTAGAACAACATGAATTTGACTCAAAATGGCTTTATCTTTTTCGGTTGTGAATCCAGAAACGTCATAATAACGTTCCGTTAGTTTTCTTGTCGTTTTAGTATCAATTTCAATGCGATTTGTATCTCGAATTAGTAATTTCAACTTATCAGCGATTAGCTGGTCAAAGAAAGCTAAATCTTTGAATGATTCCTTAATTCGAAAAAAAATCTCTTCTTGTTGTACTTCGTTCAATTGATAAGGCATAATTGATATTTGATGACGGAATGTCAGAAAAAATACAAAATACGGTCTGAATACGGTCTGAATACGTTGGATTTTTGAAACCTGAGGTAATTAGCTTTTTATTCAATTTATTCACTCTAATAACTAACTAATACGTCGTTGTGATTTATAATTTATAACTTTGGTAAAAAATCCCGGACCTGGGCCTGCAAGTATCCTATAAATAGCGTAAATATTGATGAAGGTATCCTTAAAATGTATTCAGTAACCAAATTGTAGGATGAGGATGAATAAATAGGAAATGTTCCATCACAATATAATTGTTATCTTTATTTAATTAAATCATACCAATGTTCGAATTGAAATTTGGAAACTGAGAGTGTTTAGATAACACGTTTATGGTTCACAAAAATCCCCAAACCACAAAAGAAAACATTACCAACATTGAGAACTCAAAGAGGATATTGTAGATATATTACTAATCAGCAGACATGTACATATTATACACATTTACAAAATACAATTAGGTATCATTACATGGTGATTTTTGATTGCTCAATAAATTCTGTGAAGCTTCCCTTGTATGGTTCATGCAACAATTTATTGTGACTCGTTGAATCCAGCTGTGCAATTCCAGCGGCTACCTCAGATAGTTGATGATTAACCAATGTTGCATTTTGATGTTGCTGACCAGATAATGAAAGTAACGCATTTGCTGCCTCATGAGAAAATATCCCAGTCGGTAAATAGGTAGACACTGATGCAGGTGCACTGAACAACTCATCGATAGCACCTTCAAGTCTATCATCGCTAACTTGCAAGCTATGATTGATCTCACGCTTTCTCTTTTGTGGTTGCTTCTTTTCGGAATTGTCGAAAACAGTTAAATCCACCAGATTATTTGACGAGTTACTATTGGAAGACGATCCAGTTTTATAAGTTTTCGCCCTAATGTTTCCTTCCTTTTCGTAAATTGCAATACGACGAGATACAGCCGGCTTTTGACCGGTCCCAGTAATGTATTCTTCTTCACTTCCTTCCAATCTCTCCACAACTTTTAGCAAGAAGATCTTATTACCTTTAGCTGGGACAATACGCAAGGCAACAACGAGGTAGTTTCTGAAAGCAAGCAAGAATTGCAATTCCTTTTTATCATCCACGGTAGAAAAGGACTCAAAATCTCTCAATAGGTCCGAGATATCACCATAGAACAATTCTTGGGACTCAGGCTTGAGAGACAATAATAACACGTAGCAAGTAGTCAACACAATCTTGATTCGTTCATTTTGTTTTTTCTGATCCATGGTAATGGCAGAGTCGACATTGATTCCAACCCTCTCCATCAGCGTTCTTGTCGATTCCATGGTGATATCAGTAATAGGTAATGTATCCAAGATTTTTCTTAATAGAGGAATCATTATATCGTCGAACTCAAAGTAATCGGAAAAAGACTTCCTCAGAAATGCTATGATCTCTGCCTGATTTGTAGGGTTTAATTCCATGGCCTTAGAGTTCATGACAGAAAAAAAAAAAATGAGCACAAAATATTAATCACAATTTTCATATGGTTGGACTCAGTACTACATATTAGACAAAGGTGAAATTGGAAATGCAACAAATTATGCATATATGGTATACTTTTTTATGGTATACTACATTTTTCCATTTTCATATTTGGCCTCACTGTGCAACAAGAGGGCTGGGAGCTGGGAAGGAATGGCGTCCTAGATTTCCCGTCGCCTAACTAGCTACTCAATTATATCAAAGATCGGCATTGCTATACAGTAACTATTTACAGGCCAATTTCATGTATTGCTTGCTTTAGCACAGCATTACTGGGCTCGAGCGAAAGAGCCCTTTGGAGAAAAGAAAGAGCATCTCGCTTTCTATTCAATGAATTTAGCAACATCGCACAGTTTGAGATCAATGGAACATTATCTGGGAGTCTTTTCAAGGCAATCTCATAATAATGCAAGGCGGCATCAAATTGTTGGAGGGCATGATGAGCGGTAGCAATTGCTACCAATGCGTTGTTGTTTTGGCTGTCCATTCTCAACACTTGTTCATACAATGTAATAGCTTCCAAAATTTTGTTTCCTTTATATAAAGTCAGTCCAAGACTAAGCAACAATTCTGGGCTATTGGGATTCTTCGCAACTCCAGTTAAAAGAACACTTTCTGCAATTTTATTGTCTTGCTCTGAAGAGGGGAATTGCAAAGTGGATGCTTTAACCCACATATCAATGTCGTTCTCGTAAGCCAAAGCAGCAGACAGATACCATTCCGCAGCGATATTGTAATTTCCTAATTCTACATAGCAGTCGCCAAATGCTGATGTCAGTGGTTTGGTATCACTGCCAGCTATCTTACAGGCTTGCCACCCTTTGAGTACAGTCTTCAATGCTAACTCCTTTTCGCCATTATGCCTCAACACCGTTGCTAAGTTTACCACAGAAGCGTAATCTGTCCAATTCGATAATTTTACGCCATTGTACAAAAACGTTTCAGCCAGCTCGAACTGTTGCAACGACAATAGAATTGCACCCATGATGGAATGAGCAGGTACATAGTCCGGATTTTTACCTAAAATTTCCACTAATGTATCAACCGCTTTTTCGAAATCTTTTTCATTCAAAGATGTTGCTACAGTTTCCATCATTTTCTCTGCCTCATCTGATAACAGTGCAACAGTCATTTCAGTGTTCACCTCATTCGAAGCTGGTTCATTTTTGACAGGCTTTGAAATAAATCCAAATAGTTTCCCTATTTTATACTACGATAAAACAAGTCTACTTAACAGTTTTCCAATCATACAATACCTGTTATGGACGATAGCCAACTACCATGGTTGACGTCAAACTCATTAGCAAAAACTTGGGGCAGCAGAGTCAAAACAAACCATACTATTATAATCAATTGCAGTCTCAAAGAACAACTCATCGAGAACAAGCTCACTGCTGCTAATAAAAGCACAATATTAATAAAGTAAGTAATAATACATGGTACACCATACCACTCCGGTTTTCAGCCAGTTTAGGCCGATCGGTTAAGCTCTAAAATGACTTTTTTCGCAGTTCCGGAGTTTCGGAGCCCTAATTTATAGCCCTTCAAATGTGAATAGTCATGAAAGAAACTGTCAACTGACGAATCACTTTATTTTTACTTTTTTTGTTTATTTTCATTGTAATATTTTTTTTGTGGGTGTTTTCGTATTGAACAGCCCTCAATTTACAAATGAAAGAACCTGTAGTGCCAATTATGATTCGTGAATCTGTCGGTATGAAAAGAACTATGTCTTTTGATGTTTATTGTTCAGTAGATTGTGGCGATAGACCATGGAAGTTGATAAAACATCCCGATCTTGTAATTTTTAATGAGTCTGCTTCACAAATGGTGTTGATACATTCAATACTGGTTGATCCGTCAAGCGAAATAAAATATCTGCTTGATCAAGTGGAGTATCTGAAAAATAAGTTGGCAATATCGATTGAAAGAAATGAAAAGCTCTCAAATGAGTTGAAACGAAAAACGTCATCCTTCAATGTCATCTGAAGGAATTCTGGTGTGTCTCTAAAAATTTAGACGGGGAGAAAAGTGTATTAGCTTGGTGCGCTGGAAAATTATGGGAAAGTTTATTTTGTCTCACCAAAAAGTTAATTTTACCAACCTTTGGCAATGTATTTGACGTTGCAACGATAAATTCATTCAATATCGCCGATGCTCTACAATGTTATGGTTCTGTCCTCACCATATCATCTAATTCTATCACTTGGAAAACAAACTTGAGCGTTATGTAATTCGTGGTCAGAAGTTCCTTTCCCTCAATCTATTGACATTGATTCTATAAGTAAACGCGTATTTCAATCGTGTACAAGTATAGATTTTGATTTGATTTATCATTAATGTATTATCACAGCGTTAAATGTGATTGTCGTTGTAGTATTTTGTTGAAAATGGTGATATCTTGCGATGATAGTATAGGTACGTACATTGAAATTGTTGTGATAGAGTGTTTAGATAATGTATCTGTCAGCAAATTCATCTAGTTATATTTTTGTAATCACTGTAGAAGCTTTATATGGTTGTAGAATATATGGTTTCATATAAATATCCTTTAAATTAAATCGTCGTGAAGTACAATAATTAAGTTAGATTAGTTGCAAAGAATAATTGATAAGATTAACAAGATTGACCGAACGTCTACAAAATATCAGGAACAGAGTCCGGTATTAAGATATACGGAGATCCATTGTATCTATGTTTTGAAATGGAAATATCACTGCCGATGCAGAAAGGATTATCCATGGCTCTGATTATCTCTACATACATATCATACGCGTTGCTAGTACCTCGCACATTGTCGGGAAACATTTCATCGTGACCATCAGATGAACAGATTGACTTATTGGGGTCAACAGCATATGGGATGATACTATTTCTACTGCGATCAATTTGCATAAATCTCTAACAACACTTTCAATTCTTGCATCACGTTGCTTGAGCGTTGCTGTTTTCTCGGGACTGGATTCGATTTCAACGACGGTTTTCCTCTTTTTGCCAACACCATTAACATGAACAGAAACTAAACTATTGTATTCTTTTATCTTCGGATTTAAACCATGATTCCTTTTGTATATGGCCCCGCCAATCTTTTCGTCACGTTCTTTTTTTCTTTTGAACTACCATACAAGGAGGTGCGCTAATTGAAGACGAGGTAGCTTCCAAAAGAAATATATCTTCGGTGTCTTCAAAATTACCAGTTTTGGTGGAATCTAAGAATGAGTATGAGCATCTACTCTGGGGAACATCAGCGAGTTGTTCCTTCTGGCTTCAGTGGGTACAAATTATCAATAATGCTTCGAGGCAATTTCTCTTGCCTGCAAATTCGGGAAAGTTCGATAACATCTGCCCAGCATTTTTCATAACAGGACATTTGATGTTCTAAAATAAAGCCCTCTTGGACAATTTTTTTACATCCCAAGCCAATTTTTCCACGTGTGTTTTTACATCATTGATTCTTTCCTCTTCGATCTTTTTTCAATTTTCTGCAACAGTAAAATCTTGTCTACTTTTTTCTATCTCTTCATCCTTTCTTCTTTTGTCAAGAGCTGCCTCTACTTTGTCAAGGTCAAACACATAAGATCTTGAATCGGAAAAATGCAGCATCATCATGTCGGCTACATAAGCGCCGTGATATGTTCATTTTCTATGAACTTCTCATCGATGAACTTTATTTCGTTGTCAGCGAAACGCCTAATTATCTTTTCACGTGCCATTTGGTTGAAATTCGTGTTGCTGAAACCAAATTGTGGACAGAAACGAAATAGAGAATGCTTGTTGTCAGTTTGTGGCGTAACGGTTTACATATGTATATTTAACAACTTTCTATCTTTTCAAATGTAAAATACTGCCTGTTCAACCCGAAACTCCGGAACTGCGAGAAAAGTCATTTTAGGTTTAACCGATAAGCTTAAATTGGATGAAGATGGGAGTGCATACATACCCTACGCACTGTACTGTTATTTCGGTTAAAAAAAGCGGTTGGTTTTTGATGCACCCTCAAAATGAAACGCCTGAGCTTTTTTCGGACCGTTGCTGAGCGTTTCAAAAACTGCTTTTAAGCAGCACCAACAGCGTAAAAAATTGCTATTTATATTATAGGATTCGAAGATAAAGTTGTTCCATTGACATCAATCAAAAATGCAGTTTACACCTCAACAACTCGCAGGTGGTCCCAGATTCTCTTCCGTCACACGTATAGGTAATTGGCAAGAAGAGATTGCATTGGAAGAATCGAAAGTGGACAACTTTCGCAAACGATCTGCAACGGGTAACTTGTCTTTGAGACGCCTTGAATCAAAAATTGCATCTTGCAATGAGATCGTACCTCATACCTACTCTCCTGATGGGTTGATTCGCTTTGGTGATAATGTTATTCTCCAGCATGACAATTCTGGCAGCGTGTTGGCTTGTGATCCGTTCGAGCAAGTTCAGATTTCAAACGAGACATTCTTAGTTACAACCATCGTTGAAAACCCTCATCCCAAAGCAAGAAACACTTTTAAGATTGTTCGTCCTCCTCGTCACTTGCAAGATATCACCGATCGTGAGGACGACCCAGTGCTTCGTGTTGGTCAACCTTTCGTTTTGGCATGCAATGAATCCTTACTTGTGCAACAAAGCTCCCCGATTCTAGCCCCTACTTTATATTTGTGTTCCACAAAAAAGAACGAAAGAACTGCTACAAAAAGAACTAATCGCCAAATGGTGTTTATGAATACTGTTTGTGATGCAGATTCTGTTTGGTTCGTATCTGTTCCCTCCAAAGGGAAGGCAAATGGTGTTGAACGCTTCTTGAAAGTTGGGAGTCCAGTTTCTGTTGAAACATCATATTTGTTCAATCATCGTCAAACAAATAATTATTTGACATGCGATCCAAAAATTCAATTTCCTAGTGAGTTTGGTATTGAATTGGAATGCTATGCTGATCGTTCCACTGCATATGGAAAAATAGGATTGATGGTTTCTGAATTCAAGGGACTGAGTACCAGTCAAACATTATCTAAACCAGACGCTGCAACATTTGGATGGCATTTTGTTGTATCTTCAGATCCTAGTACTGCAAATGATACTCGGAGATTACCACCACCAGCTTCACAGGAAAATATCATCACAACAGTCCGAGAATCTATTCGCCGACGAGGGGTCGATGCATTTTGGAATCTTAGAGAGTTTTTAAGAGTCGTTGAAAAGAGATTGGTTGCTCCGGGAAAAGTAGATCGTCTTGATTTGCGTGCTGCATTATTGGAGTGGGGCATTAGCTTGCCAGTACGGTATTTGGATACAATTTTAGACCAAGTTGACTCTGGAAGAATGGGATTGATTGATATCCGTGATTTCATGGATATTGTTCGTGGTCCAATCAGTAATTCTCGTTTAGCAATTATGAAGCGCGTGTTTTCACAACTTGATGACCGACAGGAGAGTGTGGCAGTTGCTGATTTCAAGCGTCGATTTCGCGGTGAAGATCATCCACTTGTTTCGATGGGAGGATTCTCTGAGGCGCAAGCCTTGGACCATATGTTGCGTTCTTTTGAAGTAAATAATAAACCTGTTGTAAAAGTTTCGGTTAATATGTTCATAGATTACTATGGAGATTTGAGCGCTGCTATTGATGACGATCAATATTTTGAAGCGATTGTGCGAAGTAATTTCCCTTAATGGTGAAATGGAGTTTTGCTTATAGCTTGTAAAACCGTGATGTACACCTATTTTGTTGATTTGGCAACTAAAATTTACCAGATAGTAAAATAAAATTCCCCTTTAATAATTGGTCCGATGAATTGAAATCTATTGAAGCGTAGAGAGCGAAGACTGCAATTTCGATTCCACAATTAAACAAATTTTCATACAACAACTTTAAATTGTATGAAATCGCAACAAAAATGAGGGTTGGAGCGAATTACTTTCGGATTCAAAATAATCGCGACTTCTATATATAAATATTCAGGGCATCCTACATGATACACTATAAGGTAGGCTGTTCCATACCAATCGCAGCTGCATTTTTTATCTTCAAATTCTCTTCATTTAAGGCTTCAACTTCATTGATCATTTGCGTCCTCAATCGTCCTCCCATATCTTTGGATTTTTTAATCTCTGCCTCCAAAGCTTTGATTGCATTCTGCAAGTCAACAATTTCTGCCTTTTTTACTTTGTTCAACAAGTCTTTCATTCCATCAACATCATCTCTCAAACCTTCATTATCTTTAATAGTTGGTGCCATCGAAATATTTTCCACCAATTCCTTTATCTTGTACTCATCCACCAACCCAGCAAAGCCCTCTCCTACTTTTGTTTCCACAAGAGCGATCATATTTACAAAACTCCGTTGAAGATGTGCACCCAATGCCTGTTTGGTATCTTGACAACACTCTGCAAGATCTTGTTCTCCAATGCTGTTGACAGATTCATCTATAGCCTTTTTAAACGCCTTCTGAATCCGATCAAGTTTTTCGTCGATAGAGGATATTTCCATTTCGATGAGATAATTTCACAAAGAGAAAAGGTCAAATTGCAGCGGTAATTGCCATCACCAATATGCGCGTAAAAATAACAGGGCTTAGATTTGCGATTTCAGATAGGCAGTACTTGTTGTACAATATGGAAAAATACAATACTCTAACTAAGTAAGAAGTTTAGTTCATAGGGGAACCTCACCATTCTCCGGAAAATCGATACTATTAATTTATTCTATTTATAGACATGTAATCAACAAATTCTGTAGAGAATAAGACATGTAATACGTAATACGATCTATATGAAACCTGGGAGGCAAGCAACAACCCGCTAATTTTTTCAGCAGCAGCACTTCATATTTGCTTAGCGAAAACCAATCATGTTGACCCTTTGAGACCCAATTTCCAAAACGATCCAATAATTTGTCCAAAAAGTCCTAGACCCACAATGTGCTCAAGAATGATGTATACAATCAATGGTGTCACAATGCATCTCGATCGAGCAAAGCAAGAAGAGATAATTTATGCTTTGCGAATTGCATTTGCCGATTTCATATATTTTGATGTTCTGGCGGTGCCACTGCTTGAGCGAATCTTGGAGAATCCGTGCAAACCATTTCAAGTGAAATCGGTTTTAGAGGACTTGGATGTGGATAGAGATTGTTTTGATCATACTTATGGGAAGAGAGACATGGATTCTTTGCGAACAGTAATTGTATGCGGCTATGTGATGATATTCAATCTAGCCGACCAATCTCTAAGCTGCAAGTGGTCGCACCAAAAGTTCGACGAATATTATCCGGAGTTTTCGAAATTCAACAAAGAAGATCCTTATCTCTTCTCATTTCATACTTTCCTTTTGCTTGCTATGAAACTCATTCCAGCAAAGCGTAATAAGGGACTATTAATCCAGGTCGCTAGCCGTCTAGAAGGCTCAAAAGAAATTTATGTTCTTGGTTCTGGCCAGAAAGATGCAGTGTCGAGGCGGGAAGCAATCTATTATCGAGAAAGTGGAGTAATACGCAAGAAGAAGATTCCAAGAGCAAGAGAAGAAGAGGATAGCGATGACTCCTCAATCGTAAAACATAGCAGACAAGGCGATAGTGGATTACAATGGGAGGATATAACTGTTTCCATTCAGTCTGAGAGTATGTTATTGAATGAACAACACGATGGGTTCACGGAACGAGTCGGACAAATTCATTTCTAATTGATTAGATGGTATTTATTCGTTACAGTACTTGACCTTGTAGAATTAGAAACGAACTTTATAGAATTAAATGAGAAGCAAATATCGCCAAATTGGTACATGTAATGAACTGCAATGAAACCTTCATTTGATTAGGTCTTCCCTATGGTGCAGCATTGTTGCAAATTTACCATTTTGAATCGCGGCTAAAGTATCATCACACCCTCCAAGATGTTGTCCTTTCACGAAAATATTGGGTACAGTACGCTGACCGGTCATTCGCTGAAGTTCCTCTTGAATTTTATCACCATTATCTATCAACTTTGTGGACCGTATTTGAAAATCATACAAATTCTTCACCTTAGCATCATACTTACGTCTAATTCAACAACACCAAAATCAACCCCCTGTCCTCGGATTGCTTCTTTCGCCCGAACACAATAAGGACAATAGGACTTGGAGAAGATCATAACATCAAAATGTCGCACATTGTGCAACACTATTTCTTGAATCGAAAAGACTTTGCTGTCCTTGGTTGTAATGCGATTTGGCAAAAAGTATGAAATTAACCACGACATAATAAAAATTCCAACTGATAGATATTGAGTTGTGGATACCGTTTCTCTGTGGACTCATAAAGCAACATCTGAAGAAATTTTTTGAGCGATGTTGATTGATGAAATCAGAAATATTGTTGCTCAGCGACTATTTTTGTTTACCATTTTTTGCATTCTTAATTAGGCCATTATTTACCCCCAAGTTTGGACCTTATAAATTGCAACATTTGTGATAGAAATTATTGTAATATCAGACCGTACGGTAAGATTAAAATATCCACATTCGCTCCAAATTGAGTGTTGCATGATAGTATCATTCGTTACATACTGAGAATACACAAATATGCTGCAAAC
>JACCEA010385965.1_pt1 | contig 25315 bp, 43 predicted proteins | sample 7449851 | NCBI WGS metagenome assembly JACCEA01 (sample SAMN15323453, study PRJNA562643) | freshwater metagenome | isolation source: river surface water | place: USA:Blue River Watershed | collected 2017-08-18 | reverse complement strand
TAATTCTGTAGAGCCTTCTTCAATTGGCTCTTTGTGAATGAATTGCAATACTTGACCTTTTTCGTCTTTGTTTTCAAAATTTGACAACTCGTAAGTGTGTCCTGCTACTAAATTTTTCATAATATATATATATTAGTTTGGGTTTTATCATTCCGCCAAGAAATTTAGTGGAGGAACATCTGCTAACACCTAATAAGCGATATAGCAAGACTAGGTTTAACTTATACATGGTTTTGTACCAATAAATGTAAACAGGCTCGGCGCTTGTAGATCTCTGCTAGGCGCATGTCATTTTTCCAATTACATCTCTTCTTTTTCTATGCTACTATTTAGATGTTTCGGTAGTGATTAGTATTTCAGTAAACGTAATATTTCTACCTAAATGTTTAATATCATACCTCATCTTCTTTTTATGCCTATAAGCATGTTCTTTACATAAGGTTTTAGTTCTTACTCTAGTTTTCCCATCCTTTCCTACAATAGTAGAAGTTATGATGGCGTAATCCGGAAGTAGGCAAACACATTTACTGCCCCACGAATATTGTATTTTAGCCTGACACATTAAAACAGCTCTTCTTTAAGCTTTTCAAATCTCATTACAGCTTGTTCTAGCCCTTCAATAAGGTCTATTTTAGCAAAAATCGCTTGAAAATCTAATGCTTCCGCGGATTTTAGACATAATAACTCTTGTCTTTCTAACTTTAACTTGCGTGACGTTGCCTTGAGGTCTGCTTCCAGCTGCTCTTGTGCATCTTCTATTTGCCACTCTAGCTGTTCCGCTTCTATCTGATCTTGAGACTTTTGTCGTAGATCTCTGTATTTCATTGATGTTGCTTTTTTTGTCGCCATTGTTTTTTATTTTTAATGAGGGGTTGATAATTTGTTTTAGTTGATTTACTGAGTATGGATCATAACTACTATAAGGGGAATTTTGTGTGGCTATTATACGTTTCTCGTTCCAACCCATGTACCTGTGAGGAATTCCGGAATTCGATGTTGGGGTAACCATGCGGTACCCACAGTTCTCCAAATACTTATATATGATATTATCATACATACAATAGCCCCTAGTTGGGAATTCTTCAAAAATAGGGTCTGTACTTAAAGCTAAGTAGTCTGGATGATCTTTTGGCAAATAGTTTTTTAAGTCCTCTACAGGAGTTTGTATAAACACTGCCTCAGGCAAGTCCTTAGTACCTATATCACTTCTTTTGTAGTAACCTAGTTTCTTACTAATAACCTCTTGATAAGTTAAACTAGTCTTATAAGTAGACATAACTTTAACACCTAGTATATTATCACTTAAGCTTGAGGGGCTAGTATACCACTCACCTAGCTCTAAATCTTTTACTCTCATCTGACTATGTATTAAAGTTTCTAGTACCCAACGATATCATAAGGCACTAGAAGCTATTATTTGTACAGAAAGATTATTTTTTAGCTCTTTCTAACTCCTCTTTAAGAAAGACAATCTCTTCTTTATGCTCTTTTAAAGCAAGCTCAGCAACATCTCTTTCTTGACGTCTTACCAATAAAGTTCTAATGAACGATTCATTGTCAGTGATAAGATCACCAAAGTTTACTCTTGCCTCATCCAAAGAAATCTCAGCGTTTTCTATTGCTTCTTCTAGACTTAGCTGGTGAAATTCTTTGGCTGCAATCTGAGCAGTAAGACAAGCAATAGCCTTCTTCTGAATTTTAATTGCTCTTGCTTCTGCGTCGTCGCCTTTAATAACTGCTAATGCTAATTTTACAAATAAACCAAATTCTGTTGTTGCATTCATAATAAAAAATTTAAAAAATTACGGTTTGATGTTTTTAATAGACTCTACGAGTATAAGTCTAGTTTTTATTGTCTTTTTAATTGTGATGTTATTACTAACACCGCCGGGTATTACTTTTTTTTGAGATTCTTTTGAAGACGTTCCGCAGGGCACCCCCTCTATTTCTACTGGAGTGAGGGTAAGGCTGTTATGTATACAGTCTAAAATATCCTCAGACCCAGGTTTAGGGAAAAAGTTAGCAGCTTTAATAGGAGGTACAGGTTTATTAAGTATGTATCGATAGAAATCATCTCTGGACAATTCTTCTAAGCCTGACTCCACTATTTGTGTGCAAAGTAGCCCGTTGTACTTTACATAATAATCACCAGGTTTTAGATTACTGTATGTATTACCTTTACTTTCTATCCAGCTGTCTACGTCTTTTCGAAAGTTAACATCCCGTGTATAGCTAGGATATTTAATATACCATCTAGAGTATTTTGGAAGATGTTTTTCAAAAATAGGGTCTTTCATATCAGCAAGTTCAATAGATTTTATGCCACAAACTGAAAAAGAATAACGACTTCTAGAGTAACAACCAAAATATATTAACTCTGTAGTGACAAAATAGATATCTCCTGATAACTCATCTAGACGAGCATATACTAGATTACGATTAAATCTAAATTTATACCATTCTCCCGCAACAAGGTCAGTTATTTTTAAACTAGAAACAGCTGGTTTTGGATCGGGTAATGATTCTATAGGTAGTGAGGCTACAGGCAGGGGGCTAATTTTATCAGAATGATCAACAGGTAACATCGATTGAATATCTGAGATACTAGGATCTACTTCTACTAAATCTTCTATTTCATCTTCTCTATATGCACCTCCGTGAGTATATCCTGTTTTCAATATACTACACCTCCCTGCCAGTATATTAGAGAATATAGTCATATTGTACTTAAAGTAAACAGGTTGGGAGTGAAATAGCCATTTAAAGTAGTACCACTTTCCGGAAATACAGTCAGATGGTTTCATAACAATTAGATGTTATTAATTATCTGATCAATATCCGACAAACAATTACTGATTTCATGAGAAATAGATCCACCATCCTCAATCTCATCTAGCGCTAGTTGATATGAAGCCTGTATGTCCTCTTTATGCTGCGGGAATTTCTCAATAATGAGAGATACACTTTTTTTAAATTCTGCTAACATTAGTCTTGATTATATGAAGGTTTAAATAATAATGCTGCGTATAAGGCCTTGTCTAAAGCCTTTTCGTAAGTTCTTGATCGTCCTCTAGGATCATCTTCTTGGGCCCCTAACTCACAGATAGAGTAGTCATACCAAACAGCTTTTCTATAAAAGAAGTCATCTATCTTAATAGATACTCCTAGCTCCTCTCGTATCCACTTTTGTAGTGCAGCTTGAGATGGTGCTGAGTACATATAAGATTTACCCAAACCATTCCAATCTTGATGCCCCGGTGTACAAAAATAAAATCGCCTGCCTTGATAACGATGTTTAGTCACTAAGTTAAAGCCCTTTTCTTTTGCGAGCTTAGCCACCTTTGCAGAGACATACTGCTCTACTGTTACTTTCATTTTTTAACTTTTTTAGCAATACCAAGCATGGACTTCTTATCGTTATCATAACCATCAAGTAACAAAATGAGATCTTTCATGTCACTAATAGTATATTTAGCAAGTCTAAAAATAACTTCTGATAAATTACCCATAGCGTCATCAGTATTATCCTCAGCCTTTTTTAAAAAGTCTTTATGATACGCGGTGAAAGGCCATAAGGCATCAATAGCAGTTGTTAATTTTTTGTGCAGTATTTTATTTACCTGCGATATAGTAGGTAGTCTATGATCAAGAAAAACTAATTGTTGCGCAAAATAAGCGCCAGCAATAGCTGCATGAGCTGTTTGCTCGCACATAGTAACAAACAAATCCTCTTCTGTTATTGAATATACCTCACAGTCATTGAATTCTGGAAAAAGGTCGATTATTGCTTGTACAGCTTGAGCTGTTTTCTCGTAATTAGCATTAGTAATACTTGTATAAAAATACTTTTCTTTTGAGTTATAGAATTTATCCCCTTTTTTAAGGTAATAGATCTTTGGTGATGTGCTCATCTTGTTGTTGTTGTTTATTATATAATTTCTCACCTTGCGGTAATGTAATAAAGCCAATTTGACTTATTAACTAATATCATAGTCTTACATTAATACAGTTAGTAATGTTGCTAATTTATCAACACTAGTTACACTGTGGAGAATAACTACTGCTGAAACCTCAAATTGATTTTTTGGAATTTGTTCGTATGAAACTTCTTTTAGTCTTCTATCAAGAGTCCTTACATAAAGCTTACCAAAATCCCCAATTTCTTTCACATACTTAGTGTTGGTGAGATACTTGGAATGAATTGTAAATCCATTAAGCCTTAAAAAAGTTTCAATACTTTTATTAGATACTATGCTCATAATAAATAATTCTGATGTTATAAAATGACCGCCTCTTACCCAGTTTATTTCTAACGGGAGAATCGAACTCCACACAGGCCTTCACCATGATCTCGGTCAGCGAACGGTAACGATCCGTCTTCGTGAGAGCAGGTTATCAAAAACCCAATACTATTAAATAGAACTCTCTAGGACCTCTTAGCAATACCTACACAAGGGTTACCATATTTATCTGTTTCCAGATATTCTATGACTTCCCAATCATCCTCTAGGAAATTACCTGTATCTTTCACAATCCATCCATCAGTACTCCACCCCGTCTTGCTATCAGCGTCTTCAAACCAATACTGGACTACAATTATCTTATCCAACTACTTAAGTTCTGTAACTATCCATCTAGGGGCATACTCTTTTCCAGATCGGCGTTCAAACGACAAATGATATAAATGTGTTTGGCTTATTTTGTTGAAAAATCCTTCTTGGATATCGGTAATAGGTTTCTTGAAATTGTCGTCAGCATAAACTGAGTATGTTTTTGAAACATCAATATCTTTAAGGGATTTTCCCTGAGCTAATAAATCTGAAAGCAATACCTTTTTTCTAGTCTGCGTTTTCTTTAGTGCCATTGTAAAAATGATTTAATTATTGGAACAAATAATATGCAGAAAAGTAGAAAAGCAGCTAATATATACAAAGCAATTTCGGATGGCTTTTCATATCCTCTTTGAGTTATTTTTATATCAGCAGCCTTTTCCTTTTCCTGTCTTGTGTTGGCTGACTTTACTATAAATAGTAATATTATTATCGCAAACACTAAAAAGAAGAAACCCATTATTCTTTGATTTCTTCTATTTCTATAATACCTCTTGGAAAATACTCCATTTCTACTTCATCTATTTCATTTTCATGGTAATCAGTAAAAAAGGATCCTCCAAAAAGTTCAAACGCTTTATCTCTACCTTGTGAATAATCCGCAGCATTATAACACGCTATGGAGTCTGTATCTAGCGTATGTCCATTTACTCTATGCACATGCTGTTGTCCAAAAGTAACATAATGTCTTGCCATGTCTTGTTGTTGTTTTATAATATATTGCTGCAATCATGCATACAATAAATCACTGAATTAATAGTATTGCTTGTCTTGGTCGGGGGCTAACTTTTTCAGATAACTATTTATGATTCTATTTACCGCATGCTTAGATAAGTTAAACTTAATTGCAATTTCAGCTGCCGTGTTATTTTTGGACCTAACGTAGTAATCGATCACCTGCTCTTTCTCTTCTTCAGTACGTCTTTTTCTTCTCACAACACACCATTTTACTCGTGATTTTCAGACAGTATCGTTAGCCTGTCAATTTCAGATTTACAGTCCTCTAGATTATCACCGTAGTTCTGTAACTCATAGTGACCTTCTGGATAAAACATAAAATTGAAATGAGCTATTCCACTATCTGTTATAACGTATCCTTTATAAAATACATCCTCCATAGCCTAAGAATTTGATTTATATTCTTTGATTGCGCTAGTAATTTCATTTACTTCTCTTTCCCTCTCATTAACCAACTCACTAAAACTTTCTTTAACCCTGCCATATAGAAGGATACTGTCTTGCAAAGAGAGTTCTATTAGTAACTGATCCATAATAATGCTATGCCTATCATTTAATTGAACAGCATTAATAGTTTTATTTATGTTTACGCCTTTTATCCAGCTGTAAGCCCAAATAGCGCCTGTTTTGATTTTATTCATTGTTGTTGTTTTAAGATTTTTTAGGGTTGTTCTTACCCCACTCAACTCCAAAATTAACGGCTATTCGAACGAATTCTCTAAGCCCTCCTGTTGGATTAGACGCCCTCATTTCTTCAAAGCATCTAGCGCAAGCTTCTTCTTGTGTTTCTTGTACATGTACGTACATAAAATTATTGTCATCAGACAGTATTTTGTTAAGTCCCTTTTTATCCAGCGACTTATATGTATCAAGAAAAGCTTTTTTAATCTCAGGTAAATCTGTATAGGTACGTGTGCTAGCTAAAATAGTCTTAGCTTCTCCATGACCTTGTGAACCCCATCCAGGCAGCGCATGTCTAAACACGTTATTTCCACAGATATACCAATCATTGTATTTTGGTGCAGATTCTTCTACAATATAGGTATTTTTACCTAATACAATTACTTCTCTTTGCATGTTTTTTCAATATAGTAACATCTAACCTCCATAAAACTGGCGTCAAACTTTCCCTCATTAATAAAAACACAAAGCTCTTCAATATCAAGCTCATAGCCAGAATTTAAACAGAATTCAATCCACTCTTCTGGATTTCTTTCTACGTCTTGCTCGTTAAAAACCTTGTTGAAGATAGCTACGTATGCTTTTACTTCAGCTTCTAAGATCTTAAACCTATTTGCAAAAAGACCTAGACTTTTCAGCATTTCTGGTTGGCCACTAAAAGTTATTAAACTCATTTTTTAAAAATTGCTAAGATGAATATATCTTTTGTTAATATTAAAATCACATTTTCTTCACGGGCAGTTGGCCAAAGAAAATAGATGGTGTAGGTATTATTAGCCTCACCAAAAGCTCTTATTATGCCTTTGCTATCACCTAAACTCACTACAGTTTTTGGCATATCGTATGCAATAATATTGAATTTATTTGAAGGCGCTTTGTAGTACGTTAAAACTCTAGTAAGCTCATCTACAATAACAGCTACATTTTTTTCTACCGGTGCTACAATAAAAGCATCGGCACCTGTCTTCGTAATAAACCAGTTACCCACAGTTTCTTTTTTACCTATTTTGGTATAAGCGTTATAAGAAGATTGAGAAAACGTATTACTAAAAAGTGCTAGGCAAAGTAGCAGAAGAATGTTTTTCATTTGGTATAAAATAAGTTAGTAATTAAATGTAAAAAGAAAGGGCAGCAAGCAGAAACTGCCCCATATTAATAAACAGCTATCTATTTACTAAATAACCACTTGAGTTTTTGCCAAAAGCTTGCATTTAAAGGCAGACTTTGTGTATCATCTGGAAACTGATGGCTTTTGTACCATTGTACGCCAGCAATAAAATGTTTTTTGGCTCTCTTAGCATAGCTATTATAACCAGGCATTTTATTGTCTTCATATGGCTTTAATCCTTTCTCATCAACTGGTCTCACATACGTGGATAGGCAGTAATTCTCAGCTGCTTCATCAATAATCGTGTCGTTCATTCTATAATCTTCTTTCTGTTACTAATGCGTTCTCAATTTCTTTTTTAATACCGTAAATAATTTGTCTTTTTGTTCTGATATTCAGCGGGCAGTTTTTTCCATCCACCTCTACATTAAATGCACCTGCTACTGCTTCTGCTAGCGGCTGCATCGCGTCTTCAAGACAAACCCCTTTGTTTACATCATTTTGTAATACAGCATCTACAAATTGTATAATACCTTCCGAGTTGTGCTTGTAACCGTTGGCCTCCAAAGTCATTTTAAACAAATGAGTAGAAAGCATATGAATGCCATCCACACTTTTTGGTAATACCTTACTTGTTCCATCTTCTTCAAACATTCTAAATACTAGCCCTGGTGAGCGTTTAACTGCATGGGTCATTTTTCCCTGACCTCTAAATGAATTTGTCTTCATTGTTATTGTTTTAAGGTTATGTACTTCTTTTGGACATTTACAACGCCCTCTCTTTTGCTAAGGTAAACCAGCACAGAGTCCTTGTTTTTTAAAGCTTTTTTCGATTCTATAACAATCATGTTAGAGAACAGCTTTAGATTTATATTTCTTCCCACATAAAAATTAGATCCTTTATCAGATACTAACGATGGGATAAGTAATGGGCTGATTAATTTTACCCGGTCCCCAACATCTAGCTCCATATCTATCACTGCATCTGAAGCTTCTGCATCGCGTGCCGTTTTATAGAAAACATCAATTTCTGAACCAAAATCATAGTCTAACATGTTTATGAACACAAGCCCAGAAGTGTCTCCTACATTTAGCTCGCTGTCTAAAACATATTTATAAAATGTTTTTTTTAATCTAACCGCATTAACAGCCATATCGGCCAGCATGTTCTGTGTGATACTTCTTTTTAGATGGGTAATTAGTAAAGGCACATTTTTTAGTACACTGTGGGTGACACAATCATTATCCACAATTGACTTTATGACGTTATCCATAAAATCTCTGTTATTTAAGTGAAGCCCCATATTTAGAATAGTTGCTCTAGTCACATCCTCAAACACTTTTTTTTTGCTGTGCCAATTTAAGCGCTTTGCTTGTTTCATATTTATAGAAATTATTTTGAGGCTACTCTTTTGTCCAAATAACCTCAAAAAATTAAACAACAACATAGTCCGTTCTACTTATCTTACACTCCTTTTTGGAAAACAATAAACTATTAAGATTTAAATATTGCCCGTAAGAGTTGTAAATAAATAATTATTCAGCCCTTTTCTCTAGCTCTACTAAGTGCTGGAAAATTTTTTCGTCAATGTATACTATATTTTGACTATCCTCCAAAGGCACTGTAAACAGTTCTTTCAAAACATTTCTCTTCAAGTATGCAATATTTCCTGTTCTGTAAGCATCTTTTGGGGAAAGGTTTTTGTCGTTACCTCTGCCTGATTTAGCAGGATCAATTTCAATAAGGGCTACATACCCTTTAGCAAAAAACTCTTCAACTTCAGGGCTAATACCCATGCCTACAGTGGTTTTGTGTTCCATACTGTTTTGCATTCTTTTATCTATAAGAATTTCTTTGGTGTCGTACAGATTACCAGTTACGATACAGACTTTTTGAGCAATGCTCACATATGATTTTTCCATTATTTATCGATTTCTATACTTGTTTTACATTGAAATTTTACCTGTTTACTTCTCTCTAGCTCACGGAGCTCTTCAATCTCTAAAGATGTTTTGGCATTATTCCAGCACTCAGGTTCTCTAGGATCAAGTATTCTAAATTCTACTAGTTCGGTTAGATCATCGAGAGAAAGCTCATTAAGATGTTTGATGATCATTTGTCTGATAGCTAACGTATATACAGCAGGAGCCATACCCTCAATAATCTGTATCGGCAGTACGTTTTCTGTTCTAAGAAGTTTCATGGCTTAGTCTACTTTTTCATAAAACGAATTAAACTTTCTTACTACAGCATCCCTAGTAGCTCTTGGAAGCTTAGATTTCTTCTGCTCAATAAGTTCAAATTCTTTTACAATATTTATCCCAGCAGTTTTGTCTGTACTTTTATGGCTTACAGACATCTTATTCATCAACGCCATTACTTCCATCATCGCTGCCACTTTAGTTCTTGTACGTGCGGGGACAGTAGTCACCACTGCTTTTCTTTTATATGTTATACCATTTATTTCCATGTATTTAGTGAAATTAGTTAACAATTAATTTAGGCCTCTAGCTTTCAAAAATACACATTTTTTAGTATTTGAAACTATCTATTGTTTAAGATATTTTGCTTTAGTTCAGCAATAATTTCATCTAACCATAGCACTCTTGGAACTTTGTCGTATGGCTCCCAAATATATCGCTGTAACAGTTCTAGCTCTAGTTTCTTTTTTATCCGCATCAAAAGATTTTCCGGAAGAAAAATAACATTATTGTCTAGAAGGAAGGCATGCAATGCTCTACAAAGACCGCTGAAAGGAATAGAGGAGTTTTCATAGAAAACTAGAAACCTCTCATACTCTTCCAATAACTGAGCAGTTTCTTCTTTTGTGCGCAATTCTATTCGGGTTCTCTTTTTTGGCATAATGTCAATTAAGCCATATTTAACAGCAAGATAGAGACTTGGGATAGTGCACGCTACTATCATAAGTGTTCCAGCAGTATTACACTCAAGAAGATACAATACAGCAAGCACACTAAATAAAATGCCTAAAAACAAAATAATATTTGTTACTTTCATTGTTGTTGTCTTAAAATAAGCGAAGAGCTTAAAGTTTATTTAAAATGTTTTCATGAAGCCATTTCTGCTCCTCGATCTCCCTCCTTTTTTGCAGCCCTGGATCGCCAGAATCATCTGATCTATAAACCAAAAAAGCTTTATTCACCAATTCAATTACCTCTTTAGTAGTATGTGTTTTTGGAGAATCTCCCAATGTTCTGTATGCCCCTATTACATGCTCATCGAAACTTGATTTATCTGCTTTTTGGTCCGAGGTATTCAATTCTACCCAAAGAGCATCAAGCTCTTTCTCTTTCTTGTAAGTTATTATGTTTTTTACAGCTTTTCTAGTAATTGCTGCAATTCCAAATACAGTAAGTAATAAGCATACAATAATGCCAATGTCAATAATATAACCCATGTTTTAGCTTTTAGATTAAACGTTCTCTTCTACTCATTGTTATAGACTTTCAGCTCATCAATATAGTAAGTCAGTAATATACCATACAATTCGAGTAATTCTTGTAGGCTTTCCATATTTTAGCTCTCTAATGATCTGTCGAATAAATTTTTTTCGGGAACGTATATCTGTAAAAGGCCAATAAAAAGTAGAGAGGTCTTCTGAAAAAGCCCCTTTGGGTCTAGGCAATGATATAAAATGACGGTAAAGCAGTGCTTGCTCATAGTGAGTTATAAGCCCTCTGTTAAATAGAATAGTAATTTTGATACATATCCCTGTTCCTGACAAGTTATCAAAATTATCAAGTAGTTTCTCGTACAAGGATATCAGCCCCAGATTTTTTAGTTTCGTATCCATTTTTTCCAGATTAATGATTATGTCTTTGATAAATTTTATCCTACTACTATTAGACTCAGTGTCTTGCCAATAATAATCAGTAGGTTTTGGTACTTTTATAAAATGATTGTATAGTCTATCGTATTCACGGATACTAATTTTATTCATATAGTATAAAATTATAATTCTTCTACTTATCTCTACGTCTATCCTTTTATTGAAATACTGAAGTAATACTTTATAAAGAGTTAAGATACCTCTATTACTTTCGTACATCTGAATTTTTTTAATAGAACCAGCCTCTTCTTTTTTTAGTTCTTGAATAATAGAACGTACAAAGTCAGCTCTATCCTTTACATTATTCAGTGGCCAGTAGTGTCTGAACTCTTTTGATCTAGCAGATGCCGGTCTAGGTATCTCCTTAAAATGCTGCTTTAAAACAAAATATTCTGCGCCGCTAATAGTCTTTTCAGTATAAAATTTATCTATAATATTACATATACTCAGGCATTCAGTAGGTATTATTTTTTCTAGTACTAGGCTGTACAGCTGTATAAGAGATCTCATAATCTATTTTTTATTGTTGTTATTTTCTGCTCTTTTTTTTCCAAGCAGTTTCTAAAGATAGTTGTTCAGTGCCTCACACCATTCAGGGTTATTGATATGCTCGTGAAGTTTTCTTAGCTCGGCCAAGAAATTTTCATGGGTATTTCCTCTAGCCAGTTGGCTGGCTGGATTTGGGATGTTGGCATAGGCCTCCAGAGCTATATAAGGATCTACAAACTGTAACTCACTCACCACAACCAATTTTGGATATCTATACTCACACAGGTACACTAGCCCTCTAGTTAAAGGGTCTATCTCATTTCCTAACAATGTATTCATTTCCCTAAGATTTAAATTAATATTTAGTGGCCAGACGGGAGTCGAACCCGCAGTCTCCACAACAATGATGGTTCTCCATTTAATGTGGTGCCATATCCACAATGACCTCTGACCAAAAAAAAATTGCCTGTCCTGTCTAGTGGAGTACTCTATTACGTTATAAAGGAATCGAGCCTTTCGCGCTTTACTTCAAAGTAAAATAATAAGGTTGGCCCTCATTACAATAGAAATACCTTTACAATAACACAACTGCTAGCACAGTCTATAACATATGGGTGTATTCCCAACAAACACTTATATATGTGTCTACAACACCTTTTTCGCTTTTAAAAGAGCAGGTTCTATATATTATTGGTTATCTTCAAGCAGGCAACTTATAGTAAACCCTTCCAAGGTCGCACCCTGACTGCATCGACGCGCATACCAAACTTTATACATCCGTATATCAAGCTGAGTAAGTACGGAGGAAAATTTATAGCCTTTACTGGCCAGCTTATTGTAGAAGGGTATAAGATTAGCTTACTTTATTTTCTTTTTGATTTCTGCCTCCAAGTCTGCTATAATCTGTTGTATAAAAGCAATTCTTGGAGCAGCTTCCCTAGGTTTGAAGTAATATGCTGTATTTTCAAAGTAAGTACAAGAATCTACCTTTCGAAAATGTAGTGTTAATAATACTTCTTCTACTAGACTTACAGTAGAATGGTTGCCTCGAATATTGTTTATAGCATAGCAGATACCAAATCTACATTGCCTATCCAAATCTTCAACAAGCATTTGATATAACTCAACTAGTCGTTTTTTTCTTAATTACATCCATTTTTAAGCTTTTTAAGTATCTCCTCTATAAGCTGAATTCTTCTTTTTCTACCTGTTTCATCTAAAGGCCAGTAAAACTCACTATCCTGATCTGCATCCGATGGTCTAGGTATAGAGATAAAATGATGATGGATGTACCGCCTATTTTGCCGTGTAATTCTCTGAATCATAGAAACTGCATACAAAGTATGACAAATACCTGTTTTAGGATATGTATTATTACGTAATACCTCTAAAGTACTTTCATAGCATCTGATAAGTAAATTAGTTTTATCTACTTCAATCTCAAGCTCTTCTATAATCTCTTCAAGAAACTTTACCCTAGGCTCTACTAGTCCAGGTAGAAAATAATACCCTCCTAATGTATCTTTTACGGGAGGTGGGACAGATTTAAAATGACCTGCTAAAAGTTCAAACTCTTCGCTACTTATTTCATCCTCCACATAAAGAACTGTCATTACATTACAAATACCAGTAACCAAATCGGTAGTAACATTTTCCAATACTAATTTATACAGCGTAATTAAATTTCTAGTTTTCATCTCTAGGGTTTTTGATGCCAAGATTCCTTTCTAATAAAGTAATAGTCTGCTCTAGAGCATTACATTTTATAATACAAACTATCAAAAAGTAGGCGCTGATACAGCAATACCCTAATAGTAAAAACCCAACTAATACTAATAATATCTCCATTTTTCCGGATTTTAGATTAATAAAAACCTAGCCATACTAATGACTAGGCCGTAAAATACAAAATCTACTAGGCGTAGATTCTAGTCGCCTTACCTCCGTAAAGCAAATTACTAATTTTTTCAAATAGAGTTTTCATAATTATTTAATTGATTTATGTGCTTTTTTGAAAATAAAGGGTCCACGAACAGACCCTTATTAAACGTGCCATGCCTAGTTATGCAAACTACAAATTCCATTAATTGTATCTTCAGCATGGTTTGTAAGAACGTGTTCGTGCACGCAACATTAACTAAATTTTAATATCCAAGTTCTTAGCAGTGAACATCTTAATACACGATAGGAATATAGTCATTACTATTATTCCAATCACAAATATTGCATTAGTCAGAGAGCTATCTGAGGCGGCACTTGCCCCAGATAATCTCATGACACCTACTACTAACATCGGTGGTATAGCCACCATTACCAGTAGAAATACTATGTTGTATAGCACTTCAAAAACTAAGGCAATTACTCTATACATACACGAGCAGCTTCTTCAGTGGGTACTTCAAGCCTAGCCTCTAAAATTTTATACGTGACTGCCTCATACTTAATTTTTAAAGTGCTGAAACATTTACTCAAATCTAGACTACTATCACTTGAGCCAACAAGGGTTCCAATTCGAATTCCTTTATCTATTCTTGGTCTTTTCTTTTTTGTCAAAGCTGTTTTCACAATTAGACCATTACCTAATACTAAGCCCATTTCTTGAGCTATAGATTTAAAATTTTTTACATTCTTTGCCATAAGATTCTTTTTTTGTGGTTGTTTTGGTTTGAAGATAAGCCCAGTTTTTTCCCCGGGCCTTAGTTATTTTATCGTATCACCTACTTTGTAAGCACTATAGTCTTTTTTAAAAGCTTGAACTCGCTTTACAATTTTCTTATTAGGTAAGTATATATCGTACATAATCTTTTCATTAGTAAGAAATACTCTGTCGTAAATAATACCTCCTCTGTATATCACTAAAGGCTCACGCCTATCTTTTGTATCACAAGAAATAAGTAATACAGTAACTAGTAATAAAAGCAATAATTTTTTCATGTCTTTTGTTTTGTTGTTGTTGTTCAGGAACATTAAATCCATAATCCAGTGCCCGCAACACTATGGCTGCGGACAACAGAATCAGGCGATGAAGCAGTTCCGTTAGCGACATCTGGATAGCCCGCCACCAATCACATATAGTGTGGTCGCGTCAGCATGTTTAGATAATAACAAGTTCATACTACCTTTGCTCGATCGTAGCCAAAGTAGAACCTATTCACACTTTCTTAAGGTGCTTTAAGTTATTCATGAGTTAAGAAGTCTCAGAATATCATCCTGAACTTGTTATTAAATATCACATTACCCCTGTGACCTGGGAAGCGCAATCTGACTAGTAAAACACCTGCGCTGCGGTGATAATTACACTTTTCACAATACAGCCATATCTACTACATTTTGGCTATACTATAAAAACGTCCTTTTTCCATTTCATAGTTAATAAATCGATGCCACCTTTAGTGATGAAGCATCGATGCTTAAGTTTTACCTCAAGCGGTTAATAAGACCCAGACAATCTAGCAGTAATTAGATTAGTCTGTTTTAGTTACCTCTTATCATGACTAAGAAGTAAATGGAATTTTCGGGACTTTCCCGATATACGTTTGGCCGAGACCCTAACTCATAGAGCGAATCTCGGCCGGCCATGTGGTATTTGGCTAGTATTTAATTTGCTTAGTCTGATACCCTTTCTCTATCCAGAAGTCAATAACTTTCATGTGATAAGGATAGATTTTCTCCAGGGTAATAATATCACCATTATCATCTATCTTACCCAATATACTTTTGAACGGAGTTTCATAGTAGTCTCTCAATTCTTGCAAAGTATATCCCATGGAAGCAATCATCCAGCCTATAGTATCATACCAATTATGGGTACTAAAGATAAAATCCATTTCAGTTTTGTGGTCTTTTCTATTTCCAAGTCTGCAATAATATCTCTTATCCTCTTCATTACCAGTTAAAATACAAACCTCTTTATCCAAAGTACCGATAGGAATAGGACGTCCATCCTTATCCAAAATCTGAAATGTATTCATCTTTTCTTTATTATTGGTTAAACAAACCCGCCACTTTTCAGCAGCGGGATATTATTAAAGGCTGATATCGGGCAACGTACCACTAGTATAATCAGTCAACATCTCTAGAGTTTTGTTGAACGCAAGTTCAGTAGCTAAAAGTTCGTAATACTCAGCCATAGTTTTAACTGATTTAATCTCTTTTATCAGCTCATCTTTTATCATATGGATAGAAGTATGCTTAATGTTCTTTGTGATTCTCTTCATAAAAGAGAGTGGTACTACCGCTAGCGCGGTATCGTCCCCATCAGGATTATGGGCAAACACTAGAGCCTCTTTACTAAATATTTGTACTGTTCTGATTTCTGTAGCTGGAGTAGCTGTTTTTTTAATGAGATCAATCATGATTATTAGTTTTATTGTTTAAAATTTAGTTAGCTCTACGCCGAGCAGGCTTTATTGTAGACCACCTTGTCGGGAGACACTTCAAATAAGCCCCTCTACAAGAAGATAATAATTTGTTGAGTCAGAACCGTAAAAACAGATTTTTGGAGCCTCTTATAGAGTAAGAGACCCCTTAATCTGTCAATCATCTTAGGCAGTGATATGTAAAAGTTTATTATAGGCATGAGTTTTTGTAGTTAAAACCTCCTACTATTAGAGCAGGAGGTTATAAGTTTTTAAGGGATCAATGGTTAAGAACCAATAGTGATTTTGAAGGTCTTAACTGCCTCAGCGTTAGCGTATCTCGCCAACAAAGGCCCTCCAGGAAGTGATGAGATTGTCTCATAATCAGCATAAGCTTGACCAACATAATCTCTCTCACTAACGGCTTTACCATCAGCATCCTTTGGCTTTTTACCAGCTTCAATAAGTGCTCTGTAAGTAGCTCTCATAGAGTTGATCTTCTCGTCCATAGCTTGATACATGTAAGAAGGATAGACAACATTACCTTTGTCATCTTTCTTGTTATCAACACCAGACACAGTGAACTTAGCTGGGAAGTCAACTGGAGCTGCTGGATTACTAGAAGACTCCTCAACCAAATGATCCATCAGAGTTACTTTGGCACCTTCAGGCTGACCAGCTATCTCAAATCTCAACAACTGAGCCGCGTTGACTACAACAGGCTTATTGTTTTTATTGGATGCCAACTTCAAACGAAGGCGGTTGTTTGTTTGGACATCATCTCCAAACTCGGTGCTGTTCTTGTCAGCAGTAATCAAATCTTGAACCTCGAATGTTGCGCCTTCAAGATCAGCTTTAGGCAAGTTCAGTACATTAGACTGTGGCAACATGTTCAATAGAGCAGTGCGGGCGATTGAAATCTTTTTCATCGTATTTAAAATTTAAGGGTTACGTATTCAAATAGGCAGCCCACCAAGCGTTCACTCAGTGAGATACCTACGGCTAGCTTGCTAAGCTTCTTTAGGCTTTACACTCCAAAGCATTAAGGAGACACCAAAATGGGATACATCAAATTGTGGAGCGCGGAATCTCCTTTGCTAGTTTAATATCCGTCAACGTCTGAACGTCGCAGACAGCACACCACCGCGGGAGCGCAAGAAAGATGGGGAAGAGGCAAAGCTGAAAAGGAGGGCAAAGCTGCCGAGTGTAGGTTGTATCATCCACCAGCCTCTCCCTCTTTAGGTTTGCTATGAAAGTTTACCAAGAAAAAAAAGCATCCCTACTGTACTTCAGGATGCTTAGTCGGCAGTGTTGATTCGTTAGTTTATTAGTTGCACTCGACTAGAATGCAGTCTTTAAGCGTAATGGTTTGTAGCGGTTTTGCATCCGCTCTGATATCAGTAGCTTTAATCTTGGCTCGTTGGTCTTCAGTTAGCACTTTTAACTCTGCTGTAGTGAAGGCTCCGTAGCCAGTGTGCGCGCTTAGTGGGTACATTAATTCCCCAGCTCTGTTGGTACGTGGTGCCACAGACATAATCTCAAAGCTATCAGCTAGCTTGAAGTTATTGCTGCTTCCTACCACAACTTCCAATGGCGACTCACCGTTTGGTTGTAGCATAAATGGTAGCGAGTATATATTGAAACTATACTTTCTACCATTGCATAGGTACTCAAAGAACACGGTCTTATCCCCGTCTTTTCGTTCTGTAACGGTTTTATTCTCCTTAGCTTGGAGCGTAAATACCATACCAGGCTTAAGCTCAGTGTTGCCACCAAGCAAAGCGTCCGCATAAACTAACGAATTCAACAACTCACTGCCTAAGGTGATTGTATAACTCATAAAATATTAAAAGGAAGAGGCAAAGCTGCCTTGTTAGTGTATTCCAGTAGCATTGGAGAGAAGGCAAAGCTGCATAGGTTGCTAGGTATCATAACCCATTAGTCCCTGAAGTACTCTCCCCCACCTCCCTCCCACCCTAGTATCTGAGCTGCACCCTAGCTACGCATTGTATCTACGCACCTCTCTACAATACTCCCTCACTCTCTATCCGATGCAACACATCTCGAAGAGGGCTAAGATAGCTGATTCATCCCCCTACCACTCCCTGGCTGCGATTCGATCTGAAGTCGAAGGGCCTACCCCAAAGCTGTGGGCAAATCCATTTTCCCCTGCGATCGGGCCGGGGGTCACCATACATAGTGTATCACTACACACAACACTTTCTTTTCCGCACCAACTCTGTTGTACTACCCGCTCTGTACAATATCTGCCAATACACTGCTAGCCTCTGCTTCCTACGTTCTCATTGCACCACTAAAATAAATTAACTACCTTAGCTAAAAATAGGTTATATGTTTGACGGGCTTGAATTAGATGTTATTTTGTATGACGAGTACGTAGACGCCTTGATGGGCGATGAAGACGAGGATGAGGATGACGGGGACTTGTCTGTTATACTAAGGCAGGAGAATAGTGATCCTGACATTACTGATATTTTGGCAATGGTTGTAGTAAGGAGGGTGACTCTGTACTCAGTAACATTTGTAGCTGAGTTTCCTGAGTACGATAGGTACTGTCTAGTTAACAGCGGTGGTATGACGTTTATATGTACCATGCCGTATGCAGAGTTGCGGTACGCAGTAATGGCTTATAAGAAAGCGGGTTTAAATTAATACGGCTAGAGATATGACTTTAAATGTGAGTAAGTTTCAAGAGGCATACGCCCAATATTGAGATGTAGTGAAGGATATTGTAGACGAAGAGGGGGGGGGTGTATACTAAAGAGGTATCGAATATGCTGGACGCATACTTTGAGAATAATACTGGTAAGCGTATAGATTTCCAGAAGAGTTTTAGTAGTATTGGCGATAATCCACACTGGCTAACAAAGGGCAGTAGGTGGAGACCAGTTGAGCTAAGAGAAAATAAATAAATAAATATGAAATATAAAAAAGAAGGTATCAAGACTCATAAGGTTCTTGGCATGTATCCAGTTTACGTTGATACTGTGTATGGTGGTAGAGAGCCCCTCAAGATTGTGGGCATAAGGGGAGATCAGGTAGAGCTACAAGGGGACTACTCTGGTATAGGAGCAGATAATAGTGCTCAGTGGTTTAGAGATAAGGAGGCCTTTGTGCTTAGAGAGGTATGTGAAGAGACACTGAAGACCAATGGGTGTCAGGTGCCTAATGTACATTGTTGTGGAGGAGGCAGTGTTGTGAGAAAGCACAGTATGGCCAACCTAGATAGTGTTATTGAAACAGATGATTAATTTACACGTTTTATATGAAGTGTAAAAATAATTTGTTATATTTGTTATCTCCATTTTGTGTCATACGTTTTAAAATTTGCTAATCCTAGAGAGTGTCTTATCTAACCATAAGACACTCTTTTTTAGCACTCGGAATAAACTTTTTTAGTGAAAAACGGCCGGAAATGTATGTATTAGCAACTCGCCTATTTTGGCGCAAAAAAAGTTTAAGAAAGTGGTCTTCAAGTCCCATTAATAAAGAGAACTTGAATTTCGGTCTCTAAACTTTTTTGGGGATTTTTGAAGAAAATAAATGGCCTATTTTGGCAATAATAAATATAGGTATGAGATTATATTTTGACAAGGAGCTGACCTTTGAAAAGTTCAATGAGATTATGGCATATAGACCGAGTAGGATTTATATCCCTACTGAAGAGGGTGAAAAGATAAGATGGGTTATAAAGGAATACCACTTCCCTTATCCAGGCGATTGCATGATAACCTATACAGTTGAAAATATTCTAGGCCACTCTGCTGAGGTATGTAAGGCTACCCTACGCGACGTTTTTCCTATTTGGTTATACCTCGGTCTTGAGGAAGCTTTTATAGAACTTCCTTTAGAGATTGGTACTGAGACAAACCATAGTATTCTTAAGGCTTACTCTAAAGAGCAACTTATTCCACAAGAAGGTGTCGTATCTAGCATGCACCATCAAGTACTTAACTACAACCCAACTCCCACATCACCATTCTTTGACAAAACAAGAAAACAGACTATGTTCCATAGCTGGAATGAGCCTGAACGGGTTTCTGTGACTGAGTTTTTGGATAGAATAGAGATGGTGTTTACAGAAACCTCTGCGGCATCTATTTCTACAGCGGCTCCAGAGAGAAGAGTGTTCAAGGTAATATTCAGCTGTGTTGATGGTAAGTGGAATAAATCAAGTAGAATATATGGCACCATTCAGGAAGCTGTTGGTGAGAAATACACATTTTAAAATAAAGACTATGGCAAAATTTAGAAAGAAGCCCGTTGTGATCGACGCGGTGCAGTGGACTGGAGTAAATCATTTGATTACCTCTACTTTTATGGCTGGTTCTGGCGCTACTTTAGATTATACTGAATCAGCTCTTGGAGATGTTATCATCCCTACACTTGAGGGTGAAATGAGAGCTACTGCTGGAGACTATATCATCAAAGGAGTGAAAGGCGAGTTTTACCCATGTAAGGAAGACATCTTTTTGATGACTTATGACGAGGTAAAAGATGACGGACCTGGAGTAGGTTTTGGTGAAGCACTCAAGGCAGTCAAGGCTGGCAGACGCGCAGCAAGGGTGATCTGGCATGGACATAATACGGCGTGTATATTCCTGCGACCAGCAGATACTTTGACTGTTGATTTTATTGTCAACAAGGTAAAGAGTCTGCCTGACACTATAAAAGCGTACTTTTCAGGCAGGTTTGCTTGGACAGAGAGCGAAGAGGCTACAGGTACAGGGCCGAAAGACACTACAGTTGGGTTCACTCCTTATCTGTGTATGCTAAAAGGAGGTACTATTAGCAACGGCTGGACACCAACTCAAGAGGATATGTTGGCAGATGATTGGGTAATACTAGACTAGTATGATTATTATAGTCGATGTGGAGACCGTGTACGACTACCCATGGTTTCCGCCGGTCGAAATAGTGGCGGCTAGATATTTAGACGGTACTTATTTTAACTACGTCAATAGTAGTGTACCAAACGACGGGGTATACGGCAGTGCGGTCTATGGTGCTTGGAGAATGAAGTATAAAACAATAATTCCTCATTACTATTGTGAGGGGCAGGGATTAAAAGGGGCTTCTGGGAGGAGCAATAAAACCCAAGCTTCATCTTACTGCGCTAGCACAAACGGCGTATGAAGAAGGAGCTATGCGGGGCGTGAAGTATGTGCTCTCGGAAAGAACAATATGTCCTGAAGGTGGGCAAGGACAACTAATATGCAAAAAAGCAGAAGACTGGTTCTTCAATCCAGCTAACAAACCTAAAAATAATAATCATGAGACATGTAGAAACAGCTTTAGGCCTCTTAGTGAAAGACTACGAAGCAAACAATTTACCGATATCAGTGCTACAATACATCCAGCTATCCAATATTACTGACGTCAAAGGCGTATGTCCGGTAATATCTTTCACTATCCAGAGTGATCCGGTAAGCGAGGTAGGAGTAAACGGGCTTCAGGCCACGGATATGTTGAGATATATCAAGGCTTTATTTATCAGTCTAGATACGGCGTTCCCGTGCATGGAAAACAAAAACACTATCCATGCAATCGACAGTGCCTTAAACTGGCAACAAGTAAGAAAAGCTACCAGAGAAGCCGCAGGCGTAGAAGGAACTAATGCAGCAGTACCTATTGCTACTGTTCCTGACGTCCGTGAAGGCCGAAACTGCCTGACCGAGCAAGAGCTTGTAGATATCTACGATCTTATCTATGCAGAGATACACTCTATTGGGTTTAAGATTGCCGAAGCAAAAGGTATCCTATTCGATGAAAAGTATGTCTATCTTTATCACACAAAGACAGACTGGAAATACAATGTCTTGACCTATATTCGTCAGGCCGGAATTGACATATCAACGCTAGGGCTGAATCCTATACTGTTTATGCCAAACACAGGTGTCTAGCCAAATCTCACAAACTATTAATCACTAAACTATGAACTACGTACTTGCAAACCGAATTGCCGACGCGATCATCCTAACTTCCCAATTAATATCATCAATAGTGCTGGTACTGCTGCTCGCAAATCGCTGTCCAAATTTATCGCCTAGGTTTCAGCCAGACTCCTGCCACAAGCAAGCCGTGATCGTCCGCAGGCCATGGTTAGCTAAATCAACTCATTCAAGATGGATACCTTAAAACGTGGTGACAAGTTATATCTAAACGAGCAACACACCAAAGAATCTTGCATAAACGACTACCTTACTGCCCGTGATGCCGTAGTAGAGGTTTATGAATACACGGATTCATCTGGTTATGGCTCAAAGGCAAGAATATTTCTTTGTGTAAATCCCAAACACGATGCCACCAGTATTGTTAGACAAACCTGGTCACAGCTAACCAAAGAATGGCAAGAAGAAGCCATGGAGTTCGATACCGATTCCTTTATATTTCTAGAGGCCCTAATCAAATCAAACAGGCAAGCCGGAGGCGCTGTCTATTCATTACTAAGAACTTACTAACACCATAAGCATGAAATATTATATCGAGGACAATTGTCGCTACTTATCTGACTCGAAACACTTTAAAGCCCTGCCTAAGAACTGTATTTTCGATAAGGGAAAAGTAGGTGCCGGAGGCACGAGTCTCGCATTGCGTAGTTCCGCGGCCTATGTTATCGCTGTTCCATTTGTTAGTTTGATACTTAACAAGATGGATCAGCACGATAACGTCTTCGGTGTATATGCTGGTATTAGCAACCTAGAAATTAAGGCTTATATCTTGGAGGCGACTACCCCTATTATTATGACAACCTACGACTCTATCGATAGGGTAATCACGGCGATAGATGAGGTTAGCAGTGTAAAGAAATTTAAGTTGCTTATCGATGAGTACCATTTGCTGTTCACCCAATACGCGTTCCGTTCTGATGCAGTACGTTCTGTCTTGGCCAATTATACCAAGTTCAAAGAGTACTGTTTTATGACGGCTACCGTGTTGGACAGTGAATTCATTCTAGACGAACTTAAGCATGTACCTATTGTTGAGGCAGTGTGGCCAAACACCAGTGCTGTAAGAGTACATTCTATACGAGTAAAGTCAAATATTAATGGAGCTATTCTAAAGCTCATAGACGCCTTCCTTACCGAACAGGCAGCTGGAAATGTATACATATTTCTAAACAGCGTGGCCACAATAGATGCCATAATAAAACGTGATAAACGACTCACCGAAGAGAATTGTAATCTGATATATAGTCAAAACAATAGGTCTAAGCTTAGGATCCCAAGAGGGCAGCTTCCTTCTGTATTGGATGGGCCGGTGCAGTCAAAAAGAATAAACATGCTTACATCAACTGCGTTTGAAGGATCCGATATATACGATAGGGTTGGCAAGATTGTGATTGTTTCCGATGGAAATAAGACTAGTACCTTGGTAGACATCTCTACATCTTTTCAGCAGATTGCAGGTAGAGTGAGAAACTCCAAGTACATGCGTGACATAACACACATCTACAGCAAGACTAGGTATAGCGATGTTAGTCTAGAGGAACATAAAGCAGCCATAGATAAGGAGGTTGCTGACTCGGCCAGAATTGTGTCTGAACTAAACGCATTACCAGATAGCTTAAAACAAGTCCTTCGAACAGAGGAAGGTGTTGGTGAGTATGTAATTAAACAAGGAAATAATTTCATCTTTGATAGCAATCTTGTTAAGCTGGATATCTATAACTTTAGGATCACTAACTGTCTGTATGCATTACGCGTGAACACTGTTCCTGGGGATCTAGAGGCTCCTCAGCAAGCGCTTCACCAGGAGTATTCTTCTAAAGGGTATACTGTGGTAGAGCGTACTCTTGGCGGCATGACTACAGAAAATATTGCTCCAACAGCGGCCACTAGCGAGGGCAGCAGTTTTAAGGCTGTCGTCTTGGCCCTCAGTGCGTTTTATACCGGAGAATTTTTCAACTGCTATAGTGAGGAAGAGGAGGATCTTATAAACCTCTCTTTTATCAGGTATCCATTTTTAAAGAATGGTCTGGAGCTGCTAGGCAAAGATGCAGAAGACCCTATTCAAGGTGGCTTTGATAAAATAAAGTCTCTGAAGTACAAGGTCAGCGATGTGAAGAGGCTAATTACAAAAATAGAGCTAGAACAGAAAGCAGCAATGCCTGATGTGAACTTTCAAATCTTTAAGACACTGAGCAGAGAGTTGGCCATAAAACCAGGTAACTTCGTTCCTGCCAAAGACGTGAAAGAGAAGCTTGGATTCATTTATAAAAGTCTGGGAATTCACATGACGCCGAAGGGATCTGATATTGAGAAGTTTTATCATGTAAAAGTCAGTACAGCATCACGGGGTGGTAAGGTAGTAAAGGGATTTTCGATAATGGGTTCGAAATGGAATTCAAAATAAAAAGCCTGCTCATTAATCTGGACAGGCTCTCTACTTATTTCTTGGTGTCTCGTTTCTTGTTTATTGCAGCTATTTTAGCTTTCTCTTTTCTGATATCCTTATTATCTTTTATTAGACGAAGGCGTCCAGCCTCTTTAGCTTCTGCTATTCTTCGCTCATTCACAGTCTTATATTTTGGGGTGGGTACAGCTTCCGTAGTTACTCTAGGATATTTTTTGGCCATCCCATTGATTCGCCCTTTCTTTTTAGTATTAGAGACTTTTTCATCTAGTCTTTTTTGTGCGAACTCTTCATAGGTTTTTTGTTGGAGCTTGCTTCGAAATGCCTCCAACTCTTTGGCGAGCATTCTTTCTCTATCTGTGTTATATACCGGAGCTGGAACAGCCCTTGCCGTTACCCTTGGGTATTTTTGGGCCAGCTCCATTCTCCTTTGTGCTGCCGTCTTTGCAGGGGCAGTAACAGGTACAAAGTTGATAGGGGCCTTTACAGGAGCAGGCCAGTAACCTGCTTTTGCAGTTTGGGGTTGTTGTTGTTGTTTTGCGGCTGCTGGTGTTCGCAGAGTGGCTGGTACTGATGCCGGGATAGGGGCCTTAGGCCTTGCACTAGGTTGTGTGGTTGCAGCTGGTTTTGTATTTGCTTTTGGAGCAGGTCTATTATAGGTAGGTGTTTTAGCTATAGCGGGCTTGTTGGACTTTCTAGGCGTTGCTGAGCTTGCCGCAGGTTTTGCAGGCGCTGTTGAGGTACCTGGCACTGCTACTTTACCTGAAGCTGCCTCTGTTTCTTTGATATATGCATCTACGCGGGCCTGCTCTTCTTTGCTTATAGGAGCAAAATAATCAGGTGCTGGCAGAGCAGCTCGTTGTTCTGGAGTCAGGTTAGGATCTGCTAAGGCTCTTACTCTAGGATCTGGGCTGCCCAGCATAAATTTTTGGTGTCTCTCATTTGCTGCCTTTACAGCTGCCTCTCTTTGCATCAATATTTTTACGTTGTCGCTGAGGTTGTCCATTCCTGGTATCGGTCCCATAGGTATAAATTTTAGTTATATAATAGCCTGTTAATTTTAGTTATATAATAGCCCACCCATCTTTAAGAATCTGGCTGGCT
>JACCEA010852718.1_pt1 | contig 25348 bp, 22 predicted proteins | sample 7449851 | NCBI WGS metagenome assembly JACCEA01 (sample SAMN15323453, study PRJNA562643) | freshwater metagenome | isolation source: river surface water | place: USA:Blue River Watershed | collected 2017-08-18 | reverse complement strand
CGGTGGCCACCAGGTCCATCTGCTGAGCCTGGGACTGGCTCTGCTGCTGGCCACGCTGGGAAATCTGGTCGAGTTCGTCCGAAGATTGATCGAGGGTGCCTGCCGCCTCGCTGAGCCGGCTGATCAGCTGGCGCAGCTTGTCTTCGAACTGATTGAAGCTGTTGGCCAGCTGGGTCAGTTCATCATGCCCATGGGCATCGAGATGCTGGGTCAGGTCGCCTTCGCCGCTGGCGATGTTGTCCAGCGCTTGCACCACCTGTTCCATTGGCTGTGTGACGCTGCGGCTGATCAGCAGTACCAGCGTGGCGAGCAGGCCACAGATGAGCAGGGCAATGCTGCCGGTCTTGACCAGCAGTTGGCGAAATTCGCTTTCGATATCGTCGATGTAGACGCCGGTACCGATGATCCAGCCCCAGGGCTGGAACAGCTGCACGTAGGAAATCTTCGGTACCGGATCGGCGGAGCCCGGCTTGGGCCAGCGATAGTCGACCAGCCCGGCACCGCGGGTTTTGGCCACGCTGACCATCTCGTTGAACAGCGCCTTGCCATCAGGGTCCTTGGTGGCGGAAAGGTCCTGGCCTTCAAGTTTGGGGTTGGTCGGATGCATGACCATGACCGGGCCCAGGTCATTGATCCAGAAGTAGTTGTCGCCGGCATAGCGCAGCCCGCGCACCGCCGCCTTGGCCTGCGTCTGGGCATGCTCGCGGGTCAGGCTGCCGGACTGTTCGAGGCCGTGGAAGTACTGCAGGATGCCCAGGCTGGTTTCCAGGCTGTGCTGGATCTTCTCGGCCTTGCCGGCGCGCAAGCCGCTGTCGATCAGCTGCAGCATGACCAGATACAACGCCAGCGATAGGCCGACGGCCAGCAGCAGAATCAGCCACAGGCGGCGGTTGATCGAGAAGTTGCGCAAGAGGTTCATGATCGACTCCTGGGACGTTTGTGCTGCTCTGCCACGGCCTTGGGCCGGGCAATACCCCCTGTATGTCTGATAGCATTCGCACCCCGCCGGGGCAAATGACCATGGTCGAATTGCCAGCGCATTCATCGGATTCTCTGCTAAGGAACGTCATGGAACTGTGGGTGGCCGTACAGGCCTTCATTCTTGGAGTGGTCGAGGGTTTGACCGAGTTTCTCCCGGTGAGCAGCACCGGCCACCAGATCATCGTCGCCGACCTGATCGATTTCCGCGGCGAGCGGGCCATTGCCTTCAACATCATCATTCAGCTGGCGGCCATTCTCGCGGTCATGTGGGAGTACCGGCGCAAGATTCTCGATGTGGTGATCCAGCTGCCACGCGAGCAGGGGGCGCAGCGCTTCACCCTCAACCTGCTGATTGCCTTTATTCCGGCAGCCGTAATCGGCTTGCTGTTCTCCAAGCAGATCCATCAGTACCTGTTCAATCCCATCACCGTGGCGGCGGCGCTGGTGATTGGTGGGGTGATCATCCTCTGGGCCGAACGCCGGGTGCACGCGGTTACCGCCGGCACGGTCGATGAGATGGGCTGGCGGCATGCCCTGAAGGTCGGCTGCTGCCAGTGCCTGGCATTGATTCCCGGCACCTCGCGTTCCGGCGCCACCATCATCGGCGGCCTGTTGTTCGGTCTGTCGCGCAAGGCCGCGACCGAGTTTTCCTTTTTCCTGGCCATGCCGACCATGGTCGCGGCGGCCCTCTACTCGGGCTACAAGTACCGTGATCTGTTCCAGCCGGCGGATCTGCCGGTCTTTGCCGTGGGCTTTGTCACCTCGTTCATCTTCGCCATGATCGCCGTGCGTTCGCTGCTCAAATTCATCGGCAATCACAGCTATGCGGTGTTCGCCTGGTACCGCATCGGCTTCGGTCTGCTGATTCTCGCCACCTGGCAGTTCGGCCTGATCGACTGGGCCACGGCGCAGCACTGATATCCAGCGGCTGAATGAAAGGGGCGCACCAGGCGCCCCTTTTTTATAGTGGCGAAAAAAGCTCGTGGCGAACAAAGGAGCACCGCATGCAGGCCATCGAACATCAGCTACTCAGTGTCAACGGCATCACCCTCAGCCTCTACGCCTGTGGTCCGGCCAATGGCCGGCCACTCTGGTTGCTGCACGGTTTTCCCGAGTGCTGGTTGTCATGGCGCAAGCAGTGGCCTGTGCTGGCTGCCGCCGGCTACCGGGTGCTGGTGCCGGAGATGCGTGGCTATGGCCAGAGCAGCGCGCCCAGCGAGCCGGCGGCCTATGACCTGATCACGCTGTGTGCCGACATCCAGGCGGCGATGGATGTCCTCGGCCAGCATGAGGTCTGCGTGATCGGGCATGACTGGGGCGCACCGGTAGCCTGGCACCTGGCGTTACTGGAGCCCGAACGGGTGAGGGCCGTGGTGGGCATGGCCGTGCCCTTTGGCGGCCGGCCGAAACAGCCAGCCATCGGTCTCATGCGCGAGCTGTACGCCGGGCGTTTCCATTACATCGTGCATTTCCAGGAACCTGGCGTGGCTGAAGCGGAAATGGATGCGGATATCCCGCGTACCTTGCGCCTGATGATGCACAACCTCTCGGCGGCGGTGCCGCGTGACCTGTTTCTCCAGGAAAAGCCGGGCGGCGCGGCGCTGTTTGATGGGCTTGAAGAGGTTGCCCAAGCGCCAAGCTGGTGCGAACCCGAGGCCTTTGCCGGTTATCTCGAGACTTTTGCCGGTCGTGGCTTTCGCGGTGCGCTGAACTGGTATCGCAACTTCGAGCGCAACTGGCAGCGTACCGAGCACCTGCAGGGCAGGCAGATCGAACAGCCGGCGCTGTTTCTGCTGGGCGATCATGATCCGGTCGGCACGCTGGAGGCCTATACCCTCAAGCAGATGCCCAGACTGATCCCGCAGCTGGAAAGTCATGTCATCGAGCAGTGCGGGCACTGGCTGCAGTGTGAACAGCCCGAGGCGGTCAATCGCCTGCTTTTGGGTTTTCTGGCGCGTCACTATCGTGCTTAGCTGGAGGTGTCGGCCGCGTATCGCATGCAACAAGAGTTCTGACGAAGCGGTTGTGCTGTTACTCAAGAAGTGCGCAGCTCATTGCCGTAGTCGCTGGTTAGCCAGATTTCGCCCTGCTGGGCGAGTTTCTTTTGGCATTGCCCCAAAAGAAACCAAAAGGTCTAGCCCCGTCATCCGGCCCTGCGCTGCGCTCCGGGTGCCCTCGTTCCGTCATTGCTCCGAGGGGCCTCGGCGAAGGGCCATCCCTGGCCCATCGCCGCTTGCGCCGCTCCCTGCGGCTTACCCCTCTGCGCAACGACTCCACTCAGCCGGACGAAAGGGGCGTTTGGGCGCAGCCTGAAAGGCCGTGCAGACAGCTCGATAGTTCGATCTTGCTCGATGGCTGCAAGCGCGCCAACGCCCCTTGCAGGAGGGTGAGCGGAATCGTTGCGGAAGGGGTTGAGCGGCATGGATGCCGCGAGAGGCGCGATGGGCCATGGATGGCCCTTCGCGACGTGCCCCTGGAGCAGCGATGGAGAGAACGCACCCCGGCGCAGCCGGGGCCGTATGACGGGGCAAGCGTTTTTGCCTTCTTTTGCCGCGACTGGCAAAAGAAGGTCGCCCGGGTGGGCGAAACCCGGGCCGTCAGTTACACACAGCAAGTAGCTTGAAACCTATCGCCAACCAGCACCTGTACTGCTCCCGAACGGGGTATCACACGGTACAGAGGCTTAAGTGAACAGCATTACCGCACTGGCGGGGCTTTTCTGTCACGCCACAGGCGTCAGACGATCACGCCCTGGCTGCGCAGGTAGTCATCGTAGTTACCGCTGAAGTCGGTCACGCCGTTGTCGGAGAGCTCGATGATGCGGGTGGCCAAAGAACCGACGAACTCGCGGTCGTGGCTGACGAAGATCAGCGTGCCCGGGTAGTTCTCCAGGGCCAGGTTGAGCGCCTCGATGGACTCCATGTCCAGGTGGTTGGTCGGTTCGTCCATCACCAGCACGTTGGGCTTCTGGCAGGCCAGCTTGCCGAACAGCATGCGGCCCTGTTCGCCGCCGGACAGCACCTTGACCGACTTCTGGATTTCGTCGGAGGAGAACAGCATGCGGCCCAGAGCGGCGCGGATGTTCTGCTCGCCGCTGGTCCACTGGCCCATCCATTCGAACAGGGTCTCGTCAGCCTCGAAGTCATGGGCGTGGTCCTGGGCGTAATAGCCCACCTCGGCGCTGTCGGTCCACTTCACGCTGCCGGAATCGGGGGCGAGTTCGCCGACTAGGGTGCGCAGCAGGGTGGTCTTGCCGATGCCGTTGGGGCCGATGATGGCCACGCGCTCGCCGGCTTCGACCTGGAAGCTGAAGTTCTTGAACAACACCTTGTCGTCGAAGGCCTTGGAGACTTTTTCGATGGTCACGGCCTGACGGTGCAGCTTCTTGTTCTGCTCGAAGCGGATGAACGGGCTGACGCGGCTGGACGGCTTGACCTCGGCCAGCTGGATCTTGTCGATCTGCTTGGCGCGGCTGGTGGCCTGCTTGGCCTTGGAGGCGTTGGCCGAGAAGCGGCTGACGAAGGTCTGCAGCTCGGCGATCTGCGCCTTCTTCTTGGCGTTGTCGGATAGCAGCTGCTCGCGGGCCTGGGTCGCGGCGGTCATGTACTCGTCGTAGTTGCCCGGGAACAGACGCAGCTCGCCGTAGTCCAGGTCGGCCATGTGGGTGCAGACCGAGTTGAGGAAGTGACGGTCGTGGGAAATGATGATCATGGTGCTGTTGCGTTGCACCAGGATGTTTTCCAGCCAGCGGATGGTGTTGATATCCAGGTGGTTGGTCGGCTCGTCCAGCAGCAGTACGTCCGGGTCGGAGAACAGCGCCTGGGCCAGCAGCACGCGTAGCTTCCAGCCGGGAGCCACTTCGCTCATCGGGCCGAAGTGCTGCTCCAGCGGAATGCCCAGGCCCAGCAGCAGTTCGCCGGCGCGGGATTCGGCGGTGTAGCCGTCCATTTCGGCAAACTCGCCCTCCAGCTCGCCGACTTTCATGCCGTCTTCTTCGCTCATTTCCGGCAGCGAATAGATGCGGTCGCGCTCGGCCTTGACCTTCCACAGTTCCTCGTGGCCCATGATCACGGTGTCGATCACATTGAATTCTTCGTAGGCGAACTGATCCTGGCGCAGCTTGCCCAGGCGCACGTTCGGCTCCAGCATCACCTGACCGCCGGAGGGCTCCAGATCACCACCGAGAATTTTCATGAAAGTCGACTTGCCGCAGCCATTGGCTCCGATCAGGCCGTAACGGTTGCCGTTGTTGAATTTGACGGAAACGTTCTCGAACAGGGGCTTGGCCCCGAACTGCATGGTGATGTTGGCGGTGGAGATCAAAGGACTTACCTATCAATAACTTAAAGGTGTCAGGATTTGCCTGATACCGATTGGATACCGATATTAAGCTTTTCCAGTTCGCTCCAGGCGGAGCTTGAGTTGATCCAGCGGGCATACGTAGAAAGCAGCATTGGCCCGCTAAGGCGAGCTGCTGGGATATGAATGCGGGGTTGATGCCAGAATTGCGCGTATTGTCGCATAGGTAGTGGGGCAGTTGTACGCCGTCCGATAACGGACGCCCGTCGCCTGCCATACCGGTCATGCTCTTGCTGGGTAGTTCTGCAGGGTGTGCAGATCCGGTCAGATTTTTTGCTCCCAGTGGGGTTGCTCAATTTAACTGTATGGATATACAGTTATTGGCAAGCGCATCATTTCGCAAGGCAAATTCGTCGGCGCGGTGTTGATCGTTTGTTTCGTATTCAGACGAAAGTAGACAGATCGCCCAGTCAGACAGCCTTGCTGATGGTCGCCCCAATCCACAAGGAGGCGCTGCCATGATTTTGCTGACATCGGTGAACGAGTATCTGGTTCTGATTGGTCTGACGGTCGCAATGCTGGGGCTGGCACGCCTCGCTTACGGTGACCAGCCTTGCTGATTACCGCCTCGGTGTAAGGGACTGCAGCCGCCACCAGGTGGGCAGCAGCTCGCGCACCTTGGCCTGGCCGTAACGGTCATCGAGCAGATAGACCACGCCCTGATCCTCGGTGGTGCGGATCACCCGCCCTGCGGCCTGCACCACCTTTTGCAGGCCTGGGTAGAGATAGGCGTAGTCGTAACCGTTTTCTTCGCCGAACATCACCTGCAGACGGGCCTTGATCTCTTCGTTGACCACATTGACCTGGGGTAGCCCGAGGGTGGCGATGAAGGCGCCGATCAGGCGCTTGCCGGGCAGGTCGATGCCTTCACCAAACGCACCGCCGAGAACCGCAAAGCCGATACCTTCCGAGTGCAGGGTGAAGCTGTCGAGGAAGGCCTGGCGCTCACCTTCGTTCATGCTGCGCGTCTGCTCGCTGCTGGCTATCGCCGGGTACAGCGCGTTGAAGCGTTCGCGCACCTGCTGCAGGTAGGCGTAGCTGCTGAAGAATGCGAGGTAGTTGCCGGGTGCGCGCTGGTACTGCTCGGCCATCAGCCGGCAGATGGGATCCAGGCTGGCTTCGCGGTGCTGGTAGCGCGTCGACAGGTTGCGTACCACCCGTACATCCAGCTGCTCGGCCGAGAAGGGTGACTCCACGTCGATCCACTGGGTTTCCTCGGGCAGCCCCAGCAGATCCTGGTAATAGTTAGCCGGGCGCAGGGTGGCGGAGAACAGGGTTGTGGTGTGAGCGTTGCTGAAACGTTCAGCCAGAAACGGCGCTGGCACGATGTTGCGCAGGCACAGGGTGGTGTGGTCGCCGATGGCCTGGCTGTCCTGGCGGGTCACGTCGAACAGCGAGTGCGGCCCATACGCCTCGCTGAGCCGGCAGAACAGCATGGCGTTCAGATAGAACTGCAGCAGCAGACGATCCTGGCCGTTGGGGTGGTCGGTCAGATGATCGGTGATGGCGCTCACTGTCCGTTGCAGGGCCGCCACCAGCAGGTCGGGCACCAGCGGGTGAATCTGGTAGTCGTCCTGCTGTACCTGGTTGAGCTGCTCCCAGTGCCGGCTGACCCGCTGCAGGGTGCTGCGCAGGCTGGCGGGGGCGATGCGGCACAGCTCGTGAAACTCCAGCTGATCGAGTTCGGCGCTGTACATGCCGCGGGCCCTCTCGACCAGGTTGTGCGCCTCGTCCACCAGCACGGCCACGCGCCACTCGTTGATCTGCGCCAGGCCATAGAGCAGGGCGCCGAGGTCGAAGTAGTAGTTGTAGTCACACACCACCACATCAGCCCAGCGGCACAGTTCCTGGCTCATGTAGTAAGGGCAGACCTGGTGGGCCAGGGCGATGGCGCGTACCCGCTCCTGGGTTAGCCAGCCGTCCTGCAGGGCGGCTTTCCGGGCTTCGTGCAGGCGATTGTAGAAGCCCTTGGCCAGGGGACAGGATTCACCATGACAGCTTTTTTCCGGGTGCTCGCAGGCCTTGTCGCGGGCGACATGCTCCAGCACGCGCAAAGGTGTTGGGCTCTGCTGATCACGCAGGCGCTGCAGGGCATCCAGGGCCAGGCGCCGGCCGGGCGTCTTGGCGGTCAGGAAGAACAGCCGGTCCAGTTGCTGGCCCGGCATGGCCTTGAGTTGGGGGAAGAGGGTGCCCAGCGTTTTGCCGATGCCGGTGGTGGCCTGCGCCATCAGGGTATTGCCGTCGCGGGCGCAGCGGTACACCGCCTCGGCCAGTTGTCGTTGGCCTCGGCGAAAGTCGGGGTAGGGAAAGCTCAGCGCCTGCAGATAGCTATCGCGGCGTGCTCGGTGGGCTTCTTCCTGTTCGGCCCATTGCAGGAAACGCTGGCACTGCTCGGCAAAGAATTCGCCCAGAGCATCGGCGCTCAGCACTTCAACGAAGGCATTCTCGGTATGGGTGAGCACGTTGAAGTAAACGACGGCCAGCTCCAGCTCATCCAGGCCGAGTTGCTGGCAGAGCAGCCAGCCGTAAACCTTTACCTGCGCCCAGTGCAGTGCGCGGTGGTTGGCCGGAATGCGGCTGATGTCACCGCGGTGGGTTTTGATTTCCTCCAGCCGGTTGCGCTCCGGGTCATAGCCGTCGGCGCGACCGCTAACCAGCAGGCCCGGGTAGTGACCGCTCAGCGGCAGTTCGGCCAGGTAGCTGTCACCGCGTCGGCTGACAACCGTCTGGTGCCCGGCAATGCCTTCCTGGGCTGTCGGCGATGGGGTGAAACGCAGGTCGAGGTCGCCCTCCTTGGCGGTGAACTCGCAGAGGGCGCGGACGGCCACCGAGTAGGTCATGCCGCGTCCCAGCTCACGTAACAGACCTCGACGGGGATGCCGTGCTCGGCGGCAAAGGCCAGCCAGCGTTTCTGGTTGTCCTGCAGGCGGTCGCCGGGACCTTTCACCTCGATCATCCGGTAGCGCCGCTCGGCCAGGTAGAACTGAATCAGGTCGGGCATACCGGCGCGGTTGGCCTTGAGATCACGCAGCAGGCGTTCGAAACAGGCGCGCAGATGCCGGGCGGGGATGCACAGCAGCGCCTGTTCCAGCAGAGGCTCGTCCAGCCCTTCCCAGAACACGAATGGCGACTGGATGCCGAACTTTTCGTGGTAGCGCTGGCGAATCCGCTCGCCGTGCTCCTCACGGTCCAGCCGTGCCAGGCAATCCTCGAACAGGTGCTGGCGCCGGGCATGGAAGTCATCTCGGTAGAGGTCGGCCGGGCCGCTGTGAAAGGGATGAAAGAATGCACCCGGCAACGGCGCGAAGATCGCCTCCCAGCACAGCAGGCCGAACAGGCTGCAGAGCAGGGTGTTCTCGACGTAGTGCACCGGCGCGGCAGCATCGTGCAGATGGTCGCGTACGGCGAACTCCACGCTGCCCTGTGGCGGGCTCGCCAGGCTCAGCTCAAAACGGCATTCAGCCGGCGCCTGGCGTCTGCCTGTCTGCGCAACGCCAAGCTTGCGCTGCAGCCGCTGTAGGGCGCGCCCCAGACGCTGAGCCTCTTCATCGCTATGCGGTTGGGTGCTGAAGTGCTGCGCCTGCTCAAGGGCCTCGGCCGGACGGTCGAGCTGTTCCAGTACGCGCACCTGACGCCAGCGGGCCTCGCCGTGGTCGCAGACTTGATAGAGCGCCAGCGCCTCGTCAAGCCGACCCTGGCGTTCCAGTTGCTGGGCCAGCTGGAATTGCAGCCGCGCATGGCGGGAAAGCAGGTGCGGATTGTCGCTGCTGAAGGCGAGCAGGGCAGGCAGGATGGCCTCGACCGGCTCTCCTGCCTCGAAACGCTCGCGCCAACGGTAGAGCTGCAGGTAGTCGTCGACATCCTGCCGGCAGCGAAAGCCCCGTGACTCGGGGCCGATCTCGACGGGCTCGTAACGGTAGATGCCCAGATCGGCCAGCACGAACTCCGACCAGTCCTGGGCGAGATTGCCGAAGAACATCAGCCGCAGGCGATCACAGAACTCGCCGACCAGCAGGGTATAGAGACGGTCCTCCAAAGCCGGGCACCAGTCCGAAAAGGGCTTTGCGGGCAGTCCGAGAGCCTGCAACTGCGCATCCAGGTCGCTCTTCTTCTGAGTGCCGCGCCGGTCGGTTAGCGGCAGCTGGGCGAGCATTTCATCCTTGCGCAGCAGCGCTACCACTTCACCGGCTTCAAGTGGCGCACGATCACTGATCCAGCCCCGGGCCAGCAGCACGGCAGCGGCCGCTTCGGTATCGCCGATTTCGGCATAGACCAGCTTGCTGCGGCGAAAGTGCACGCCCCGGCGCATGATCATGCGCACCAGCAGAGCCTGGGCAGGCCAGTCGGTGACGGCAAATTCGCGAAGAAAGAGCTGTTCCTCGCTCGTCAGCAGGTCGGCATAACGCTCGTTCACCCAGGCGAGTGCCGTGCGGAAGTTGCTGAGGTAATAGAGCTCGGGAGGAAGGGGCACGTGCGACTGACCAGATACTGTTTTTACATACAGGATTGTCTCGCCGGCATGGAAAATCAGCAACCGCTGGCGTCGTGCGGAAACGGCGTGGTGGTGGCTGGCTGCTGGGTGTGATCTGAAAAGGCAGGCACTCGCGTAAGACTGCGCATCAAGTACCTGGAATATCCGCTGTGACTCAGTCTCCGGACGCGTCATCATCAGGCCGGGTGCCGTTTTTTGAGAGGCCTGGCGCAAGGCCAAAACTCCAGTCACTGTGCTTAGCCAGGCATGGCCAATTCGAAGGGCTGCAGGTGCTATCGTTGCATGGCGGGGGCAGGGGCTGAAGCCTGTTGCCTGCGATGCACCGTAAAGTTTTTTCATCGAGCAAAGACATGGCCTGTAAGGTTGGAGCGGTTGAACCCGATGTCCCATGCTGTGCAAGTTGCTGTAGGGAAGGCCGTAATGCCAATGAGAAACGCCGGTTTCATGGTCAACAACAATGTGATGGATCTGCTGCTGGATGCCATCTGTGTTGTCAGTCGTGAAGGTCGCTTTGTTGGAGTTAGTCCCGCCTGTGAGCGGATTTTTGGCTATTCGCCCGAGGAATTGATTGGGCGGGCCATGATCGAGCTGGTTTTCCCCGATGATCGCGAACGTACCCTGCAGGCGGCGCGCGACATCATGGCGGGCGTCGATATGCTCTGCTTCGAGAACCGCTACGTTCACAAGGACGGGCGGATCGTGCATATCCTGTGGTCGGCGCGCTGGTCGGAAGTCGACCATGTGCGCGTGGCCGTGGCCCACGACATTACCGAGCGAAAGCGCAGTGAACTGAGGCAGGCCGCGACCTTTGCCATCTCCGAGGCGACCCACGCAGCGCAAGACCTGGCCGGTTTGCTGCAGCGTATTCATCAGATCATTGCCGAACTGATACCCGGCAGCGATTTTGCCGTTGTTCTGCAGAATGAGGATGCCAATTCGCTTCGTGTGGCTTACCCACTGACAGTGCAGGGCGCGAGCTCAACGGTGCTCGACTTTGCCCGGCAGGTCATCCACGGCACGCTGGATTTTGTCGAGGCGGGCGGTCTGGTCAGCCCTCAGGATGGCGACGCGCCTGTCTGGCTGGGCGTGCCGCTCAACGCCGGTCAGGATGGCCTGGGGGCTCTGATCCTTCACGGAACATCCGAGGTTCGCTACACCGATCAGGACAAGCAGCTGCTGCATTATGTCGCGACTCAGCTAGCCACCTTTATCGAGCGGCAGCGCATGCTCAGCCGCTTGCAGTTCATGGCGCAGTTCGATCAGCTCACCGGCCTGCCCAACCGGGCCCTGTTGTTCGACCGCCTGCACATTGCCCTGGCGCGCGCCAAGCGCGAGCAGACGCCGCTGTCGCTGCTGTTCCTCGATCTGGACAAGTTCAAGCAGGTCAACGACAGTCTCGGCCACAAGGCCGGCGACCAGTTGCTGCAGATGGTCGCTCAGCGTTTGCTGGGCTGCATTCGTGAGTCCGATACGGCGGCGCGCCTGGCGGGCGACGAGTTTGTCGTACTGCTGGACGATGCCGGTGCAGCAGAAGGCATTGCCGGCGTCGCCGAAAAGATCCGCTTCACCCTCAGTCAGCCCTTTGAGTTGGAGGGCCAGGCGCACTTTGTACTGCCCAGCATCGGCGGTGCTGTGTATCCGCAGCATGGCAGTGAGGCGCAGCAGTTGTTGCAACGGGCCGATCATGCGATGTATCAAGCCAAGCGGGCTGGCGGTAATCGTTTCCAGCTCGCTCACGATTCAGACCTTTCGATGATGCTGTAGGTGCTTGTTGCGCTATTTACTGTTTTTGAGCGTGCTGCTTTCCCTGCCGGTGATGGCGCAACTGTCCCTGACTGGCGAGCAGCAGGATTACCTGCGGCGCAATCCCCAGGTCAGCCTGTGTGTCGACCCGGACTGGGTACCTTTTGAAGCACTGGATTCGCAGGGGCGGCATGAGGGTATCGCCGCCGATCTGTTGCGATTGCTGGCCAGCCGCGCCGGTCTGAGCCTGCGCATTCATCCGACCCGGAACTGGGAGGCGTCTCTGGCGGCGTCCCGCGCCGGCGATTGTCAGTTGCTGAGTTTTCTCAACCAGAGCGCCGAGCGCGATGCGTGGTTGCTGTTTACCGACCCGATATTCAATGACGGCAATGTCCTGATCAGCCGGGAGGAACATCCGCGCGTCGACGACCTGGCGGAATTTATCGGCTCACGCATGGCGCTGCCTGCCGGTACCTCGGTCGAGACGCGCTTGCGCCGTGACTACCCGGGGCTGGAAATCATCCTGACGGAAAGCGAGGCCCAGGCGCTGGCGCTGGTCAATGAGCGCAAGGCGGAACTGACCATGCGCTCGCTGACCGTGGCCGCCTACACAATCAAGAAGGAAGGCTGGTTCAACCTGAAAATTGCCGGCCAGGTTCAGGGCTACGACAACCTGTTCCGCATTGGAGTCCTCCGCAGCGAGCCGGTGCTGCGGGACATTCTCAATCAGGCGATTGCCACCCTGACCCCGGAAGAGGTCAATGGCATCGTCAATCGGCATGTGGCCATCCGTGTGGAGTCGCCCACGGATTACCGCCTGTTTTTCCAGTTGCTGGTGGTCTTCGGGGTGATCCTGCTGAGCAACCTATTCTGGGTGGCCCGCCTGCGTCGGGCGAATCGACAGCTGGAGGAGCAATCGCTGTTCGATGTGCTCACGGGGTTGGCCAACCGCAAGCAGCTCAATGGCTTTTCGCAGATCTGTTTCGAGCTGTCCCGTCGTCATGAACGACCGATGGCCGTGGTGATGTTCGATATTGATTACTTCAAAACGGTAAATGATCACTTGGGGCATCTGGCCGGCGACAAGGTGCTCAAGGAGGTTGCGCAACTGTTGTCGGCCTCGGTGCGCAAGGGCGATTGCCTGGGGCGCTGGGGCGGTGAGGAGTTCTTGCTTATCTGCCCCGAGACCACGCTGGAAAGCGCGATGCGTTCAGCCGAGCGGATACTGGAGAAGATGCGCCATTGCCGCTTCTCCACCGGGCAGGTCTACACCCTGAGTGCCGGCGTTGCCCAGTTGGCGCCTGGCGAAAACCTCGATGAGCTGATCCAGCGTGCCGACGACGCACTCTATGCCGCCAAGGCGGCCGGCCGAGATCGTGTGTGTGCGGCAAATTCATCCCCGGCGCCAGCTTTGGCGTGAGGCGGGCCAGCGAGCTTGAGCGTGCCGACGGTTAGCCGATTACCACTCGATACGTTCGCCGTTGTACGAAAAGAAACCGCCACTGTCGGCGGGCAGGCTGCGGTCGATTACCGCCAGTAGCTCCATGGCGGCCTGGGCGGCGGGGCGAGCGGCTGCGGCGCCACGAAAGGGCTGCGATAGGGCGGACTGGACTGTGCCGGGGTGCAGGCTTAGCAGGCGAGCGTGAGGAGACTGGCGTGCCAGTTCGATGGCGGCCGTTTTGACCAGCATGTTCAGCGCGGCCTTGGAGGCCCGATAGGCATACCAGCCACCGAGACGGTTGTCGCCAATACTGCCGACCCTGGCTGAAAGCACCGCCATGGCACCCTTGCGATCCAGCAGTGGCAGAAAGTCGCGCAGGACCATTGCCGGACCCAGGGCATTGACCTGGAAGACGGCCTGCAATGCCTCCGGCTCAAGCGCCGCCAGCGACTTTTCCGGTTGCACGCCCTGGCGATGGAGCAGGCCGCTGGTCAGCACAATCAGCTGATAAGGCGCCTGATGGGCTAGCGACTGGGCCGCGGCGGCGATACTGGCCGGCTCTTCAAGATCGACAGCGGGCGTGGTCGCGCGCCCCAGTTCGGTGACCCCCGCGCAGCCTGGGTCGTTGCGCAGGTGCTCGCAGAAGGCCTGGCCGAGAGCGCCGCTGTTGCCGATGACCAGCGCCCGATACGCCGTGCCGAACGACTGCAGCCTGAACATCAGGGTTGCCGCCGGAAGAACAGCGTGACCTGTCCCAGTTCGACACCCAGCTTGAGCATGCTGGAGCGATTGATCAGGGTGTCCTCATCCATCAGGTACATCCAGTCGTCAAACGTGACCACATAGGTCGTACCGTCCACCGGCAGGTTGAGTTGGTAACGCCAGCGCAGGGCGTTGCCGGCCAGTTCGCCGGTCGCCTCACCCACCACGTCGTCGGCGGTTCCCCGCCAGCGGTTCTGCCCATCCGGAATCAGTGTCCAGACGCGCCGCTGAGTGCTGCCATCGCTGTAGACGAAGCGCTCGTCGAGGATCAGCCGATCGCCATCCCGTCGGCTGGTTATATCGACATGGAAACGTTTGAGGACTTTTCCCGAGCGGTCCTGATAAATCCCCCAGGCCTGGACGGGCCGGTCAAAGAAGCGTGTCAGGTCCAGAACCGGCTTCTCGGTGGCATAGTCGTCGACCGACACCGAACCGCAACTGGTCAGGACCACGCAGCAAAGCAGCAGAAGCCATCGTTTCATTACCCACCTCATACTCGGCCTAGTACAGGAAATAGCCTGGCCAGAAAGGCACAACTGCGTCGTCAGAATTGATCTGTGCCTAATTGTCGGCAGTGTTCTGGCTGGGCTTTCTTTTGCAAAGCCTATACAAATAATTGGGTATGTACAGTATTTGCTGCGGTGTTCAGCCTGTCAGCTCGCGCTGTTTTCAGGATCGATGAGCAGGGTGAGACGGCGGTACTTGGGCAGGCGCGCCACCACCAACTGGTGCGAGCGGCGCAGCAGGCTGTGCAGTTCATCGGCACTGGCCTGGTAGGGATGGCTCAGGCTGACCCAGTGGGCGCGGGCCAGGTAGGGCGCGGGGCGGAAGCCGGGGCGGTCGCAGTAGCCGAGGAACAGGTCGTCGTCGACCTTGAACGCCAGGCTGGCGCTGCCGGACAGGTCGAGCAGGGCGAACATCTTGTTCCCGGCGATGGAGAACACACGCACGCCGCCCCACTTGATGTCTTCACGGGCGCCAGGCAGGGCCAGGCACAGGGCGGCGATCTGCTCGGGCGTCATTCGCGGTAGAACACCTGAATCAGGTGGTAACCGAACTGGGTCTTCACCGGGCCATGCACCTCGCGCAGGGCCTTCTTGAAGATCACCTGGTCGACCGCTCGCACCATCTGTCCCGGGCGTACTTCACCCAGATCACCGCCCTTCTTTCCGGATGGGCACAGCGAGTGCTTACGGGCCAGGACGTCGAAAGCTTCGCCCTTGGCGATGCGCTGCTTGAGCTGCGCGGCCTCGGCCTCGGTTTTGACCAGGATGTGGCGGGCCATTGCCTTTGCCATGACGGGGTCCTCATTTCTCGGGTGACGCTATTGTGCCAGCATTTGCTGCGCCAGCAGAATGACGCCAATAACAAGTCGATATCGCGCCCAGTGCGCCTGAAAATATCGCCTACCTTTTCTATTCCTGTCTGCCGGAAGCCGAATCATGGACCTCACCGCAATGCTGAAAATCCTGGCCAATCAGGATGGCTCGGATCTTTATCTGTCCACCGGCGCGCCGCCCTGCGCCAAGTTCAATGGCGTGCTCAAGCCGCTGTCGAGCGACGCGCTGAAACCTGGCGAGGTCGAGCAGATTGCCCGTGGCGTGATGGATGAGGAGCAGCGCCAGCAGTTCGAGCGCGAGCTGGAGATGAACCTGGCCATGTCGGTGCCGGGTGTCGGGCGTTTTCGCATCAACATCTTCCGTCAGCGCAACGAAGTGTCCATGGTCTGCCGCAACATCAAACTGGACATCCCGCTGTTCGAAGACCTCAAACTGCCGGAAATCCTGCTCAAGGTGGTGATGGAAAAACGCGGTCTGGTGCTGTTCGTCGGCGGAACAGGCTCGGGCAAGTCGACCTCCCTGGCGGCGCTGATCGATCACCGCAACCGCAACAGCAGTGGCCACATCATCACCATCGAGGACCCGGTGGAGTATGTGCACCGGCACAAGAAGTCGATCATCAACCAGCGCGAGGTGGGCGTGGATACCCGCAGCTTCCAGGCGGCGCTGAAGAACACCCTGCGCCAGGCGCCGGACGTAATCCTGATCGGCGAAATCCGCGACCGCGAGACCATGGAGCATGCCCTGGCCTTTGCCGATACCGGGCACCTGGCGATTTCCACGCTGCACGCCAACAACGCCAACCAGGCGCTGGACCGCATCATCAACTTCTTCCCCGAGGAGCGTCGGCCGCAACTGCTCAACGACCTGGGCAACAACCTCAAGGCGTTTGTCTCCCAGCGCCTGGTCAAGACCCAGGACGGCAAGCGTCGAGCGGCGGTGGAGGTGTTGCTGGGCACGGCGACCATCAGCGACATCATCAAGCGTGGCGAATTCGACCTGATCAAGGAGGTCATGGACAAGTCGCGCAACCTCGGCATGCAGACCTTCGATCAGGCGCTGATCGAGCTGGCCAAGGAAGGAGTGATCAGCGATGAGGAGGCGATCAAGAACGCCGACTCGGCCAACAACGTGCGCCTCAAGCTCAAGCTGTATCGCGATGACCCGGCCAATGCGGCATTGCAGCCGGCGGCTGCCGCGCCAGTGGCGGCTCCCGCTGCCACGGCATCGGTCAAGAGTGAACCTGGCAGTTGGGGGCTGGAGTTGAAGCTGGAGGAAATTGAGGAAGAACAGCCACCGGAGGATCCGGGGCGGCCGGGTATCTGAGGGCGCCTCAGGCGCCCTGTTCGGCCCTTTCCTGGGCCGTGATCTGCTGGGCCAGCTCGATCATCTGCTCACGCATCCAGCGGTTGGCCGGGTCCTGGTCGGTGCTTTCGTGCCAGTACAGGTGGGTTTCCAGCGGCGGCACATCCTTAACCGGCAGAGTCATGAAGTGCAGATTGTGGCGGCGGGCAAAGCGCTCCGGCACCGTGATGGCCATGTCGGTATCGCGCATGACGCTGGAGGCCATCAGATAGTGCTGCGAGCGCAGGGCGATCTTGCGCTGGATGCCCATCTTGCCCAGCGCCAGGTCGACATGGCCGAGGCCGCTGCGGCGGCTGGAGATGTGGATGTGGGTCAGCGACATGTACTCGTCCAGGCTCAGCTTGTCCTTGGCCAGCGGGTGCCCCTGGCGCACGGCGCAGACATAGCGATCTTCCATGAGCTTGACGTGGCGCACCTGCGGATCGGTGTTCAGCGGCGCGTCGACGGCGAAGTCCAGGCGTCCGGCAGCCAGCTCCTTGGTGGTTTCGCGGCGCTTGGCCAGGAAGCTTTCGATGAAGATGTTGGGGGCCAGCCGGCGCAGGCGCTGGAACAGTGGCGGCAGAAGAATCTGCTCGGAAAGGTCGGTCATGCTGATGCGGTAGGTCTTGTTGGCCTGCTGCGGATTGAAGCTGCGGCTTTCCTGTACCGACACGCGCAGGAGCTGCAGGGCGCTGCGCACCGGGCCGATGATGTTCTGCGCCATGGGCGTGGGCACCATGCCCTGGGCGGTGCGCACGAACAGCGGGTCATTGAAGGTTTCGCGCAGACGGGCCAGGGCGTTGGACACTGCCGGCTGGGTGATGCCGACGATCTGCCCGGCGCGGGTCAGGTTGGCTTCGGTATAGATGGCGTCGAAGACGATGAACAGGTTGAGGTCGACCTTGGTGAGATTCATCTATACCGCTCCTGACAGGTGATGGGGCTGATCATACCCATCACGGGATCATATATGGCTTATGAATGTTCATACACGAGGAAAATAGCTTAGATAAATCTCCGGGGCTGTTCTAGCATCTTCTCATCCGATACAACCAAGCCCGTCAGAAGGTAGCTCCCATGGATTTCGCCTACTCCCCCAAAGTCCAAGCACTGCGTGAACGCGTTATGGCGTTCATGGAAGAGCATGTTTATCCCGCCGAAGCGATCTTCGAGCAGCAGGTCAACGAAGGTGATCGCTGGCAGCCGACCGCGATCATGGAGGAGCTCAAGGCCAAGGCCAAGGCTCAGGGGCTGTGGAACCTGTTCCTGCCGGAGTCCGAACTGGGTGCCGGCCTGACCAACACCGAATACGCGCCGTTGGCCGAGATCATGGGCAGCTCGCTGATCGGTGCCGAGCCGTTCAACTGTTCCGCGCCGGACACCGGCAACATGGAAGTGCTGGTGCGCTACGCCAACGAAGCGCAGAAGCAGCAGTGGCTGGTGCCGCTGCTCAACGGCGAGATCCGCTCCGCCTTTGCCATGACCGAGCCGGGCGTGGCCTCCAGCGACGCCACCAACATGGAAGCCCGCGCCGTGCGCGAGGGCGACGAGTGGGTAATCAACGGCCGCAAGTGGTGGACCTCCGGCGCCTGCGACCCGCGCTGCAAGATCATGATCTTCATGGGCCTGACCAACCCGGACGCGCCGCGTCACCAGCAGCACTCGATGATCCTGGTACCGACCGAGACGCCGGGCGTGAAGATCGTTCGTCCGCTGCCGGTGTTCGGCTATGACGATGCCCCGCACGGCCACGCCGAAGTGGTGTTCGAGAACGTCCGCGTGCCTTACGAGAACGTGTTGCTGGGCGAAGGCCGTGGCTTCGAGATCGCCCAGGGTCGCCTTGGCCCAGGCCGCATCCACCACTGCATGCGCTCCATCGGCATGGCCGAGCGCGCCCTCAAGCTGATGTGCCAGCGTGCCGTGACCCGCACTGCCTTCGGCAAGCCGCTGGCACGTCTGGGTGGCAACCTCGATCACATCGCCGACTCGCGCATGGAGATCAACATGGCGCGTCTGCTGACCCTGAATGCGGCCTACATGATGGACACCGTGGGCAACAAGGTGGCCGCCAGCGAAATTGCCCAGATCAAGGTGGTGGCGCCGAATGTAGCGCTCAAGGTGATCGACCGCGCCATCCAGATTCACGGTGGCGCCGGCGTTTCCAACGACTTCCCGCTGGCCTACTGGTACGCCATGCAGCGCACCCTGCGCCTGGCCGACGGCCCGGACGAAGTGCACCGCATGGCTATCGGCAAGTACGAAGTGGGCAAGTACGTGCCGCGTGAGGCGATGAAAGCCTCGCGCTGATTCATCTCCACGCTGTTTCGACAAGGCCCGCCATGTGCGGGCCTTGTCGTTTGTGCGGGTTGCAGATTGTGTTCAGCCGGGTGCAGAACCAGCTGGAAAATCGACTCTGTCGCACCGGGAAAAACACCTGTGCGCGGCGTTCATCGCAAGCGTCGAAAAGGTGATTTTCAGCACGCCGGCGGATATCGGGCGGCGCCTTGTGGCATGCGGGTTTGCCGTGAAATTGCTGTGCATTTTTTTGAGCGATAAACGGTACTGAAAAAAGTGCCGAAAGCGTCTTTTCCCGGGTTGGCAAAAGGGTTAATAATGCGCGCCTTGATGTTCAGCAAAACAAGATGGTGCGTTAAATATCTAAAACACTTCTGGCTGCCTGAAAGGAGGGCCAACCCCGTATGCCACTGCGCATTTGCATCCTGGAAACCGACAATCTCCGTCCACAACTGGCCGATCAGTACAAAAGCTACGGCCACATGTTTCAGCAGCTGTTCAGTCAGCAGCCGATCGAAGCGGAGTTTGAGGTGTATAACGTGGTCGCCGGCGATTACCCGCCCGAGGACCGACGTTACGATGCATACCTGATCACCGGCAGCAAAGCCGACTCGTTCGGCACCGATCCGTGGATCCTGACTTTGCGCGAGTACGTCCTGGGCCTCTATCAGCGTGGCGAGAAGCTGCTGGGTGTGTGCTTTGGTCATCAGCTGCTGGCACTGCTGCTGGGTGGCTATACCGAGCGTGCGCAGAAGGGCTGGGGCATCGGCGTGCACCGCTACCAGGTGACCGAGAAGCCGCAGTGGATGAGTCCGGCCAGCGATACCCTGGACATGCTGATCTACCACCAGGATCAGGTCACCCGCCTGCCGGAGAATGCGACCCTGATCGCCACCAGCGAGTTCTGCCCGAACGCCGCCTACCACATCGGCGATCAGGTGCTGTGCTTCCAGGGGCATCCGGAGTTCATCCACGACTACACCCGCGATCTGCTCAACCTGCGCCGCGAAAGCTATGAGCCGGCGGTGTATGAGCAGGCCGTGCAGAGCCTGGCTCAGGAGCAGCAGGGGCGTGCGGTGGCCGAGTGGATGATGCGCTTCGTGGCTCAGGGCAAGGCCGCCTGACCCACCAGTCGTCATATCAGTTTGACATCACGGGCGCGGACCTCAAGAATCCGCGCCCGTTTTGTTTGTCATGGGCAAAACTGTCGAAAGGCAGTGACGCAAAACTTCCGGTCTAACAGCGCAAGCTCAGGATAGCGGGGTTGCAGGCCATTCCCCGTCGCTGGGAATGGCATCTCACTGGGCATTGGCCCATGACACCTGTTGATTGGATTTTTGTAGGTCGTCATGCGCTGTGTGTACTGCGAGTTGAATCTGGCTGGCCATTCCGAGGTCACCCGCATCCCCGGGCAGGGGCTTGCCCATTACAACTGCTTCATTTCCGCCCAGTTCCAGAGCCGGCGTTTTCGCGGCCTGGATATTGCCGCTCTGAGTGATGGCTGCCTTGAGCAACTCAAGGAGCTGGTCGTCACGGAAATGAATGAGCGCAATCGCGACGATGCCGGCCCGGATATCGATCTCTTCTGAGCCCTACAGCCATTTCAGCCGCTTGAAGTTGGCGAACAGGGCCAGGCAGCCGCTGCCGATCACGCCGAGCACGGTGAAGTAGCCGTAGTGCCAGCGCAGTTCTGGCATGAAGTCGAAATTCATCCCGTACAGCCCGGCAACGGCCGTGGGGAAGGCCAGTATCGCGGCCCAGGCGGCGAACTTGCGTTGCACCACGCTCTGTCGGGAGGCTTCCAGCAACAGGCCCAGCTCAATGGCGTGATCGGCCATTTCGCGCTGGTTGGTCAGGTCTTCCAGCAGGCGGTTGACGTGGATCGCCACATCGCGAAAGTACGGGCGCATGTGCTTGTCGATAAAGGGGAAGTCCAGCTGCTGCAGTTCCTGGCAGATTTCCACCAGAGGCCCGACGTAGCGCTTGAGACGCAGCAGATCGCGGCGCAGGCCATGAATCTGTTCAATCTGGGTTTGTTCCAGCGGTCGTTCCAGCACCGCCTGTTCCAGTGCCTCCAGTTCGCTGTGGGTCTGTTCCAGTAGCGGGCGGTAGTTTTCGATAACGAAGCTGAGCAGGGCGTAGAGCACGAAATCCTCGCCATGCTCCAGCAGCAGCGGCCGGGCTTCGCAGCGCTGGCGCACCGTCGAGTAAGGCGCCGAGTTGCCGTAGCGTGCGCTGACCACATAGCCCTTGCCGGCAAACAGCTGGGTTTCGACGAAGCGCAGTTGGCCGTCCACCCGTAGCGGCGAATACAGCACCATGAACAGCGCATCGCCAAAGATTTCGAGCTTGGGCCGGGTGTGCTGGGCCAGGGCGTCTTCCAGGGCCAGTTCGTGCAGGTCGAACTGCTGCTGCAAAAGGCGTAGCTCCTCTGCACCGGGGTCGTGCAGGCCGATCCAGGCGAAATGGCCGGGCTGTCTGGACCAATGCCGGCCCTCGTCGAGGGTAATGTCGCGGATCTTGTGTCCCGCGCTGTAGACGGCGGCGGCTACCACATGCTGCACGGCTTACTCCTTGTCGGTGCTGGGTGCCTCGGGACGGTACCAGAGTTCCTGCCGGTGAAAGGGCGTTTCAGCGGGTAGCTCGGGGTTTTCCAGTTCGATGACCCGCCGTTGCTCCAGACGAGCGCGGCGCAGGGTCTCACCATGGCGTTGCTGGAACAGGCGCTCGAAGCTGCCGTCGGCGATGGCCGCTTCCAGGCCCAGGCGCAGGTGCTCGGCCAGTTGCGGGTCCTGGCGCGAGGTGAAGAAATAGAAGGCGCTGGGATAATGCAGCACCACGTGTTCATCGACCGCCAGCTGCAGACCGTTGCGCCTGGCTTCGGCCTGCTCCTGCCAGACGGTCACCACCTCGCGTGGAAAGGCGTCGAAGCGTTGCGCCTGCAACATGGCAAACAGGCCGCTGTAGCTTGGGCTGGTGACGACCTGCAGGCCGTTGGCGCGCAGCAAGGGGGTGTCGGGCCAGTCGTGGCGCTGGCCGAAACGCAGTGGCTTGAGGTCGGTGAGGTTGTTCACCTGGCTGAGTAGTTGGTCATCCTGCTGGCGCAGCAGGTTAATGCGCCAGCCGATAAGGCCCTTGTAGATCGGGATGCGGATCGGCAACAGACGCTGTTCGCGCTCGCGAGTGGTCATGGCCCACATCACCTGCAGGTGCGGGCTGTGCTGTTCGAGCATCTGCTGGGCGCGGGACTGGGCCATGGGTTCGGCCGAGGGTTGCAGCCGATAGCGTAGGGGAGCGCGCTCCACCGCCAGTTGCAGCAGTTCGGCGACGTAGGCTTCCGGCTCGCTGTCACGCGAGTGGCGAGGATAGTGCAGCAGCGGGTCGGCCCAGGAGGGCAGGGCCGTGGCCAGCAGCAACAGGCAGAAGATTTTCATACCAGGCAGCTTCGCCCGCTGCCTGGGAATTTTCAACCGTGCCGATCAGGCGCGGACCAGCTCCGCGTCCAGCTGGGCAATGGTCTGTTGCATCAGGTCCCAGCAACGCTGCATCAGCTCGGGGATATCGTCCAGGGTCATGCCGGCGGTGGAAATCGCCGGCAGCGAGCGGATCTTGATCGAGCCGGCATTCCAGCGATTGAGATGCATGTTTTTGACATAGCTGCTCACACACACCGGGATGATCGGCGCGCCGGCGGCAATGGCCATCTGGAACGCGCCCTTCTTGAACGGCAGCAGACCCTCACCCTTGTTGCGCGTGCCTTCCGGGAACACCCAGATGGAGGTGTCCTGATGCTGCAGGGTTTCGGTGGTGGTGAGCATGGCCTGCTTGGCCTGCTGGGCATTGCCGCGCTCGATCAGCACGTTGCCGGCCAGCCAGTACAGCTGGCCGAAGAAGGGCACCCACTTGAGGCTTTTCTTGCCGATGCTGACGGTGCGCTTGGGCACCACGCGACCGAGCACATAGAGGTCGTAGTTGGACTGGTGGTTGGCGATGATCACGCAGCTGCGCTGGTGTTCCAGCAGGCCTTTGGCGTCGCGCGAAAGATTCAGGCGCAGGATGCGCAGGGCCGGGATCGAGTAGAGGCGCGCGCACAGGCGGCTGTTGTCGGGGTTGAACGGGCGGCAGATGCCCAGCAGCAGGCCGAGGATGCCGGCGACGATAAAGTGCAGGCCCATCAGACCCATGCGCAGAGTGAACAGCATGATCAAACTCGGGTGAAAAAAAGGGCCCGCAGTGTACGGGCGTTCACCTGTGCCGACAAACCCGGGCGACCGCTGGTGACTGCGGCATAACGTCCGGGGCTGCCGGCATGGCCCGCAGCGGGACCATGCCGACGGGCGTCAGGCGGCGGGACACTGCTGCTTGGCGTAGAGGAACTCCAACACCGCCGAGCGGCAGGCGTGGTAGCGCGCATCGTTGGCCAGCGCCAAGCGGTCGCGTGGGCGTTCCAGCTCAACCTTGAGGATGTCGCCGACGGTGGCGGCCGGGCCGTTGCTCATCATCACGATGCGGTCGGAGAGCAGCACGGCCTCGTCGACGTCGTGGGTGATCATGATCACGGTGTTGCCCAGGTCGCGGTGGATCTCCATCAGCGAGTCCTGCAGGTGGGCGCGGGTCAGGGCATCCAGGGCGCCGAAGGGCTCGTCCATCAGCAGCACCTTGGGCTGCATGGCCAGCGCACGGGCGATGCCGATGCGCTGCTTCATGCCGCCGGAGATCTCGCCGGGGCGCTTGTCCTTGGCGTGCATCATGTGCACCAGGTTGAGGTTGTGCTCGACCCACTCACGCATTTCCTTGCGCGACTTGCCGCCCTTGAATACCTGGCGCACGGCCAACTCGACGTTTTCATAGCAGGTCAGCCAGGGCAGCAGGCTGTGGTTCTGGAACACCACGGCGCGCTCGGGGCCGGACTCGTTGACCTCGCGGCCGTCTAGGATGACGCCGCCGGTGCTGGCCTGGTAGAGGCCGGCGACTATGTTGAGCACGGTGGATTTGCCGCAGCCGGAGTGGCCGATCAGCGAGACGAACTCGCCCTGATCGATCTTCAGGTTGACGTTCTGCAGGGCGCAGAACAGGCCCTTGTCGGTGGGGAAGCTGATGCCGACGCCGGACAGTTCGAGGTGTGCGTTGCTCATGGGAGTTCTCCTTGCCTGTTAGCGCAGTACGGCGTTCTTGTCCCAGCTGACCAGCTTTTGTGCCAGCAGCATCAGACGGTCGAGGGCGAAACCGATCAGGCCGATGGCGATCACCGCCACCATGATCCGGCCGAGGGAGTTGGAGCTGCCGTTCTGGAATTCGTCCCAGATGAATTTGCCCAGCCCCGGGTTCTGCGCCAGCATCTCGGCGGCGATCAGCACCATCCAGCCGGTCCCCAGCGACAGGCGCAGGCCGGTGAAGATCATCGGCACCGCCGCCGGCAGGACGATCTTCTGCACATGCGCCAGCGGCGACAGGCGCAGTACCCGGCTGACGTTGAGCAGGTCCTTGTCCAGGCTGGCCACGCCCACCGTGGTGTTGATCACCGTCGGCCACAGGCAGCACAGCGCCACGGTGAAGGCCGAGGTCAGGTAGGACTTGGACAGCAGCGGGTCGCTGCTGGTGTAGACGGCGCTGACCACCATTGTCACCAGCGGCAGCCAGGCCAGTGGGGAGACCGGCTTGAAAATCTGGATCAGCGGGTTGATGGCCGCGTAGATGCTCTGCGACAGGCCGCAGAGGATGCCCAGCGGCACGGCGATCAGGGTGGCGATGAGAAAACCGCTCAGCACCGTGTAGAGGCTGGTGAAAATCTGGTCGAGGAAGGTCGGCTTGCCGGTATAGGCGCGGATCTTCACCTGAGCGTCGGGGTTCTTGGCCAGGAGTTCGGCGTTGCGGATTTCCTGGCGGGTGATGAACTGCTCGGCCTTCTCGCGTTCGCGCAGGTGGCTATCGAGCAGTTGCGAGGCCTGCACATAGACCTGTCCGGGGCCAGGGAACTGACCCAGGCTGGTGTGGATGTTGGCCGCCACCAGCTGCCACAGCAGCAGGAAGAAGGCGATGCCGGCCAGCGGCAGGAACAGGGTGCGCACGCCCTGCTTTAGCAGTTCGCGGCTGCGGGCGCTCTTGATGGTGTTGGCGATAGGGGTGGCGACGCTCGGGTTGCTCATCGTCCGATCCTCGAATTCGGGCTGCGCAGGGCAGCGAAATACCTCGGTGCCCGACCGGCGCCGCCGGCCGGGCCTGTTTCACTTGGCGTTGCCGATCTTGAACGAAGCCAGGTAGGCGTTCGGCTTGCTGCCGTCATAGGTCACGCCGTCGATGAACTCGGCGGTCGGTGCGCGGTAGCCGGTTTCGCTGGGCGCCGGGAATTCGTCGGCACTGGCCTTGCCCTCGGCGATCAGCTCGTCGGCGGCGGCGCGGTAGATATCCGGGCGATAGACCTGCTTGGCGACATCGGCATACCAGGCATCGGACTTGGGCTCGGCAATCTGGCCCCAGCGGCGCATCTGGGTCAGGTACCAGATGGCGTCGGAGTAGTAGGGGTAGGTGGCGTTGTAGCGGAAGAACACGTTGAAGTCCGGTACTTCGCGCTTGTCACCCTTCTCATACTCG
>JACCEA010274733.1_pt1 | contig 25357 bp, 17 predicted proteins | sample 7449851 | NCBI WGS metagenome assembly JACCEA01 (sample SAMN15323453, study PRJNA562643) | freshwater metagenome | isolation source: river surface water | place: USA:Blue River Watershed | collected 2017-08-18 | reverse complement strand
TTCCGTCGAAGTGGGCTCGATCTTCACCCCTTCGGTATAGGTGGCCGGTATAGGTGTGGCTCAATCTCTCAGGGACTCCACTTTCCTAAGTCCCCCATGGTGCCCGGGCACGGACTCGAACCGTGATGCTGTTAGGCACAGGCTTCTGAGACCTGCGTGTCTACCAATTCCACCACCCGGGCGGGAAGGGAGGGCAAAGGCACTCGTCCAAAGCCTCGCAGGCAAGCCCGATTTTGCGTCGGATTTTTTCCGAGCCCCTTATGTCTTGGGATCACGCCGCGGGCGCGAAAGCGGCCAAGTCGTCCCGCGCGTGCTGCATCTCCATCAAAATCACGTCGGTGTGTTGGAGCAATTGCCTGCCCGCGGGGGTTATCGTCACTTTTCGGCCCATGCGCTCGAACAGGCGGCAGCCCAAATCCCGCTCCAGCGCCTTGATCGCGTGACTGACCGCAGATTGCGTCAGGCTCAACTCCTTGGCCGCGTGGGTGAAGCTGCAAACTCGGGCCAAGGTCGCGAAGGCGAGGAGTTTTCGGCTGTCGAGGATGATCGGCGGCATGGTCTGGGTTAACGCGGATGAATTTCGTCTTGTTCTGCCATTAGCACGATTCACGCCATGGCCATGAATGGGGCGGGTAAATGAATCGATTTCATGCGATTGCGTCGGCGCCTTCGCCTCCTTGCAGTTTCCCGCTTTTCACCCCTCCGTCCGCCTGCGCCATGGCCGAATCCGAGCACCTTTCCCCAGCGTCCAAATCCTCCGACGAGACCGGCCAGGCCGGCGGCCGGCGGGAGGGGGGGCGTGAGCGCGCCCGCTTTCGGATCGAGTTTCCGCCCGAGCTGCCGATCAGCGCCCGCGCCGACGAGATCATCGAGCTGCTGGGCAAACATCAGGTGATCATCCTCGCGGGCGAGACCGGCTCGGGAAAAACCACGCAGATACCCAAGATGTGCCTTGCCGCGGGCGCGGGCTCGCGCGGCCAGATCGCCTGCACGCAGCCGCGACGCGTGGCCGCGCTCTCGGTGTCGCGGCGCGTGGCCGAGGAGTTGAACGTGCACTGGGGACGGGAGGTGGGTTGCAAGATCCGCTTCGACGACCGCACCTCGCGCGACACGGTCGTGAAGTTCATGACCGACGGCATGCTGCTCGCCGAGGTCCAGAGCGACCCGCTGCTGCGCGCCTACGACACCATCATCCTCGACGAGGCGCACGAGCGTTCGCTCAACATCGACTTCCTCCTCGGCCACCTGCGCAACCTGCGTTTCAAGCGGCCCGAACTGCGCATCGTCGTCACCTCCGCCACGATCGACACCGAGGCCTTTTCCAGGGCCTTCGACGACGCGCCGATCGTGCAGGTCTCCGGCCGCGTCTATCCGGTCGAGGTGATCTACGCGCCGCTCGACTCGCTCGGCAGCGACGCCGCGGAGGGCGACGAGCCGGAGTCGCGGCCCGAGGCGCTGCACTACGTCGACGGCGCGGTGGAGGCCGTGCAACGCATCCTCGCGGGCCGCGCGGGCGACGCGCAGGGCGACATCCTCGTGTTCATGCCCGCCGAGCGCGACATCCGCGAATGCTGCGAACTGCTCGAGGGGCGCCACCGCCACTGCGAGGTCATCCCGCTTTTCGGGCGTCTTTCCCAGGCGGAGCAGCAGCGGATCTTCGCCGGCACGCAGCGCCGGAAGATCATCGTCGCGACCAACATCGCCGAGACCTCGCTGACGCTGCCGGGCATCCGCTACGTCGTGGACACGGGGCTCGCCCGGGTGTCGCGCTACGTGCCGACCGCGCGCACGCGACGCCTCCCGATCGAGGAGGTCGCCCAGTCGAGCTGCGACCAGCGCAAGGGCCGCGCCGGTCGCGTGGCGGAGGGCGTGTGCGTGCGCCTGTATTCGGAGGATGATTACAACGCGCGCCCGCGCTTCGCCCAGCCGGAGATCCAGCGGGCCAACCTGGCCGACGTCATCCTGCGGCTGAAAGCCTTCGGGCTCGGCGACATCGAGCGCTTCCCCTTCATCAACATGCCGGCGACGAAGTCGATCCGCTCCGGCTACGCGTTGCTCGAGGAGCTCGGCGCGCTGGAGGCGCCTTCGGCGCCTGGAACGACAGGGCGACAGGGGACAGACGGGCAGGGGGGGGCGGAAAACCAGCCGGGTTCGGGTTCTGTCGCTCTGTCCCCTGCCGTTCTTTCGCTCTGCGAACTCACGCCGCTGGGTCGCGAGCTCGCGCGCCTGCCCGTCGACCCGACGGTGGGCCGCATGATCATCCAGGCGCGGGAGGAAAAGGCGTTGCACGAGGTGCTGGTCATCGCCGCCGGCCTTTCGATCCAGGATCCGCGCGAGCGTCCGATGGACGCGCGGGAAAAAGCCGACGCCGCGCACCGGCGTTTTGTCCACCCCGACTCGGATTTTCTCACCCTGCTCGCGATCTGGGAGGCCTTTCACGACGAGCTCGAGCGGCTCTCGCAGTCGCGCCTGCGCCGGTTCTGCCGCGAGCATTTCCTGAGCTACACGCGCATCCGCGAGTGGCGGGACATCCATTCGCAACTGCTCGACGTGCTGGAGTCGCGCCGCGATTTCCGGATGAGCTCGGTGTTCGACGGGGTCGCCCCGGCGGACCAGGCGCCGGAGAAGCTCGCCTTCGGCACGCCCGCCTACCGCGCGATCCATCGGAGCATATTGTCCGGCCTTTTGGGCAACATCGCCCTGCGCGACGACGAGAACGGCGGCTACAAGGCGACGCACGACCGGCGCATCGCGATTTTTCCCGGCTCCGCGCTCCACGTGCGCGACGAGCCGAAGAAAAACGGGCCGGCCCCGGCGCGTGGCAACGATTCCCGCAAGTCGAAGAAGGGGCCGGCGGCGCTGATGGCGGCCGAGATCATGGAGACCTCGCGGCTCTACGCGCGCACGGTGGCGCGGCTCGATCTTTCCTGGGCGCTCGATCTCGGGAGCCATCTCGTGAAGGTCGCGCACAGCGAGCCCTTCTGGAACCAGGACTCCGGCCGCGTGATGGTGAAGCAGCGCACGCGCCTCTACGGGCTGGAGCTGGAGAACCGCGCCGTTTCCTACGGGAAGATCAACCCGGCCCACGCGACGGAGATATTCATCCGCGAGGCGCTGGTGAACGACACGATCACCTGGCCGCTCGATTTCCTGGCGCACAACCGGAAGGTGCTTGATGAGCTGGAGCATCTGCTCACCCGCGCGCGCGACACGGGCTTTCTCAACATCGACGAGGCTCTTTATCGCTTTTACGCGAACCGGCTCCAGCCTGGACGCGCCGGCGACGCGCCCGAGGACGGCGTGTCCGCGGTGCCGGACCTCGTGGCCCTCGTTCGCGAACGCCGCGCGAAGTATCCGCGCTTCCTGATGCTGGAGAAGGAGGATCTGCGCGATCCCTCCACCATCGCGGTGGACGAGCAGGCGTTCCCGGCCGCGCTGCCCTTGGGCACGAGCGTGCTGCCGCTGACCTACGCCTACCGTCCCGGCCAGCTCGACGACGGCGTCACGCTCGACGTCTCGCCCGCGGAGGCGGAGCGGCTCACCCCGATCGCGCTCGATTGGGCGGTGCCCGGCCATCTCGAGCAGAAGGTGGAGCACTATCTCTCCTCGCTGCCGAAGGAGGCGCGCCGGCTCTTCGTGCCCTTGGCCGAGACGGTGAAACAACTCGCGGCCGCGGTGGCGGCGCGAGATCGGCTGACCGATCGGCGCGAGGCGTTGCCCGCGGCGCTGGCGGCCTGCATCGCGGAGCGGTTTCCGATCCGCGTGGATGCGTCGGCCTGGGCGGAAAAGCCTTTGCCGGACCACTTGCGCGTGCGCATCCGCCTTGTCGACGAGAAGGGCCGCGAGATCTGCGCGGCGCGCGAGCTCGAGGACGTGAAGCGCGGGCTCGCCGAGCATCAGAAGGAGAAGAGCGCGAAGGTGGCCCAGGACGCGCCGAGCGCGTGGGCGCGGGCGCGGGAGAAGTGGGAGAAGAGCGACCAGACGGCGTGGACCTTCGGGGAGCGTCTGACGGGACGCGTCGAGGTGTGCACGCAGGCGGGGGTGACGATTTATGCGTGGCCGGCGCTCAAGATCGGCGTCGGCGGCGTGGCGCTGCGCCTGGCACGGAGCGAGGAGGAGGCGGTGGCGCAGACGCGGCTCGGCCTCGGCCGTCTGCTCGAGCTGGAGCTGAGGCACGAGTTGTTGAACCTGCACAAGGAGCTGCGTGGATTCCGGGAGTTCGGCGCCCTGCTCGCGACCTATTGCTCGCTCAACCAGCTCACGGAGGACGGGGCGGGGCTTTTGCAGCGCTGGTTGTGCGCGCCCTCGCGGGTGGGCGAGCCGACGCAGAAGGCTTTTGCGGCGGCGGCGGCGCAGGCCCGGCACGATTTGCGCACGAGCGGGCCGAAGCTCTGCGCGACGCTCAACGAGTTGTTCGCGATCCGCGCGACGCTCGAGGCGTTCCCGACACCTTATCCGACGCTGGCGAGCGACCTGGCCCAGCTGGTGCCGAAGACCTTGTTGCGCGAAATCGAGTATCCGCGCGTCGCGCACGTGGTGCGTTACCTGAAAGGGCTGAAGCTGCGCGCGGAGCGTTGGCGGCAGCATCCGGCGAAGGAGGCCGAGCGGTCGCGGGCGTTGGCGCCCTGGCTGGCGCGTCAACGGGCCTTGCCGCGGAGCGATGCGCGCTACTGGTTGGTGGAGGAGTATCGCGTGAGTCTTTTCGCGCAGGAGCTGGGCACGGCCGAGGCGGTGTCGCCGCAGCGCCTGGAACGCGAGTTTTCCGGGGCGCCGGGACTTGCGGGCGCACCCGAAAAGGGAACGACCGTCGTGCCCGCGAAGCCCGCCCCGCCGCCGCTGGCGGTCTTGCCGACCACGGCGAGCAAGGGCGCGCCGTTGAAATCGCTCGGCGCGTTGGGCGACCTGTTTCGCAAATAGCCCCGGGCCCTGTCGACGGGGACGTTGTGCGCGGGCGGCACGGCGGGTCAGCGTCGCGAGCGGGTGGAGGCGTCGGTCGGGTCCAGCTCCGCGACCGCCGTCGAGTCGGCGGAGCCTGCGGAGGCGCGCGAACGCGATACCGCGGCGGATTGGGCCGGGGAGAATGCGCGCGCGGAGGGGCGTCCGAACGCACGCGTTTCCGCCGCGTTTCCGGACTGCTCATCCAGGCGCGTGGCGGTGGCCGGGGTGGCGGGGGCGGACGTCGTCGGCCGCCGCGTCGAGTCCGAGACGCGGAAGGCGCCAGGACGGGCCGAGGCGCGGATGGCGGGAGCGGTTTCCACGGTCTCGGTCGCGTCGGTGGGGTTCCGGCCAAATTGGATGCGCCGGGCCGTGCCGTTCGCGACCTCGGTTTGCGACGTCGGGGCGGGTGACTCGGGCTTTACGACGGGAGCGGGCGCCTGTCCCGCCTGCGGCGTGCCGCGGAGCATTTGCAGACGACGGTTGTCGATCTGGCGGAGTTGTCCGTTGGCCGAGGTGGCGGAGGCCATTTCGGCGTCGGAGCGCGAGTCGATGCGATTGGTCGCGGACGGATTCGGGCCCCGCGAGGTGATGCGTCCGACGTTTTCCGCCGGGCGATCAGGCGAGGGGCGTGCGATCACGGTCGGGGACGAGCCGGCGACGGAGGTGTCGATCTCTTTGCGTCCGACGTTTCGGGTTTCCGGCTCGCGGGACACGGTGCGGACGCGGTTGCCGCGGTCGGGGCGCCAGACGCTTTGGACGTAGCGGGTGGACGGGGCCGGGCAAGCCCAGCGCGGGTGGTTGCTCCAGATCTCGACCCGGTAGGGACGGCTGACCATCCACACGGTGTTGTAGGTCCAGTCGCAGTGGTAGGAGAGCCAGAAGCCGGTGCGGCAGGGGTCTCCGAAACGGAGGACCGGGGTGGTGTGGTAGATGTTCGCTACGCGCGGCCGATAAACGACGAGCGGGTCGTAGACGGGCACGTAAATCACGTCGGGCCGGGAGGGGACGATGCGGATGACCTCGCGTTCCACGACGACGGTTTGCTCGGGTGTGCTGGCGAGGTTGCCGGCGGTGCGCGCGGCGGCCCGGAGTCTTTGCGTGGACGTGAGGAGGGCGGCCGGCTGCCTTTCGAAGACCTCGCCAAGCTGACGGGTCCAGGCGAGGTTTTCATCCATCCATTTCACCACGTCGGGATAGCGGGCGAGGGCCTTGACGCTGTCGTCCCACGGCTGGTCGTCGATCGATCGGGGATCGCCTCCGGCCTTGAGGTAACGGGCCGCCATGACGACGTCGGTGGGAAATGTGGAAGCGGGAAGAATGAGCGCGATCAGCGGATCGGGATAGAGCGCGACGGGCGAAAGCAGGTCGTCCAACTGGGCGGGCGTAAGCGGGGCGGGTTCGGCGCGGGCGACGACGACATCGCCCGCGGGGGCGACTTCGGTTTCGGCGAACACGTCGAGTCCGGGCGAGCAACCCAAGGCGCAAAACAACACTAGCGAGCGGTAGTTCATGGGGACCCCTTTAAAAGGGTGCTAAGACTCTTGAGACCTCCGGGGAGGACCCATGTTCTCGCGCGAGGCGCGGCGAGTTGTAACGATCTAGGCTGCTGGTGCTTGCTTCTGAAGAAAGACGGCCGGCGGGAGGGGAATCGGGCGCCGGACGGAGGCGGGCCGGGGGGGCGGAAGCCTGTCAGTCCCGCTCGAGAAACGCGCGGACGAGGGCGTAGAGCTCGGGGCTTTCCAAGAGAAAGGAGTCGTGGCCGAGGTCGGTGGAGAGTTCGGCGTAGGAGGCCTGTTTGCCGGCGCGTTGGAGGGCGAGGACGATCTCGCGGTTTTGGTCGGGCGGGAAGAGCCAGTCGCTGGTGAAGCCGACGACGAGCGTCTGCGCCTTCACGGGGGCGAAGGCTTTTTCAAGCGAGCCGCCGTAGGCGGCGGCGAGGTCGAAGCCGTCGATGGCGCGGGTGATGTAGAGGTAGGTGTTGGCGTCGAAGCGATTGATGAAGCTCTGGCCTTGGTAGCGCAGGTAGCTTTGCACCTCGAAGCTGACGTCGAAGGCGGCGGTGTTCGCCGAGGCGCCGCCGTCGTGGCCGCCCGCGGGCGCGGCCTCCTCGGCGAGGGCCGGGGCGGGCAGGCGGGGCTTGACGGTCCGGCGGCCGAATTTGCGGTCCATGGACGCGTCGGAGAGGTAGGTGATGTGGGCCATCATGCGTGCTATGGCGAGACCGACGCGCGGGCCGCCGCCCTTGGCGTAATCGCCCTCGTTCCAGTCCGGGTCCTGCATGATGGCCTGGCGGCCGACCTCGTTGAAGGCGATGGCCTGGGCGCCCTCGCGGGCGGTGGTGGCCATGGCGAGGACCTTGTCGCAGAAATCCGGATACTCGATGCCCCACTGGAGCGCCTGCATGCCGCCCATGGAGCCGCCGAGGGCGCAGCGGAGCCTTTTCACCCCGAGGTGGTCGAGCAGGCGTTTCTGGCTGCGCACCATGTCGCGGATGGTGACGGCGGGGAACGCGAGGCCGTAGGGGCGGCCGGTGGCGGGGTTGGGCGAGAGGGGGCCGGTGGAGCCCTGGCAGCCGCCGAGGACGTTGGCGCAGACGACGAAGTGGTGGTTGGTGTCGACCGCCTTGCCCGGGCCGATGAGGTTGTTCCACCAGCCGGGTTTTTTGTCGGCGAGGGAGTGGATGCCGGCGCAATGGTGATCGCCGGAGAGGGCGTGGCAGACGAGGACGGCGTTGTCGCGGGCGGCGTTGAGGTGGCCGTAGGTCTCGTAGCGCAGGGTGAAGGCGGGAAGGACGCGGCCGTCGTCGCAGGCGAACGGCTCCGGGCACGCGAAGTCGCGCGGTTCGACGATCCCGACTTCGCCGGGTTCGGCGAGGGCGGCGGCGGGAAAATCGTCGTCGAGGGAGGCGTCGTTCATGGGCGAGGAGCGGAAGGCTTGCGGCGAGGGGGCCGGGAGATGGCCGCAAATAGGGGCAAACGGCGCAAAAAGATAAGGCGGAAATAAAAAGCCCGGCCGCGCGAAGGCGGCCGGGCCGGGCGAAAACGGGAGGACGCGGCGAGGCTCAGGGATTCGCGCCGAGGGCGAAGTCGGGGAAGAGGTTGCGATGCTGGTATTTCACGTCGCCCACCTTGATGGCGCAGGGATTGATGCCGCCGCGCGCGTTGGAGAAGGTGGTGATGCCGTCCGCGTCGGTCGTTTCGGTGACGCGCGCCCAGCTGCCGTGGCCGGTGATGCGCACGTTCACCGGGATGACCGCGGCGACCGGTCCGGGGGTGCTGCGGATGCCGTAGGTCATGTAGCCGGATCCGATGGAGTTCCAGCGGGTGAACTCGGTGTTGTAGTCGATGCGCTCTTCCGCGAGAGCGAGGTTTTCCTTGGCCACGAGGTGGAGGGGATCCGTGGCGAATTTGAAGTCGATTTGAGTCAAGTCGGTCGCGGCATCGAGGTCGCTGTCGAAGAGGAGTTCGAAGCAGGTGGTGCAGCCGGCTCCGGAGCTTTTGGCGGAAACGACTCCTCCGTCGGCCAGGGTTTCCGTGGTCGATCCGATGGAGAAATAGGGCTGGATGCGCAGACCGCTGTCGAAGGTGCGGGTGATCATGCGGCTGGTTCGCTCGATGCGGCCGAGGAAGATCCTGTAGGGCGCATGGCCGGCGGCCTCGACGCCGCGCTGCGGCTCGCGGACGGCGAGCAGTTCCCAGCGGGCGCCTTCATCGTCAAATTCGCTTTTGGCGTAGCGAAGTTGCGCGTCGAGGGTGGCGAGCTGGAGGTCGGATGAGAACAGGGTCTTGGAGCGTTTGCCCAGCAGCTCCTTTTGCAGCGAGAGGCGTTCCTCGGCGGCGGCGAGCTGGTTCTTCAGCGCGGTTTGCTCGTTCAGGTCGGTTGCCACGGCGATCTGGGCCTCGAGATTGTCGACGAGCGCTTCCAGTTCCTTGATGGCCGCGATCTCGTCGGCGAGGAGCAGCTGGAGGCGTTTTTGTTGCTGGAGCGCGAGGCGTTCGAGCACGGCTCGCTCGCTTTGGTTGACCCAGAAGGACTGGTCGCCGCTCGCCTCGGAGTAGTAGCCGGGGGCGCCGATGTCCGTGGTGATGCGATGGTCCGGGCGGAGGTCATCCGGGTCGAGCGGGATACTGGCGCCGGGCTCGATCGGGAGCGGCCCTTTGGTGGAGGAGACGACGCTGGTGATGGCGAAGGCGCGGAGGAAGCTGAGCGGGGCCGTCTCGAGGTAGACGGCGGACTGGGCGTGGAGCGTCGACGCGACGGAGAAAAGGGCGAGGGGAGCGAAAAGGGAGGAAAGTTTCATGGGAATGGCGGGTTCCGGGAAATGCGCGGGAAGGGTTACTGGCCGGCGAGGGGAAGAATGACGGGCGGCTCGGGATCGACGTCGGGATAGGTCGAGGCGAGCACGAGGCGCGGGGTGCCGACGCTCACCGTGAGGTTGACCAAGGCGTCTTTGCCGTTGTTCAGGCGCAGGCCGCCGCGCGCGGTGGCGCGGGCCGAGGTGATGGAATAAAAGAAGATCTCGTAGTCGCCGAGGGAGTCGCGCGCATTGAAATTGACGGTCGCGAAACCGTCGCCGAAGCCGGCGAAGGCGCTGGCTCCGCCGATCAGAAATCCGGGGCGATAGACGAAGGCGACATGGTTGGTGACGGTGCCCGACGAAGACAGGACGTATTGCCCGATGTGGCGCTCGCGGTATTTGGCGACCGAGCCTCCGGCGCCGAGGCTGAACTTTTCGGCCGGAATGGAGATCCGCTGGCCGCCTTTCACCGCATAGAAGTGGTAGTCGGCATCGACGTAGGCGAGATCCACGGGAACGGAGCGGACGGCGACCAGCGTCCAGTCGGCGGGATCGCCGCCGACAAGATCCTGCATGATTTGATCGTTCGAAAGTTTCGTGGTCGCCACCGTGGCGCGGCGTTCGGTGCCGCTGGTCGTCGTGGCGCCGGTGGTCAGGCTGATCTGGAGCGTGACGTTGGCCTCCAGGAGGAGCGGTTCAAACTGGGCCAAGGCGGGACGGGCGCTGAGCACGAGCGCGCCCAAGGCGAGGACGAGCGGACGAAGTAGGCGTGTTTGCATGGTGGAATCCGGGGAGAAGCTGCTAGGTGGCGTTGCTTAGGTAGGACCGGCGCGTTGGTGGAGCCAGTCAAATGCGTGTGAGGAATCCGTGAAGCTCCGGGCCTGCGCTTCGTTCCGCGAGCGACGGGCGGATGAAAATCTTGCGCCGTCCCGTGCTTCATGAGGAGGTCGCCGCCGTCGACGCACCGCCCACCATGCCGATTTCCGCGCCCGCCTCGTTTCCATGCCGCGCCCGTCTTTGTTTTTCGCGCACCGGTGGGCGGGCCCGAGCCAAAAAACGGGGATGAGCGAGCTGGGCAAAATCCTGGCGGCGGCGGAGCGCGCGGGACGTCCGGTCTCGGAGGAGTTGCTGCCCCTGGTTTACGACGAGCTCAAGGCGCTCGCGTCGAGACGTCTCGCGGGCGAGGCGCCGGGGCAGACCTTGCAGGCGACGGCCCTCGTGCACGAGGCTTGGCTGAGCTTGAGCGGCGAGGAGGCCCGCACCTGGAACGATCGCGCGCATTTTTTTCGCGCCGCCGCGCTCGCGATGCGGCGCATTCTCGTCGGCCGCGCCCGGGCGAAGTCGCGACTCAAGCGGGGCGGGCGTCAGGCGCCGCTGAGTCTGTCGGAAGTGGAGGTCGCCGATGAGACGCAGGAGGCGCGCATCCTCCAGGTCGACGATGCGATCGAACGTCTGGAGCGCGAGGATCCGGACAGCGCGCGCGTGGTGACGCTGAAGTTTTTCGGCGGACTGGCCAACGCGGAGATCGCGTCGATGGACGGGGTGGCGGAGCGCACGGTGGAGCGGACGTGGGCCTACGCGAGAGGACGCCTCTATCAGCTGATCCGCGAAGAGCCGGGCTAAGCGCCCGCGCCCAAGACCGATGCCGCCGCCCCTTGAAAAAGTGATCTTTCTCGCGGCCTCGTCGCTCGGCGACGAGGTGGAGCGCCGGCTGCTGATCGAGCGGGCCTGCGGCGACGATGCGGGCCTGCGCCGAAGGGTCGAGGCGCTCTTTGCGGTCCAGGCGGAGGCGGCGCGTTATTTCGACGCGACTCCCGGCGAGGTCGGATCCGCTCCGCGGGGGGAGGTGAAAGGCGAGGAGATCGCGACGCGGATCGGGCCCTATCGTCTGATTCGGCGCATCGGGGAGGGCGGCTGCGGCGTGGTCTATCTCGCCGCGCAAAGCGAGCCGGTGGCGCGCGAGGTGGCTCTGAAGATCATCCGGCTCGGCAGGGACACGGAGGAGGTGATCGCGCGTTTCGAATCCGAGCGGCGCGCCCTCGCCTTGATGGACCATCCCCATATCGCGCGGGTGCTGGACGCGGGGGCGACGGCGTCGGGGCGGCCCTACTTCGTGATGGAGTTCGTGGACGGCGAAAAGATCACCGACTTCTGCGACGCGCGCCGGCTCGGGCTGCGTTCGCGCCTGGAGTTGATGATCCAGGTCTGCCTGGCGATCCAGCACGCGCACCAGAAGGGCGTGGTTCACCGCGATATCAAGCCGTCCAACGTCCTTGTGAGCACGCACGATGGCGTGCCGACGGCGAAGGTGATCGATTTCGGCATCGCGAAGGCGACGGGCGCGGACGTGGGCCTTGCGGCGATGCGGACGGCGGCGGACGGGGTTCTCGGCACGCCCGCCTATTTGAGTCCTGAGATGGCCGCTGGCGCCTCGGACATCGACACGCGCAGCGACATCCACGGGCTGGGCGTTTTGTTGCACGAGTTGATTTGCGGGACGACGCCCTTCGCGGCGCGTCTCGTAGGCAAGTCCGACGCCGCCGAGATCCGTAGGCTCCTGCGCGAGGAGGATCCGCCGGCGCCGTCGCGCTGTCTCGCGGCGCTGCCGGAGGCGGAGCGCGAGATGATCGCGGGTCGCCGAGGCGTGGATGCGCCCGGCCTTGTCGCCGGGCTGCGCGGAGATCTGGACGCGATCGCTTTGAAAGCCATGGAGCGGGATCGCGAGCGCCGCTACGAGACGGCCTACGGTCTGGCCGCGGATCTGCGGCATCATCTCGCGCACGAGCCGGTGGCCGCCCGTTCGCCGGACGCCTGGTATCGCTTCGAGCGGTTTGTCCGACGGAATCGGCTGGCGGTGGTCTCGGGCGCGGCCGTGGCCTTCGCCTTGGTCGGAGGGCTGGGTGTCTCGACGTGGATGTTTGCGCGCGAGAAGCACGCGCGCGACGAGCAGGCGCGTCTGCGCGTGGTGGCCGAGGGCGCGCGGGCAAACGAGGCGGCGTTGCGTGCGCAGGCGGAGTGGCGCGAGATGGTCGCGCAGGCGGCGGTGCGGGTCAGCCATGGCGACCTCGCGGGCGCGGATGCCCTGCTCGCCCGGGTGCCTTTCGACCAGGCGCCGCGCTCGTTGGAGGCCGCCCAAACCTATTCGAAGGTCGGCGAGTGGCACGTGTTGGCGGGCCGCTGGCGGGAGGCGACGGATCGCTTCGCCACCTTCGCGCTGGTGTTGCCGCAAGTGGATCCGAGCGACTCCGACACGATATCGATCACGCTGCTGCCGGCGGCCGCCATGCTCGGACTTGCGGAGGATGACGCGCGCTACGCGTTGATCCGGGCCATGGCGGTGGAGCGCTTCGGCGGCACCTCCCGTCCCGTGGTGGCGGAGCAGTTGCTAAAGGCCTGTCTGCTCCGGCCGGCGCCCGACGGGATCATGGACAAGATCGGGCCGCTGGCGGCACGCCTGGAGACGGCGGTGCGCGAGGGACACGCGGAGCTGGCCAACAATCCCAGCCGTGTGGCGTGGAGCGGCTTCGCGCTGGCCTTGCTGCATTACCGGGAAGGCGATTTCACCGGGGCGGACGCATGGCTGGGCGCCTGTCTTGCGCAGACCGGCGCCAATCCTTCGCGGGATGCGGCGGCGCGTTGCCTGGCGGCGCTGATCGGCGAACGGCTCGGGCGGGGCGCGGAGGCCGCCGCCGATCTCGCGAGCGCGCGCGCGCAGATCGAGGCCCGCTTCGCCGAGGGGCTGCGGTTGGGAGACGTGAGTTCCTTCTGGTTCGACTGGGTGAATGCCCGCGTGCTGCTGCGGGAGGCTTCGGGCTCACTGGAACCCACGGCCGACCTGTTTGGAAAAAAGTGAGGCGCGCGTGTCGGGTTTTGGGCGGAAAAAGCCCTTTTCCCGGAGAAGCTCCCGCGCGTTCCGCGCGACGGCGCTTGTTTTCCCTATGCTCAAACCCCTTCTCTTTGCCTCGCTCGGATTGTGGAGCGCCTCCGCGGCGCTGCCGGCTTCCGTTCCTGTTTTGCTCGATGTCGGCGTCAGCGGCGACCCGGTGGCCACGGCGGCCGACTTCGCCACCGCCGGTGTTCCCGGCCTCACCGGGGAGGAGACGGTGGGCAACCTGGCGCTGGCCTCGGCCGACGAGGCGGGCACCGGGTTCGTGTTCGGCAGCGGCCAAACCTTGACGTTGAGCGCGCGGGCGCAGGGCGCGTGGACGCTCCCGAAGCAGAAGAACGAGATGTTGGCCGATTATCTCTACCTGGAGAACGCGACCGGGCGGGGCGGGCCGCTTCGCGTGTCGGTCGGAAAACTCGGGCTTCAGGCCGGCGCCGATTACGTTCTCCACGTATTCGCCAACACGAGCGCGGAGGACCAGCTCGGCGCGTTCACGCCCGTCGGCAACGCGGGGATCCGCTTCCGCTCGTCGGAGGCCTCGCGCGGGCATCTCGTGGCGGCCTTCTCGACCTCGGCGACCTACGCCGGCGAGCCGGTCGAGTTCGGCTGGGCCCGCGCCGAAGGGTCGCCGAACTACGCGGGGCTTTGCGGGCTGGCGATCGTGCCCTCGTTTGTCGGAAAAGGGGCGGCCCTGCGCTGGAAATCGAGCACCGCGGGCAGGCCCTGGGCGGACGAGCTCGATGTTCCGCTCGGGGCCACGATTCCGACGCCCGACGCCCTCGCGCAGCGCGTGGTCGTCAATTCCGGCGCGCACAAGCAGCCGATCGACGGGTGGGGCGCCTGTTTCAACGAACGCGGCTGGAAGGCGATGGAGGTGCTGACGCCCGCGGCGAGAGAGGCCCTGATGCGCGAATTTTTCCATCCCGAGGAAGGCATGCGGCTCGGGCTCTGCCGCACGCCGATCGGCGCGAGCGACTACGCGATCGACCTTTATTCGCTCAACGAGACGGCGGGCGACCACGCGATGAGGAACTTCAGCATCGAGCGCGACCGCCAGCGGCTCATCCCTTACATCCAGGCCGCGCGGGCGCAGCGGCCCGACTTGAAACTCTGGGGCTCCCCGTGGTCACCGCCCTCGTGGATGAAAAACAACGGCAAGCTGTCGGGGCGCGACGGCTCGGACAACACGATCAAGGACGATGCGAGCACCCTCGACGCGCTCGCGCTCTACTTCGCGCGTTATGTCGAGGCCTACGCCGCCGAGGGGATTCCCGTCTCGATGGTGATGCCGCAGAACGAGCCGAACATCGACTCGAACTACACGTCTTGCCTGTGGACCGGGAAGCAGCTCGCGAAGTTCATCGGTTACCACCTCGGGCCGACCTTCGCCGCGCGCGGGTTGGCCACGGACATCTATCTCGGCACGCTCAACGACGACGACAAACGCGGCGGTTACGCCTACTGGGTGGAGCCTTCCATGCGAGACCCGCAGGTGGTGAAGTATCTCGACGGCGTCGGCGGCCAGTGGGCGGCCGCGCCGGTGATCGCGGAGACGCATCTCCTGCATCCCGACCTGCCGCTGATCCAGACCGAGGCGGAGTGCGGCAACAAGGAGAACGACTGGAAATTCGCCGAATACCAGTGGGGGCTGGCGATGAAGTGGTTCGCGGCCGGCGTGCGGGCGAACATGGTGTGGAATCTCGTGCTGGACGAGACCGGCCTGAGCACCGGCGGCTGGGCGCAATGCTCGCCGGTGGTGGTGGATTCGAAGACCGCGGCGGTGACCTTCACGCCCTATTTTTACCTCTACAAACACTTCAGCCACTTCATCGAGCCCGGCGCGCATCTGACCGCTTCCGCGGGCACCTGGGGCGACCAGCTCGCCTTCACCAACCCCGACGGCAGCGTGGTGGTCGTGGTGGCGAACCGATCGGACAAGGCCCAGGCGCTCACGTTGAACATCGACGGCCGCCACACCGCGCCGGTGACGATTCCGGCTCGTTCGTTCAACACCTTCACGGGGCCGGCGTCGGCGCGTTGAGCGGAGGCGATGCGGTTGTGCGCATGGGAGGGCGGAGCGCCGTGTCCGCCGTCGATCTCGGTGGCGCGGACAGCGCCGCGCCCTCCAGGCGCATGAGGTGGGCGGGAGTCGGGAAAAACAAAGCCCGGCGCGCGCAGGAGGCGCGGCCGGGCCGGGGGAACAGAGTGCGCGCGGGCGGGCGCGCGGCGGAGCGGGGGAGGCTTACCAGCCGACGGAGCTGCGCTGGCCCTGCTTGGTGATCAGCTCCTCGCCTTCCCAGACGGCGAGGCCGTTCTTGGTCGTGGTGAGGCTGAGCTGGAAGGTGTAGGTGACCTGCTTGGTGCTGCCGCTTTGCACGCGGTCTTCCAGCAGCTTGCCGGAGAGCGTGTAGTAGGGGAGCAAGGTCTTTTGTTTCTCGCCCGCCATGAAGGTCTGCATGGCGCCGACGTCGGCGGCCATGGGATCCTCGACCTTGCCGTCGGGGCCCATGGTGGTGGTGGTGACGACCTTGCCGGTCTGGTTGAGGGCGATGCGGATCTTCTTGGTGAGGTTGTCGATGTCGACCTGTTGGCCGGTGTTGTTGCGGATGCGGGAGACGGCCATGACGGCGGGCAGCTCGGGGGCGCGTTCGAGCACGCCGGAGGCGAGGAGCGAGGCGACGAGTTTGTCGGCGGCGTTGTTCCAGTCCTGGATGTTGATGCGATCGAGCGAGACGACGGTGTTGGGCCCTTGGGCGTCGACGTATTTGGCGTCGTTCTTGGTGGCGCAGCCGGTGAGCAGGAGAGCCGCGGCGGCGGCGGTGGTGGCGAGGACGAGTTTCATCGAAGAGAGTGAGGCGAAAGGAAATCGGACGTGAGGGAGGCGCGGAGCGGGGCGGATCAATTCTCGCGGAGCTTGAGGCGGAAGTCGACGGCGGCGGGAGAGCTGGCGGTGGCGGCGACGGCGCGGACCTCGCGGCCCTCGAGCTGGATCTGTTTCCAGCCGCCGGTGGGGCTGGAGAGCTCCATGCCGTCCTGGCCGATCCAGTCGAACTTGTAGGTGAAGGCCTGGGGCTTGGAGCTGCGGTTTTCGAGGGTCACCTGGACCTTGAGCAGGTTGCCGGAGACCTTGTTGTCGACCACGTGGACGATGCCCACCTTGCGGCCGAGGGTGGAGTCGGTGACGACGCGCTGGTCGTTGACGTAGTTCGGCGTGGCCTGGGGCTCGGCGCGCGAGACGGTGTTGACGCTGTGGGCGCAGCCGGCGGCGAGGAGCGCGGAGGCGAGGGCGGCGGAGGCGAGGAGGAGTTTCATGCGGAAAAGAGGGCGGCGGGGCCGGGGTTATTTCTTAAGGATAAACTGGCTGACGAGGAGCGGGGAATAGGCCCCGGGGCTCTTCACGTAGACGACTTGGACGGCGGCGGGTTCCAAGGTGACGGTCTGGGTGGAGGCGCCGGCGGCGACGGTGAGCTGACGGTCGGCGGGCGTGGGAAGGCGGGCGTAGTGGAATTCCTTGGGCAGGCTGCGCCAGGTGCGGGTGTCGGCGATGTTGATGGCCATCTGGGTGACCGCGGTGGCGAGGCGGAAGAGCAGGGCGCCGGTGGGGCCGGCCTGGTCCTCCATCTGCTTTTGGAGGACGGCGTCGATGGTGGCCTTGGTGGCGGTGGCGAGGATGGTCTTGGTGAGGATGCTGGGCCACTCGTTTTTGAAATCCTGGGCGACGACGGAGTCCATCGAGGCGACGAGGGCGGTCGGGTAGGCCCCGCCTTGGCGGGTGGTCACCTGGAGCGTCGGGGCGTGGCCATAGACGGTGGAGAGCTCGGGGAGCGCCATGCCGACGTAGGAGATGCTGCTGGTGACGATGAAGAGCGGCAGGTCGATGCGGATCTGGTCGCGGTAGGGGGCGGAGCCGGTCTCGAAGATGACGTAGGTGAGGGCGGAGGGCGCCGGGTTGGCCGGGGCGGAGGCGGACTGGAGGTCGGGCTCGACGGCGACGTAGTCTTCGCGGGCATACGTGTTCTGCGGCGCGAAGTTGACGACGCGCTCCCAGCTCTTGCGGGCGCGCTCGAGATCGGAGGCATCGGTGCCCTGGTGGGTGAAGACTAGGGCGTCGAGGAAGGTGGTGAAGGGGTTGACGTAGTCGCCGTAGGGCAGGATGGCGGCGTTGAACTTGCTTTCGACGCCGGAAATGCCGGCCGCGGTGCGCGGATCGGACGTGGCGCGGTCGACGTCGTAGCTCGAGCCCTGGCGGCCCTGCTCGTCCTGCACGTCGCCGGAGCGGGCCCGGGCGGCGAGCTTTTGGGATTCCTCGATGCGCTCGGCGTTGGCGGCGACGGCGTCGCGCTGGCGTTGGAGGGCGCGGTTGAGCTCGACGCGGGCGGCGTCGGGGTCGGCGAGCTGGAGGTAGTTGAGCGCCTGATACGTGTGCAGCATCACCTTGTCGTAGGCGCGGCCGCGGTAGGGGAGGTTGGCCTGGTTGGTGAAGAGGGCGGCGGCTTCGGAGCCGGCGGAGACCTTGGCGGCGGCCTCGTAGTCGTCGATGCGGCGCGCGGCCTCGTCGAAGGCGGCGATCGAGCGGGTGAGCCAGGCGATGCGAGGGGCGATCTGCTCGGGCGTCGCGGCGTTGAGGGCGGTGTTGGTCTGGGTTTGGTTGACCGAGGCGGGGGCGGGGGCCGCGGCGGCCGGAGCGCCGGGGGCGGTGGGAAGGTTGGCGAGGGCGGCGGCGCGGAGGATGGCGCCCTGTTCGAGGCGGTAGAGGATGGCGTCCTTGTTGTCCGCGTTCTTGGCGGCGTCCTTGTCGGCCTGGGCGACGGCGGAGGCGATGTTGCCGCTGCGGAGGGCCTCGTCGCGGGACTGGGTCTGCTCGGTGTAGGTCTGGCAGCCGGTGAGGCCAAGGCAGAGCGACAGAGCGACGGACGACAGAACGACAGAGGGTATGAACCGGCGGACGCGGGAGGCGCGTGGCATGGGTGCGAAGGAGGAGGCGGACGGTGCGAGTGGAAGCGGGGAATGCCGGACGGAGGAGCGGACGGCGGAGGGACGGAAAAGAGGGCGCGGCCGGGCCGCGCCCTCGCGGAGGCGGGGTTACTGCTCGACGCGGCGGACGACGGCGCCGCGGTCGACGCCGAGGTCTTCGCCGCTGATCTCGGCCTGGGCGGTGCGGGGGGTGACGCGCTGGACGCGGACCTTGCCGACGGAGATTTCCTCGCGGCCGAGGGATGCGCCGGTGTCGGGGTCCTTGAGCTCCTCGCCGAGGGCGAAGACCTCCCAGAGCTGGCCGACGGCGATGCCGGTGCCGTCGCCGCGGTTGATGGTCACGATCTTGCCGGTCTTGGCGAGGATCCTGGCCGGGAAGGCGGAGTCGGCGACGCGTTGCGCGACCTTCTCGCCCATGCGGCGGGTGAGGGCGACGAGGAGGGAGTCGGAGAGCTCGCCGCCGGAGGAGGCGGAGTTGGCGAGCTCCTCCTCGGTGTCGAGGTTCTGCTCCTGGAAGTTGGCGGTCTCGACGAGCTTGTTGGTCTTGGTCTCGTAGAGCTTGGCGACGGTGGAGAAGCGGATGACGCGCTTGGTGGCGGTCTTGTTGATCGTCGCGAAATGGGCGGTCTGGGTGAAGTCCTGGAAGTCGTCGATGGTGACGACGAGGGTGAGGTCGGAGTCGCCGAAGGAGAAGTTTTTGCCGGAGGCGGCGTTCTCCTCGACGAGGGCGTCGGCGTCGGAGCGGGCGAGGACGGTGAACTTGCGCGTCTGCTGAAGGGCGGCGATGAGCTGGCCGTCGAGGGCCTGGCTCATGCGGTCGAGGGAGTTTTTGCGGCTCTTGCCGGCGGCGTCGGCGAGGAGGGAGGGCGTGGCTTTGATCTTGGCGACGGCGACGGCCTTGAGGGCGGGCGCGGGGGCGGCGGGGGCGGGCGCGGGGGCCGGGGCGGCGTCCTGCGCGGAGAGCGGGAGGACGGCGGAGAGCGCGGCGACGAGGACGGCGGCGGAGCGGAATTTCAAATTCATGATTTGAGATTTCAGAAGAGGACGGAAGGTGCGGGGAGCGGGGGCGGAGGACGCGCGAGGAGCGGAGTCGGGAGGGATCAGTTGTTGATCACGGTGTTCTGCTGGTTGACCGGAACCTCGCGGTAGCGCTCGGGGAGGATGAAGCGGAAGTTCTCCTTGGTATCGACGCGGAAGAAGGAGTTTTCGAGGGCCTTGGCCTGGCCTTCTAGGACCTTGACCTCGGCGTCGGTGAGCTTGGCGCCGTTGCGGAGGGCGTTGAGGAAGGCGGTGGATTCGCGGAAGCGGCGGAGGCCGTCCTCGCTCATGGTCATGGCGATGGCGAGCACCTGGCCCTCGGAGGCGTTGATGGTGCGTTCCCAAGGCTGGAAGCCCTCGCGGGTGAGGCGGAGGCGGGAGAAGCCGGGCTTGAGGCTGATCTTGCCGGGGGCGGTGCCGACGGCGACGCCGTCGACCTCGGCGGTGGCGGCGAGCGGGACGACCTTGAACTTGGCGTCGCCGACGGTGACGACGTTGTCGGCGCTCACGCGGACGTCGGGGATGTAGAGGTCGGCGGCCTCGACGTTGAGGGTGATGGCGACGGCCTTGGCGGCGGGTTTGGCGGCGGCGATGCGGCCGGCGTCGCGGCGGGCGCGGAGGGAGGCGACGATCTGCTGCGACGCGTCGTCGAGGAGATCCTGGGAGACGCCGCCGGCGTCGGAGGCGGCGTGGGCGTTGGCCTGTTCGGAGCGGACGGCCTTGACGACGTCGCCGGTGAGGGCGCCGCCGCCCTGGGCGTCGAGGACCTTGTAGGCGACGCGGAGGGTGTAGTCGGTGTTCTCGAGCTTCTGGCCGTAGGCGCTGACGGAGCGTTTGGCCTTGGTGCAGGAGACGATGGAGGCGTGGACGAGGTAGTCGGCTCCGAGGTTTTGGGCGAGGCGCACGGCGCTGGACTGGTCGATGAAGGCGGCCTCGGCGGCGCGGGCGGCCTTGGCGGAGTCGGCCTCGGCGGGGGCGCCGGCGGGGACGAAGTCGCGCAGGTTGGAGACGACGAGCTCGCGGGAGACGAGTTGGAAGCCGAGGTCGGCGAGGCGGGCGGTGAGGAGATCCTCGAGCTGGGCGATCTGGTCGCCGCCGCACTGGCAATCGCAGTCGGCGCGTTGCGAGACGACGATGCCGGCGACGTAGGTCTTGGCGACGGTCTCGCGCTCGCGCTGCGTGGTGGTGGTGAGCTTCTCGGTGACGGTCTTGCCGTCGGAGGTGACGACGGTGCGCGTCTCCACGGTGGTGGCGGGCGGCTCTGTGGAGCGCTCCGTGACGACGGAGGATTGGGCGAGCAGGGCGGCGGCGAAGCCGGGCAGGAGGCCGGCGACGGCGAGGAGGCGCGTGAGCTTCATGGAGGAGGGTGGACGGAAAAAGACAGCGAAGGCGGGAGAATGTGCCGGCGGCCGGCCGGCGACAACGGGAAAGCGACCGGCGGAGGATGCGGGGAAATCCCCGATGCCGATGCAAGGGAAGGAGAAGCGGAAGGGAGGGTCGGAGGCGGTGTTTTTGGCGTCGGAGGGGGTGGATCGGAGCAAAGCCTTGCGCGGGGGGGGCGGCCGGGGGAGCGTGGCGGACTTTTTCGCCGCCGGGGCCGGTCCGGAGGCAACGATGTCATGGTTAAATGGATACACGAGTTGCGGCCCACGCTGGCGCTGGCCCTGCCCATCATGCTGGGGCAGGTGAGCCAGATGCTGATGGGCATCACGGACTCGATGATGATCGGGCGGGTGGGGACGGTGGAGCTGGCGGCGGCTTCCTTCACCGGGGCGGTGTTCGGCGTCATATTCATCGGGAGCATCGGATTGTTGCAGCCGGGCTCGGTGCTGGTGGCGCGGGCGCAGGGCGCGGGCAGTCCTGCCGAGGCGGGGGTATGGCTCCGGCATGCGCGCTGGCTGGCGTGGGTGGCGGGGCTGGCGCTGGCGGGGACGATGGCGCTCGGCCTGTCGGCGGCGGATCGTTTCGGGCAGCCGGCGGAAGTGGTGGCGGCGATGGGGCCCTTCTATGTTCTGATCGCGGCCTCGCTCTTGCCCTCTATGTTGTTTCAGGCGGACCGGCAGTTTTCCGAGGCGATGGGGCGGCCCTGGGATCCCTTGCTCATCATGCTGGGCGGCGCGCTGCTGAACGTGGGGCTGAACTGGGTGTTTATTTTCGGGCGCCTCGGGTTCCCCGCGCTGGGGCTGACGGGCGCGGGGGTGGCGACCCTGCTGGCGCGGTGCGCGGTGGTGGCGGCCTTGCGCTGGAGGCTGCGCCGGGTGGCGGCCTTCGCGGTGGCGGTCGAGGCGGCGCGGGCGGCGCGGATCACGCGCGGGCGGGCGCGCGAGATGCTGGCGCTGGGCGTCCCCATGGGCGCGGCCTTGTTCTTCGAGGGCGGGGCCTTTTCGGCGGCCGCGGTGATGGCCGGCTGGCTGGGGACGGTGTCGTTGGCGGCGCACCAGATCGCGATCTCCTGCGCGGCGCTGACCTTCATGGTCCCGTTGGGTCTTTCGATCGCGCTCGGCATGCGCACGGGGGAGGCGGTGGGCGCGGGCAGGCGGGACCGGGTGAGACCGCTGGCCGTCGGCGCGACGGTTCTCGCCTGCGCGACGGCGGCGCTTTCCACGCTGGCCTTCGTGCTGGCGGGGGACCGGGTGGCGGCGGCCTTCACCCCGGACGGGGCGGTGGTGGCGCTGGCGGCGCGGGTGCTGGTGGTCGCCGCGGTGTTCCAGCTTTTCGACGGCCTGCAAGTGGTATTCGCCGGAGCCCTACGCGGGTTGACCGACGTGCGCGCGCCGCTCGCGGCCTCCTTCGTCGCCTACTGGCTGCTGGCCCTGCCGGCCGGCTGGTGGTTCGGCGTGCGGGGTGGCGCGGGGCTGGAGGGGATCTGGGGCGCGCTCGCGGCGGGGCTGGCCTGCGCGGCGGCGCTGCTGGGCTGGCGGCTGCGGACCTTGACGCGGTGATTTCGGTCCGGTCCAGGCCTCAGCCGCGGAAGGGCATCACGAGAACCGCGCGGCGGAGAAAGGCGTAGGGGGCGGGGGCGCAGGCGGTGAGGGCGAAGACGATCAGGGCGGGCGAAGGGCCGAGGAAGGCGAAGCCGATCACGGAGGCGGCGGCGCCCGCGACCAGATAGCCCCACATGAAGCTGTGGGTGCCGAGCATGGTCGCGACGGCGAGCAGGGCGATCGCGCCGCCGACTATGCCGAAATCGAGATAAAGCCCGGTGGTGAAACCGAGAAGGAAGGGGACCGGGGCGAGAAGTTTGCCGGCCTCCTGTCGTCCGGCTTCCATCTGGATAACAAGGGCGGCGGCGACGAGGGCGCACTGGACGAAGAGGGGAAGGAGGGTGGCGCCTTGGAGGCTGTCGGACATGGTCAGCAGGCCGACGGCGCTGAGGTGTCCGCTGGCGTAGCCGCGAAAGGGGTCCAGCCAGATCAGCGAAAGCTTCCACCAACTGCGGCGGCGGCGTCCGGAAGAGCCGCTTCGTCGCAGGGAGGAACTGCGCGCCTCGATCAAGGTGAGGTGGCGGCATCCCTCCTTGTAGAGCCAGCGGGGGGGGATCAGGCCGAAAGCGATGCCCAAAACGAGGGCGAACCAACCATAGTTGAAGTCCATGCGGGGTAGGAACCCGCGGATGAAGCAGAGTCGAGGAAGCGAGTCGAGCGCGGGGCGGACGCAGGCGTTAAAGCGGGAGCGCGACCCCGCCGCGCCAGGTCCCTTTGGCGGTCTATTCGCAGTTGGGTGGCGTCCGCTTCCGTTTGGTCGGGCGGAGAAGGCGGCCAAGATCGCCGCGCGGCTCAGATGCCGGGGCGTTCCAGGAGCAGATTCGCGGACATCGTCGTGGCGGGGACGGAGTCGGGCAGCGGGGGAAGGAGGAAATAGCCGGCGCCGATCACGGGATCGTCCTGGGGCGCCTGACGCAGAATCCCTTGGAAGGTGAGGGTCCGCGTCTTGATCTTCATGACGGAGGCGTCGGTCGTGCCGGCGACCTCGTCCCTGAGCTTGAAGCTTCCGCTGAAGCGGCCGTCGGCGGCGGTCGTGGCGATCTTCCACGAACGAGGGTTGGCGGGCGGGGCGGCCAGGACGGGCAGAGCCTTGTTCGCGGAGGTGAATTCGAGGATGGCGGGCAGTTCGTATCCGGAGGCGCCAAGGTCCTCGATGCCGTGACTAAGCAGGGAAAGGCCGGAGGCCGCGGGGGCGTCCGCGAGTGCGAGTCGTTGGGCCAGCGTCACGGCGGGCAGGGCGGGCGAGGAGGTGGTGGCCGGCTTGGCCTTGGAGGGCGGCGTCCAGGGGTCGAGCAGGGCGTGGGTCTCGACGCTGAAGCCGTCCGGGAAAAGGGCGTCGGCGGAACCCGAGGGTTTGGGCGCCTTGAGCCAATAGACGGTTTCGGCGGCCGAGGCCGGCACGCAGTAGCGTCCCGCGCGATCGGCGTCGGGGTGGGGCTTCAGGGTGAAGTCGCCCGACACGAAACTCCGCGGGCGGGATCCGTAGGGGCGGATGAAGAGGCGGTAGCCCAGATCGGCGTCGGGCAGGACGGATGCGGTCAGTTTGGATCCGTCGGCGAGGCGGCCGGACAGCTTCAGCGCGCCGCCGACGGAGATCGGCGCGGTGGAGAAACCCGAGCCGCCGGGGAAGAGCAGGTCCTGCACCGAGCTGGGGTTGGCGAGCACGAAGGTGTGGGTCCCGGCGGCGGGGCAGGGCGAGGATTTGCCATAGGCGGCGAGCCGGACCAGCGGCGGGAGGTCGAAGAGAAACACCTCGTCCGAGGTGCCGTTCTCGGTGACATACAGCGCGGCGTAGACGCCGCGCTCGTCGACCGTCACTCCGACGCGGTAAGTGTCGCCGGCGGAGGTGCGGCGGGAGGCGGAGCCCGTGGCGCCCAGGAGTTCGAGATCCGGCACGAGTTTGCCGGAAAGGGAGAGAGGCGCGCCCTCCCGGCCCAGTTCAAGGCGGCCGGTGAACGCCGCGCCGCGCGAGGGCAGGGTGAGGCTGAGCTTGCCGACCGGGGTGTTGTATTCGGCGAAATCGAAGATCAGGGCCTCGTAGGTCCCGGGAAAAGCCGGAACGATGGTGAGCGTGCCCGGGGTGCGCGCGACGATCTCGTAGTTGTTGTCCGCGCCGCCGGTGACGGCGATTTCGTAGTCGCCGGCGGGGCTGGATGATTTGGCGAGGGTGGAGCCGACGGGGCGGCGATCCAGGACCTTGACCGTTTCGTTCGCGACGAAGCCGGCGTAAGAAAGGGTCAGGACGGGGTTGGCGACGCCGAAGTGACGGAGCTGGTCGAGCGCCGCGACGGAAAGCGGGGCCTTGGCGATGACGAGCGTGCCGGAGGCGGTGGCGGAAAGCGCGGGGAGGCTCTTGGACGTGGCGACGACCTTGACGGAGTAGGAGCCGGCGTTTTTCGGCGGCGTGCTTTTGCCGGCGTAGGTGATCTTGAAGGAATAGTCGTCCGCGACGCCGGGGCTTATCTCGATGTCGCTCGCGGGGTCGATGATGGCGGCCGCGCCGGCGTAGGTGCGTTCGAGGTTTTTCAGGGAGAGCGCCACGGCGGCGGTGTCCTGCGCGCGCATCGCCTCGGGACACGCCAACACGCCGAGGATAATGGCCAGGATGGAGAGGACGGGGCGGATGGCGTGATCAGGGATCGACATCTTGAAATCGGAGCGAGTCGGAAGGTCTTGCGGGCATCGAACCGGCGCCCGCGCGAGGGTCGAGACGACGGGCGGGGCTCAAGGTTTCTCGAGACGAATTTCGCCCGAGACGCGTTCGGTGGACTCCGAATCGGAGAGCGGCGAGAGCAGGAAGGAGCCCGCGCCGAGCCGCGCGCCGGTCTCCGGCGCGGACTCGGGGGGCGTGCGGAGGACGCCGTAGAAGGCGACCGTGCGCCGCTCGGGCTTGGCGAGCGAGGGCGCGATCTGGTCGGACAGGGTGAATTTGCCGCTGAAAGCGCCGGTGGCCGGGGTGAACTTGAGGGTGAAGCCGGCCTGGTTGGCGGGCGTGGTGACCGGGGCGGCGACGGAAAAGGTGCCGCCCGGGGCGAGCAGGCCGGCGGAGGGGAGGGCCGCCGCGAGATCGCCCAGATCGATGTCTTCCGGACCGAAACGGAGCGCGAGCGGCTGAGCTTCCGCGGGGCGCAGCCAAGGGTCGAGGGTGAGCGGCAGCGCGAGCGGGCCGAAGCCGGCGCGATAAGACTTATCGGAGGTCGCGGGGGCTTTGCGCCAGACCAGCGATCCTTCGTCCGAGGC